>Ga0187812_1000153_pt1 | contig 24714 bp, 20 predicted proteins | sample NC_S_2_FD_130582 | JGI IMG/M metagenome (GOLD analysis project Ga0187812, IMG submission 130582) | Wetland sediment microbial communities from Neuse River Estuary, North Carolina, USA - ASW-S_2 | ecosystem: Environmental > Aquatic > Freshwater > Wetlands > Sediment | place: USA: North Carolina...
AACGGCAATGTAGCCGTGCTGGGCGAGCTCGACCTCGCCGGGGAGCGTTCCTGCGCAGGGCTGAACCCCCGCGGCAATTCCGATGCAAACGATGAAAGCGCCCGCGCGGATGCGGTAGAGTTCACGCTTGCGATCGGCCTTGGCGAAGGGGTCCATACCGTCGCGCAGAAGACCATGGGCGCGCTCTCCATGCCGTACGGCGATCTGCGCAAGCGATTTATCGAGCAGTGGCAGCGGGCCGCCAATCCCGAGTGGCTGGCCGCCAAGGCGCAGGACGGCGGTAAGCTGATGCGCGCCAGCCATAACGTTCTGCTGGCGCACGAGGATAAAACGTTCTCCGGCGCGTTTGTCGCTTCGGCGTCGATCCCGTGGGGCCAGGTGATGCACGACGACGATATGGGCGGCTATCACCTGGTGTGGACGCGCGACATGGTGCAGACGGCGACGGCGCTGCTGGCCTGCGGCCGCGCGGAGACGGCGCGGCGCGCGCTGGTTTACCTGGCGTGCACGCAGCAGCCCGACGGCGGCTTTGCGCAGAACTTTTGGATCGACGGCACTCCCTACTGGAGCGGCAAGCAGTTGGACGAGGTTGCCTTCCCGCTGATCCTTGCCTGGCGCTTGTGGAAGGCCGGAGGGCTGGGCGAGCTCGATATCTTTCCCTTCGTTGAGCGTGCGGCCGGATGCCTGGTGCGCCAGGCTCCCATCACGCACCAGGAGCGCTGGGAAGAAAATGCCGGCTACTCGCCTTCGACGCTTGCGGTGGTGATTTCCGGACTGATCTGCGCCGCGGAGATGGCGAGGGCCTGCGACGGCGACGTGATGGGGCCCTTCCTTGAAGAATTTGCGGACTGGATCGAGGGCCACCTCGAAGACTGGACAGTCACCAACGATGGCGTGCTGCTTCCCGAGGTCAGGCGGCACTACATGCGCATCCGCCCGCCGGAGAAGGGCGAAGCCTACGCCTGCGAGAGCTGCGGCAAAGAGACGATCAGGCTGAGCAACCGGCCCCCGGGCACTCCCTACGAATTCGAAGCGCGGCAGATCGTCGATGCGGGCTTTCTGGAACTGGTGCGTTACGGCGTGCGCCGGGCCGACGACCCGCTGGTGATCGACTCGCTCAAAGTGGTGGACGCGGTTCTCAAGCGCGATCTGCCACAGGGCTGCGGCTGGGTGCGCTACAACTTCGACGGCTACGGGCAACGCGCCGACGGAACCGCTTATCAAGGCTGGGGCCAGGGCCGGGTGTGGCCGCTGCTGGGCGGCGAGCGCGCCCATTACGAGCTAGCCGCCGGCCGCGACATCGCACCGCTCATCCGCTCTTACGAGGGTTTCGCGACGATCGGGCAGATGCTGCCCGAGCAGGTGTGGGACGCGGACGATATCCCGGCCCGCGAGCTTTGGCGCGGCAAGCCAGCGGGGTCGGCGGTGCCCCTGGTCTGGGCGCATGCCGAGTACCTCAAGCTGCTGCGCTCAACCGTCGATGGAAAGGTCTTCGATCGCATCGAACCGGTGTACGCGCGCTATTCCGATCCGGAAGGCCGAAAGAAGATTCGACGCGGCATCGAAATCTATACGCGGCAGCGGCCTATCCAGAAGATGGCCGCGGGGCAGAAGCTACGCATTATCGACGACCGCAAGTTCGACGTGGTGTGGAGCGCTGACGGCTGGAAGACGACGCAGACGGCCGCCAGCCATAGTTTTGGCGGCGCCGGATGCAGCGCCGATCTCGAGCCCCGTCCCGGCGCGCGCCAGATTGAGTGGACCTTGCACTGGACGGAATCGGACGGCTGGCTTGGATACAATGTGAAGGTTGAGATTGAGGCGGTTTAAGAGAAAACTCCCCTCAAACGCTAAAGTCCCGCTCCATTTTGCGGCATTGCCGGCACGACCAAATCATACCCCCTTTAAAAAGAGGGCTGCGGGTCTGGAGACCCGCACGACAGCCGGTCGGGAGACCGGGGCTACAAACCGGCCGGAAGCTATCTGGACGAAAGGATTGATCTCTTATGACGACTACGCTCACCGAGACCTCACTCGATCAGCTTTCCATCGACACGCTGCGGCTGCTGGCCGTGGATATGGTCCAGAAGGCGAACAGCGGGCACCCCGGCGCGCCGCTGGGCTGCGCACCCATGGCCTACCTGCTCTACCACAAGCTGATGAAGCATAATCCCGCCAATGCGCACTGGGCCGATCGCGACCGCTTCGTCCTTTCCAACGGCCACGCCTCGGCGCTGCTCTACAGCTCGCTTTATCTCTCCGGCTACAACATGACGCTGGACGACCTGAAGGGCTTCCGGCAGTGGGGATCGAAGACGCCGGGGCATCCGGAGTCCGGCGAGGCCGACGGCGTTGAAGTGACCACCGGCCCGCTGGGCCAGGGCTTTGCCATGGCGGTGGGCATGGCGATGGCCGAGAAGCATTTGGCTGCGGTTTATAACAAGCCCGACTTTACGATCGTCGATCACCATACCTACGGCATTTGCGGCGACGGCGATTTGATGGAGGGCGTATCGCACGAGGCTGCCGCGCTGGCCGGCATTCTCCAACTGGGAAAGCTGATCTTTCTCTACGACGACAACCTGATCTCGCTGGACGGCCCCACCTCGCTGAGCTTCAACGACAATGTGCTGGAGAGGTTCGAGGCCTATCACTGGCATGTGCAGCACGTCGCCGACGGCAACGACCTGAACGCGATCGAAGCGGCCATCGAAGCCGCCAAGGCGGAGACAAACAAGCCGTCGCTCATCGCGGTGCGCACGGTGATCGGGTACGGCAGCCCCAAGGCCGGCACCAACAAGGTGCACGGTGAAGCGCTGGGCGCAGCCGATACCGCGGCCACCAAGCGCTTCTTCGGCTTCCCCGAGGATCAGAGCTTCTATGTCCCCGACGACGCGCTGACCAACTGGCGCACGGCGGTTGACCGCGGCAAGCAGGCTGAGGCGGAGTGGCAAAAGCTCTTCGACGGCTATAGTCAGAAGTACCCCGAGCTGGCCGCTCAGTTCCAGCGCACCTTTGACCAGAGGCTCGCGGACGGCTGGGAGAAGGCGATTCCGTCGTTCGGTGTCGAAAAGCCCGTCGCCACCCGCAACGCCGGCCATGCGGTGATGAACGCCATCGCCAATGTGGTGCCGGAGCTCTTTGGCGGCGCAGCGGACCTGACCGCTTCCACGAAAACCATCTTCAAGCCGGGCGCAAACTTCCACGAAGATCCCACTGGGCGCAACGTGTTCTTTGGGGTGCGCGAGTTCGGCATGTGCGCCGCGGTCAACGGTATGGCCGCGCATGGGGGAGTGATTCCGTTTGGGTCGACGTTCTTCTGCTTTGCCGATTACTGCAAACCGGCCATCCGTCTGGGCGCCTTGATGAAGGTACATTCGCTGTTCATCTTCACGCACGATTCGATCGGCCTGGGAGAAGACGGCCCGACGCACCAGCCCGTAGAGCATCTAATGATGCTGCGCGCCGTGCCGGACCTTACCGATTTCCGTCCCGCCGACGGCAATGAAACCGCGGCGGCGTGGCGGCTGGCGCTGGAGCGCAAGAGTGCGAGTTTCATGGCATTGAGCCGCCAGGATCTGCCGGTGCTGGACGCGGCCAAGCTCGATATTTTCGCCGGCGTGAGCAAGGGCGCATATGTGGTGGAAGACGTGAAGGATCCGCAGGTCATCATCATGGGCACCGGCTCTGAATTGTGGCCCGCCATCGACGGCGCGAAGCGGCTGGCAGCGGACGGCGTTCGCGCGCGGGTGGTGAGCTTCCCCAGTTGGAGGCTCTTCGAAGAGCAATCGGCGGAATACAAAGAGAGCATTTTGCCGCGCGGCGTGCCTAAGCTGGCCATTGAGGCGGGCGCGACGCTGGGCTGGTGGAAGTACGTGGGCCAGGACGGCGCCGTCATCGGCATCGACCGCTTTGGCGCGTCGGCGCCGGGCCCGATTGTGCTCGCCAACCTCGGTTTTACCGGGGAGAATGTGGCGGCAAAGGCGAAAGCGCTGGTACAGCGGTGCTAGCGGTGCTAGCGATGTTAGCCGCGCTTCGCGCGTTTGTTAGCGGTGCTGGAAAATGCTTGAGTAGCGGCAATGCTCAGGACTAACACTGCTAACCCCGCTAGCACCGCTTAAGAAAGGACCACACCATGAAGCTCGTTATCGGTTCCGACCATGCGGGATTCGATCTGAAAGAATTGGTGCGCGCCAACCTGGCAGCGGCCGGGCACGAAGTCATCGACGTGGGCGCGTTCAACGCCGATCCCTCCGATTATCCCGACTTCGCCGTACTGGTGGGTGATGCGATCAAGCGCGGGGATGCTCCGCGCGGCATTCTCATCTGCGGCTCGGGCGTGGGCGTGTGCGTGGCCGCCAACAAAATTCCCGGCATCCGCGCCGGCATGTGCCACGACACCTACTCGGCTCACCAGGGCGTGGAGCACGACGACATGAACGTGCTGGTGCTGGGCGCGCGCATCATCGGCTCCGAGGTCGCCTTCGAACTGGTGCGCGCCTTTGTCGGCGCCAAGTTCCTCTCCAATGAGGAGCGCTTTCAGCGCCGCTTTAAGAAGGTGCTGGCTATCGAGGCGAAGTACACCTGCGGCGACGGCTCCAGCAATCCCGCCTGAGCCTTCCCGAACTCGTGCACGCGGAGAGATGAATAGCAATGCCGCCCTTTGATGCGATCCTCTTCGATGTAGGCGGGGTTCTGCTGACCAACAGTTGGGACGTGCACCAGCGCGCGGAGGTAGCCGCGCATTTCGATCTCGACCTGGATGACCTGCAAACGCGCCACGCGGAGATTGTCGAGCTGTGGGAGCGCGGCGGCCTCACTATGTCTGCCTATCTCGACGTGGTTGTCTTTTACCAGCCGCGCAGCTTCTCGCGCGACGAGTTCGTAGCCTGCATGCTCGATCAATCGAAGCTGTTGCCCAATGGCGCGATGAGCGTTTTGAAGGAGCTTTCCGCCTCGGGGAGGTACCTCATCGGAGCGCTGAACAACGAGTCACGCGAGCTGAACGAGTACCGCTTCAAGACTTTTGGCCTGCGCGATTCGTTTGAAATTGCGCTCAGCTCCTGCTACATGGGCCTGCGCAAGCCCGACCCGGCCATGTACCAGCGCGCGATTGACATTGTGGGCGGGCCGCCGGAGCGCATCCTGTTCATCGACGACCGGCCGGAGAACGTGGCCGGGGCCGCCGCGTGCGGCATCACCGCGATTCGGTTTACAGACGGCAATGCGCTGCGCGGCGAGTTGGGCAAATTGGGCGCGATCGAGCAGGCCACGGATTAGAGAGGCCCGAGCGATGGTTTGTCAGCCCCATCGTTTCCCATCCTTTTCACGATGAGACCGTGAAAAGGATGGGGCACGGAGTTTCTGGGTGTGGCGACCTTGGGGCCCCTCTCAACCGTGCGCCGCGCACTCTGCCGACTATGCGCCGCCGCGCATCGCCGACTGCCCTGGCGCCCGCTCGGCGAGCGCCAGCACCAATTGGCTGCCTGCGCCCAGCCTGAGGTTGTTCTTCTTCTTGGAGACAAACACCGCGGAATTCCGGCTCGCCACCGCGCTGTGCATGTCGAAACCCGACACCGCGCCGATCTCGTCTATGCGCAGCGTCTTCGGGCTCCACAGGCCACTCCTGCCGGCAATGTCGTCCCTATTTGACTTTTCGCTCGGCGCGACTTCCACAATCATCGCCTCGATGGGTATGGTTTGTCCGTTCTTCAATCGAGCGCGCGTGAAGCGCAGCGCGAACCGCGCATTTCCCGGTTGCATCTGGTCCGCCGTTATGGTGCCCAGCAGCACCGTGCCGTTCTCTAGTTTAGGGCCGTTTTTCAGTTGCACGTTGCGCTGAAGCACCGCCTGGAAAGAGTCGTCGGCGTGCAGCTTCTTCGCGTCGAGTGTGCCTTTCAGATCGACCGTGGCGGGCACCATAAGCTGCGCCTCTTGTTTCGCGGAAACGCGCATGGTGGCAGGCCGCGCGGCCTGGTTCGTGTGCGCCTCAGTGGCCCGTGCGACACGGGGAAAGACAAGCGCGCAAAAAGCGAGCGCGAGCGACAGGGATATCGTAGCTTCACGTTTCATGGTGAAGATCTCCTCGAAAAAAGATTGATCGATCGTTCGCCTCCGCGACATCCCGTTCCGGAGGGCTTCTGTTGAATAGACGCGCCAGCGCCGCGCGAGTCACACCGCGGCGAGCGTTGCATTTCATGACTTGAATGCGAAGATGGGCACGCGGGCAACCCGCGCCGTGCTCACCGCGTTCGCGCGTGTAAGTCTTCGAGGGCGTCGCAGGCCGAGCGCACGCCGTCTTCGTGACTGAGCTGCTCGGCTGCGCGCGCGGCGTGCGCGGCATAGCGTCCGGTGGCCAGCATGGCGCGCAGCGCTCGCGCCACGCGCCACGGCTTGTAGTTCTTGCGCTGGATGGTGCGAGAGAGTTTCATGCGTTTCATGCGGCGGGCATTGTCGGGCTGGTCGTGGGAGTAGGGCATGATGAGCATGGGCCGGCCGGCGCGCAGGCACTGCGCCGTGGTTCCCACGCCACCCTGGTGCACGACGATGGCCACGCGTGGAAACAGCGCCGAGTAGGGTGCATACTCGGCGACGCAGATCGAATCGGGCAAGTCTTCGGTGAGCCGGTTGCGCGGGTCCGTTCCGATCAGCAGCACCGCGCGGCGCCCCAGCCGCTTTGCCGCCTTCGCCGAGATTGTGTAAAACGGACCGGCCGCCAGCACCGCTGCCGAGCCCAGTGTGAAAACCACCGGCGGTTCGCCCTCGGCAAGAAATTCTTCAAGATGCGCAGGCAATGCCGCATTGCCTGCATCCGAGTCGTAAAAACAGAAGCCGGCGATCTTCACGTTCGGCGGCCAGTCCTTTTGCTCAACGCCGAGCGTGCGCGAGAAGAGCGCCAGCACCAGGTGCGGCGAGTGCTTGGCATCGAAGATGGGATTGCGGCCGGGCGGCAGGCCCAGTTCGCGGCGCAATTCGTAGACAGGCTCAGGCCACTTGCGCGTGACAAACCGCGCCAGGCGCCGCATCGCGCGTCCCATTCCGGCCAGTTTGTCGGCGCGCGCCAGGCGCGGATACGGCGGCAGCACGGGCGGGTCGAAAGCGGAGAAGAATGAGAACGGGGCCAGCACGTAGCTCGCCCAGGGAATCCCGGTGACTTCGGCCACGAGAGGGCCGGCATAGTTGAGCTCGCCAAGGAGCAACAGGTCGGCGCGCATCGGGTGCGTGGCCGCGTGGAGCAGATCGTCGTAGGTCTGCCGCAGCACCGGGAAGAGAAAATCGCGCAGGCCGCGCTCCGTGCCCTTCTTCACGTCGTAGATCATCTCCACCAGGATGGTGTTGGCGGGGTCGATGTCCGGCCGCAGCGTATGAAACTCGAGCCCCAATGGCTCGATCTTCGGCCGGTAGACCTCGGGCAGCGCCATCACCGGCGTGTGCCCGCGCCGCTTGAGCTCGAGCGCGATCGCAATCAGGGGATTGATGTCGCCAAAGGTGCCAATGTTCGAGAGGACAATGCGCAAGCTAAGGTTCTCCGCGGTGGTAGGGGCTCGCAGTTAGGGTACTGTATCGGGCCCGGTGCGGAGGTTGGCCGATGGAAAAAGTGAAGGAGCGAAGAAGCGAATGAGTGAACAGGAAGGGGCAGGCGGGAGACTGTGCGGCTATACCCGGTCCAGCTCCGCGAAGAGGTCGCCGAGTATCACGCGGATCGGTGTTCCGGTCACGGCGAGCTCACCGTTTTGCACCATATGCAGGCCGTCTGCATCGGCGATCCACGCGCAGCGGCGCTCCGGCGACAACACCCAGATATTCTTCACGCCGAACCTGAGATAGTCGTCGATGCGGTCCTGCATGCGCGCCAGCCGGTCTTCGGGCGACAGAATCTCGATTGCGATCAGCGCCGGATGGCTGATGATCCGCTCTTTCGGCGCATCGGCGCGGAGAATGGAGAGATCGGGCACGCGAAACCGGGTGCGGCTCACCTGCGTCCGTACGTCCGTAACCGCCCGCACGCCCCACGCGTCGCGATTCTGCATAAAGAGGTGTCCCAGCAAGAGCTGCAGGTACCCATGATCGTGCTCGCCCACGTTCCGCTCCTCGATCCTCCCGTCCAGGTAGTCGCAGTCGGGCCGGTAACAGGTGTGGAGATACTCCTCAACCGTCACCAGCGTTTCGTCGATGGGAAGCGTGGCCATTGCCAACAGTATGCTCCTGTATGCGCGCGGAAGCCAGTCGGGGGGAGTTGGGAAACCGCCGAGCACTGACCTCTTGTCGAACGCAGCTGTCGAAGATAAGACAGATTGGTTAAACAGAGCAGCGATTAGCTCCTGCTCAAGCTGCTTCAATCAGTATGGGGCGAAGAAGGCCGTTAGCATCCAAAACCCGAGTGTCCCGACCGCAGAAGCGGGCACAAGCCACCGCAAGGAGCTCTTTCGAAATGCGCCTGCGATTCCGAACAGGAGAGCGGCAAGTGACAACCATCCTCCATACCGAATGAATACCCATAGCGTGGGATCGAAATCTCCATGCACCATCCCAAACATGCTGAACGCGATGAGCGTTGAAGCCGTTGCCAGCACCAGGCCCGTGAATTCAAGAAGCGAAGTCACAAAATTTCTGGCTGACTGACCAAGCCACCTTGTCCATGCCAGCATGAGCGAGGCCGGCGCAACCAGATAGGCGAGAGCGGCGAGACCGGTGAGGAGAATATAGCTGAACATCATCTTCTGCTTCTCCAATCACTCGCGGCTATTCGCAAATCCAGGAAGTACCTACCCTTTGCGGCGGTACAAAACCTGAAACTCGTACCCCGCATTGGGCGGGAAGAGCGCGGCTACGTGGCGGAGGCGTTCGGCGAGCGCGGGGGCGGCCAGCAGGGGATACTCGCGCTCGCGCAGATCGTGATAGTCGAAGTCCACGGCCAGCGAGAGCATGTAGATGGCCAGCGCATCGGAGAAGGCCGACTCGAAGTAGCTGTTGCGCGCGCGCTCGTCGACTTGACCGTTGCGCTGGCCGGGCCGAGCCTCGGCCGCGCGCCGGCGCGTCTCCCACGCGTCCTGGCTGGTCTCGCCGCGCACCTGGGCCTCGGCCTGCGCCCAAGCCAGTGAAGCAAAGCTCTCGGGCACACCGGCCGACTCCACGAAGTTGTGACCAACGTTGATGAAGAACTCGAAGGCCAGGCCGAAGCGGTCCTCCACCAGGCGGGTGGAGAGGAATACCGCGTCCATTGCGCCGAAGCTGGCGTTGCGGTGGCAGATGGCGCGGTCGCCCAGGTCCACGCTGTAGCCGGGAGCGATCATCGTGTCGCCGGTATCGGCAATGGCCAGGGGCACAAAGTAATATGCGCGATGGCTCAGGGCCGCCGAGAGGGTGGCCGGGACAGCGCCCACCAGGCGCTCCAGGTCGGCATCGGAAATCCGCGTCTCTCCCCATGCTGCAAAGCGGACGCCATTGGGCGCCTGCGTCACCGCTGCCTGCGTCGCCACCTTCTCCGCAGGCCACAACTCGATCTGTGCCGGGCTTGCCATCGTTCTGTATTCTAGTGGATAGAGGTCGGCAAATGATTCACTCCGCGGCACGCCCCCGCCCGACGGCCAGATTCCTCGGTTTTCCGCTGGAAGGCTTCAGTCTCTTTTCGAGCCTGCTGCTGACCCTGGCCACCGGCTTCTTTACCTTCTTCGCCACCACCTTCTTCGCCATTATCTCGCTGCTCGTCTGGAACGGCATCCTCGGCCACACGGTGAACTACGCCGATACCTACCGCTACGTCGGATTTCCCGCCGGGGTCTTGGCCCTGGTGGTCGCCTTCTTCGTCTTCGGGACGCTCTGGGTCCGGGCCAAACTCCGCTAAATTCAGACGAATTGCGCTACCCCGGCTTTTCCCTCCTCTGCTATCGTGGACGCGTCGCCGCGACCGGCCGGCGGACGCGCGCCCATTTCTCCCGAGGAGCTTCCGGATGAATTCCTCTACATGGTTTGGCCTGCTGTTGGCCGCCTCCACTTCGGTCCTCGCTGCGCAGAGTCCCGCGCCCACCACTGCCGCCCAGGCTCCGGATCGCGACACCAGCTACATCGATGCGCAGGGGACGGCGCACGTTACGCGCGTTGTGCCGATCCCCGAAACCATCAGCCCCGAGGCACGGGCGAGGCTGGCGGCGCGGGTGCCCGATGCAGGTCCGCCGGAAACTCTGGCCGAGCGGCGCAGCCACACCGACGCTTATACGGCGCGGGCGCGCGTGGTGTGGAGCAAGCTTTGCCCCAACCAGATCGTCGAAAGCAATATGGCCGGCGTTCCGGTACGCATCGTTACGCCCCAGGACATGCCGGACGCCAACCGCAACAAGGTTCTGCTCAACCTGCACGGCGGCGGATTCAATTCGGATTCGGGCTCCTACACCGAGACCATCCCGATTGCCTATTACGCGAAGATCAGAGTGGTTGCCGTGCTCTACCGCCTCGCGCCCGAGCACCCCTTTCCCGCCGCGGTCGACGATTCCATCGCCGTTTATAAAGAGCTGCTCAAGACCTATAAGCCCGGACATATTGTTATCTATGGAACGTCGGCAGGCGCCGTTCTCACGGGCGAGGTGGCCGTGAAACTCAAGCAGCTTGGCGTGCCCATGCCGGCCGCCCTTGGCATCTTCAGCGGGATGGGCGACTTTGCTCACGAAGGCGATTCGGAGTCGCTGTTTTCTCTGCGCGGCCTCGCTGGCCATCTCGACCCGCCCCAGGATCCGCACGATCCGTATTACATCGGCGCCACCCGCCCTGCCGATCCGGTGCTTTCGCCGGTTTACGCCGACCTGCACGGCCTGCCGCCCACGCTCTTCATCACCGCGACGCGGGACATGCTGCTGAGCGGCACGGTGAACCTGCACCGCGCTTTTCTTCGCGATAGCGTGGATGCACACCTGGTGGTCTTCGACGCGCTGCCGCACGCCTTCTGGTACGACCCCGGCCTGCCTGAGTCCATCGAGGCCAATCACATGATGGCGGAGTTCTTTGTGAAGCAACTGGCGGGGTGAGGGCTTCGCAGTTCATAGTCCGCAGTTCGCAGCCATTAGCCGGTAGCTATTAGCTAGTAGCTAGAATCTCCCTCGCTCCCTCGGCCCCTGCCTCTATCATTGCAGTTGACCTATGTTGATCCGATCGAGAGCGCCGTTGCGGCTGGGGCTGGCGGGGGGCGGCACCGACGTGTCTCCGTACTGCGACGAGTTTGGCGGCGCGATTCTGAACGCAACTATCGACTACTACGCCTACGCGGGGCTTGAGCCGCTGAACGGCGGCGGCGTGGAGTTCGTTTCCGCTGACCTGCATGAGAGCGCGCACTACGCAGCCGCGCCGGCGCTTGCGCCCGACGGCAAGCTCGATCTGTTCAAGGCCGTGTACAACCACGTGGTGAAGAAGTACAACGGCAGCAGGCCGCTCAGCCTGCGCATGAGCACGCGGGTCGATGTACCGGCCGGCTCGGGGCTGGGATCTTCGTCCACGCTGGTGGTGGCTATGCTCAAGGCCTACGTGGAGTGGCTCAGCCTGCCGCTGGGGGACTACGAGCTGGCGCACACGGCCTGGGTGATCGAGCGCGAGGAGGCCGGCTTCGCCGGCGGCAAGCAGGACCAATACGCAGCGGCCTTCGGCGGCTTCAACTTCATGGAGTTCGGCGGCAACGGGCGGGTGCTGGTGAATCCGCTGCGCATCAAAGAGTGGGTGGCGTCGGAGCTGGAAGCGTCGCTGCTGTTGTACTACACCGGCACCTCGCGGGCCTCGGCGGAGATTATCCAGGAGCAGTCGCAGAACGTGCGCGACCGCAACGAGCAGGCGCTCAATGCGATGCACTCCATCAAGGACGAGGCCTTCCGCATGAAGGAGTGCCTGCTGCGCGGCGATTTCGCGGCGCTGCACGAGGTGCTGCGGCATAGCTGGGAGTCGAAGAAGCGGATGGCCCGGCTGATCGTCAATGACGAGATCGAGCGGCTCTATGCCTGCGCGCTTGAGGCCGGGGCCTATTGCGCCAAGCTTTCGGGCGCGGGCGGCGGTGGATTTATGATGTTCCTGACCGACCCCATCCACAAGGACAAGGTGGCAGCAGCATTGCACGCCAGCCAGAGCGGCGGCATCTCTTACAGTTGCCACTTTACCGGCGTTGGGGCGCAGGCGTGGAGAGTTCCATGACCGACCTGGTGCGGGAAGTGCTTGCCGAGGGAATCGCCGTTCTCGAGGCCGTGGAGCGCAACCATACCATCCACGCCACTCTGGCCCAGGCTGCCGAAAAAACGGCCCTGGCCATGAAGAGCGGCGGCAAGCTGATGATGGCTGGCAACGGCGGCAGCGCGGCCGACGCGCAGCACCTGGCGGCGGAGTTTGTGAGTCGCATGGTGGAAGACCGGCCGGCGATGCGCGCCATTGCACTCACGACGGACTCGTCGATCCTGACGGCCATCGGCAACGACTACGGCTACGAGCGCGTGTTTGCCCGGCAGGTGGAGGCGCTGGGCCAGGCCGGGGATGTGTTCCTGGCGCTTTCGACCTCGGGCCGCTCGCCAAATATTCTGCGCGCGCTGGAACTGTGCCGCCACATCGGCATCACCACCATCGGGCTGACCGGAACATCGGGAGGCACCATGGGACCGCTCTGCGACCATCTCATCCGCATCCCGTCAAACGTCACCATGCACGTCCAGTTGGCGCACCTGGCGCTCGAGCACATCTTCTGCGTGATGACGGAACGCGCCTACTTCGGGCCCGATCATTCTTCGGCCGCCGCGGTTCCTGCCGTTTCCAATGGCTAGCGCAATGGAAGCCATCGTCCTAGCCGGAGGCCTGGGAACGCGGCTGGCGGCGCGGGTAAGCGGCCTGCCGAAGTCCATGGCGCCGGTGGCGGGCCGGCCGTTCCTGGAAATCCTTCTTCGGCAGCTGGAGCGCAGCGGCGGCACGCGGGTGCTGCTCTCAGTGGGTTATCTGCACGAAGCCATTGAGAGCCGCTTTGGCGCGGCCTTCGGCTCAATGAAGCTCGAGTACGCGGTCGAGGAAGCTCCGCTGGGCACGGGCGGCGCCATCCGCAATGCGCTTGGCCTGGCGCACGAGGATGCGGTGCTGGTGCTCAACGGCGACACCTACCTCGATGCCGACTATGCCGATATGCTGCGGTTTCATTGCGCGCAGGGCGCGGCCATGACCATGGCCATCGCGCATCAGCCCGACGTTGCCCGCTACGGCGGTGTGGTGGTGAGCGGCAAGCGGATCGTGGGCTTCGAGGAAAAAGGCCTTGCGGGAGCCGGCTGGATCAACGCCGGGGCGTACGCGATTGATCGCACGATCGAGTGGCCCGCCGGACTCGAAGAAAAGTTTTCGTTCGAGAAGGACTTTCTTGCTCCGCGGATCGCGGAGATTGCGCCGGCGGCGTTTCCGGTGACGGGTTTCTTTCTCGACATTGGCGTACCTGAGGATTACGACCGCGCGCAGAGCGCGTTGGCGGGGCGGTAGGGCGATGGTGGATGGGATGCATGGTTTCCCACCCTTTTCACGATGAGGCCCAAAACGGATGGGGGACCCGCGAGGGATAGCTCCGGACGCAGGATGGGAAGGGGTGTCAAATAGTTTGCCAGATGCGGCAAAAGCGGCGTAGGATGTTGACAACGCTGTCATGGATGCCCGGGCTTCCACTCTCCTCGCTCTCCTCCTCACGGGAATCGCCCCGGCCGTCGAGGCTGCACCGGCGCCGCCGCAACCCATCGCTGTGTCACAGATCCAGCCCGCCGTCGAACGCCTGCAGCAGTGGTACGTTCCGGAAACCGGTTTATGGTCCACCGGCGGCTGGTGGAATGCGCCCAACTCGCTGACCGTGCTGGTGGACTATTCGCGCGTGGCGCGCACGGACGCGTATCTGCCGGCCATCGCACAGGTGTTTGAGAAAAACTCTTCCAAGGACTTCCTCAACGGCTGGTACGACGACGAGGGCTGGTGGGCGCTGGCGTGGATCGACGCCTACGACCTGACCGGCAAGCCCGAGTACCTGACCATGGCACGCACCCTCTTCGACGACATGATCGGCGGCTGGGACTCGACCTGCGGCGGAGGCATCTGGCAGCTCCGCAAGCGCGTGTACAAGAACGCCATCGCCAACGAGCTGTTTTTGAGCGTGGCCGCGCATCTGGCCAAACGCACCAGCGATCCAGCGCTGCGCGGCGAGTACGTCCGCTGGGCCGAGCGCGAGTGGACCTGGTTCCAGCACTCGGGCATGATTGAGCCCAACCATCTGATCAGCGACGGATTGAAAAACTGCCGCAACAAGCACGGCCGAGAGTGGAGCTATAACCAGGGCGTGATTCTGGGCGGGCTGGCGGAGCTGTCGCGCGTGCCCGGCGCTCGCGCGGATTTGAAAGCAGCGCGCCAGACCGCGAACGCCGCCATCCAAAAGCTCTCGGACGCCAATGGCATTCTGCACGACGTCTGCGAGCCGAAGTGTAACGGCGACGGCACGCAGTTCAAGGGCATCTTCCTGCGCAACCTGCGCGAGCTGGAGGCGGTTGCGCCGAGCAGGCGCTACACCCGGTTTATCGACGCCAATTCCGCCAGCATTCTCAAGAACGACCAGAGCGGCGATCATGCGTTCGGCCAGGTGTGGTCGGGCCCGCCGAGCGTGCCGAATGCGGTGGCGCAGACTTCGGCCATTGACGCGCTGGTGGCCGCACTGATGCTGGAGAGCTATGAGCCGAACTGAACAGAAAGCAGGCACGGCCGCCCGGCATGAGGAATCTGAGTTGAGATTTTTTAATCGAGGTGTGTCTTGGTAACCATCACGCGACGCACGGCCGTGAAAGCCTGCATGACAGCCGCTGCCGCCGCTTTAACTCCTTTGCGTTTGCGCGCCATGGCGCAGGAATTTTCAGGCGACCGCCCGCCGGTCCACGACCGCCATTTTACGAGCCCGGCGGTCGAGGCCGCGATTGCCGCGATGCGGCAGAAGATTGGCGACCCCGTGCTGGCCGCAATGTTCGAGCGCTGCTTTCCGAACACGCTCGACACCACCGTTTATCCCGGCACATTCGAGGGCAAGCCCGACACCTTCGTGGTGACGGGCGACATTGACGCGCTGTGGCTGCGCGACTCCGCGGCCCAGGTGTGGCCGTACCTGCGCTTCGCGAAGCAGGACGCAAAGCTGTGCACGCTGATTGAAGGCCTGGTGCGGCGGCATGCGCGCATGGTGCTCATCGATCCCTACGCCAACGCCTTTGCCCGCAGCACCAGCGATCCGGCCCTTCCCTGGGCGGTGCACGACAAGACAGAGATGCTTCCCGGCGTGGCCGAGCGCAAGTGGGAGGTCGATTCACTCTGCTATGTGGTGCGCCTGGCGCACGGCTACTGGCAGGCTACCGGCAACACCGCCGTCTTCGATGTCCAGTGGAAGGCCGCCGCGTGCAAGATCGTTGAAACCTTCAAGGTGCAGCAGCGCATCAATGGGCCGGGACCGTATTCGTTCCGGCGCCTCTCGCTCGGCTCTTATGACACGGTGCCGCTGGGCGGCTTCGGTAACCCCGCAAGGCCAGTGGGCATGATTTATTCCATGTTCCGGCCCTCCGACGATGCCTGCATTTACCCCTTTCTGGTGCCATCGAACCTGTTTGCAGTCCGCGTACTGGCCCAGATAAGCGAGATCGCCTCGCAGGTGCTGGGCGACGCCAAACTCGCGGCTGCCTGCGACCAGTTAGCCGGTCAGGTGCAGTCGGCGCTGCAGCAGTATGGCCTGTGCCAGCACCAGCAATACGGCACGATCTGGGCGTACGAGGCCGATGGCTACGGTAACGTGCTGATGATGGACGACGCCAACGCCCCCAGCCTGCTGAGCCTGCCGTATCTTGGTGTTTGCGATGCGCGCGACCCGCTCTACCAGCGCACCCGGCAGTTTGTGCTCGGTGGCTCCAATCCCTACTTCTTCAAGGGAACGGCGGCCGAGGGCGTGGGCGGGCCGCACATCGGGCTGGGGCAGATCTGGCCCCTTGGCATTACCCTGCGCGCGCTCACCTCCAACGACGATACGGAGATTGCCACCTGCCTGCGCTGGCTGCGCGACACCACCGCCGGAACAGGGTTCATGCACGAGTCGTTCGACTCGAACAACCCCAATAAGTTCACCCGCGCCTGGTTTGCCTGGGCCAATACGCTGTTCGGGGAGCTGATTCTGGAGCTGGCCGATAAGCGGCCGGCGCTGCTGCGGAGCATCTGAAAAAAACACCCGCCCGGAGACCGGTCTACAGTTAAGATGGAGAAACCGGGAAGGACGGGGGAATGCCAGGCAGGAACGGACTGAACAGAAGAAGTTTTCTGAAGGCTTCGGGGATTGCGGCGCTGGGCGCCGCGCTGGACGGAAAAACCAACGCAGCAACCGGCAGCCAGGCTGGCTTGGAAGCTTCCCACGGCGTTGCCGTTACCGATCTGCTTGACCTGGTGAACGTTCTCCAGGGCACGCGCTCCACACGTGTCTTCTCCCGCGGCAACACGCTGCCCATCGCCGCCGCGCCCTTTGGCATGGCGCACTGGACGCTTCAGTCCGAGAGCGGTACCGCGTGGATGTTCCAGCCCGATAACCGCCGCCTGCAGGGATTGCGCTGCACCCACCAGTTGAGTCCCTGGCTCTCCGACTACGGTGAGGCGGTCTTTCTGCCCATCTGCGGCGACCCCGATCCGCAGCCGGAGCTGCGCGCTTCGAGCTGGCGGCCTGAAGACTCGCAGCTTCGTCCTTATTCGTTCCGGTTTAATCTGCTGCGCTACCAGGCCGACGTGGAGTTGATCCCTACCGAGCGCTGCTCGCTGGTGAAAGCACAGATCGCCGGTCCCGACGCGCCCGGCTTCCTTGTCGAAGTGCCGCACAGCGCCGAAGCCATCCAGTTGGGCGCCGACAAGCGCACGCTGCGCTTCCGCTCGCGGATCAACGAGGGCGGGGTGCCGAAGAACTTCGCCACCTATTATGTTGTCCGGTTTGCCGCGCCGTGGGAGAGCTGCGACGTTTCCGCCCAGCGCGGCAATCAGCTCGCCGTGGCACACTTTGCCAAAGGCCAGACGGTTGAGGCTCGGATCGCGACATCGTTTATTTCGCTCGAACAGGCCGAGCGCAACCTCGACCTCGAGCTGGGAACCAAAACCGCCGACGCGGTTCGCACCGAAACCAAAGCGCGCTGGAGCGAGCACTTCAACCGCATCCAGATTCAAGGCGGCGACGAGCGCCAGCGTGCAACGTTTTATTCGTGCCTTTACCGCACGCTCCTGTTCCCGCGCATCTGGCACGAGCCGGACGCGGTGGGCAAGCCGCAGCACTTCAGCGCCTTCAACGGCAAAGTTGAGCCCGGCGTGATGTACGCGGACCACGGCTACTGGGACGTGTATCGCGCCTGGTATCCGCTCATGTCGATCGTCTATCCCGACCGGCTGGCGGAGATCCTGCAGGCCTGGACAAATGCATACAGAGAGGGCGGCTGGCTGCCACAGTTTCCGGCGCCCGGCTATCGCGCCTGCATGACCGGGAGCCTCATCGACGCGGTCTTCGGCGACGCCGCGGCCAAGGGCATCAAGGGATTCGATCTGGCGACGGCCTACGAGGGCCTGAAAAAACATGCCACGCAACCGGGCAATCCCGACGCGGGTTACGGCCGTCGCGGCATCGGGGACTACCTGAAGCTGGGCTACGTGGCCGCCGACCACGTGGAGCAGTCGGTGGCGGAAACGGCCGACTCGGCTTATGGGGATTTCTGCATCGCGCAGGTGGCAAAGGCGCTGGGCAAGAACGACGATGCGGCCATGTTCCTGGAGCGCTCGCGCAACTGGCGCAAGCTCTTCGATCCCGGCACCGGCTTTTTGCGCGGCAAGCTGGCCAATGGCGCGTGGCTCGAACCCTTCGACGAATTCCAGTGGGGTAGCCCCTACGTGGAGGGCTCCGCCTGGCAACACCGCTGGGACGTGATGCACGACATTCCGGGCCTCATCGCGGCCATGGGCGGCAACGAGTGCGCCGTCGCCAACCTCGACAAGATGTTGGCCACGCCCCCCATCTTCCACACCGGCATCTACGGGCAGGAGATTCACGAGATGTCGGAGATGGCGGCGGTGAACTTCGGCCAGTACGGCCAGAACAACCAGCCGTCGCATCACCTGCTCTACATCTACGCCGTCGCCGGGCGGCCGGACCGCACGCAGTACTGGGTGCGCCGCTCAATGAACGAGCTTTTCTCGCCCGACTCCTACCCCGGCGACGAAGACACCGGCTCCATGGCCGCGTGGTACATCCTGGGCGCAATGGGCTTTTACTCGCTCACCCCAGGCAAGGCGGAGTACGTGGCCGGCAGCCCGCTCTTCGATCGCGTCACGCTGCGCATGCCCGATGGCAAGACCACCACCATCGAAGCGCGCGGCCAGGGCCCGAAGGCGGTTTACCTAGGCAAGCTGTTGGTGGATGGCGAGGAGCATACGAGTCCGATTCTTGCGCACGACATGCTTACGCGCGGCTCACGGCTGACGTTCTTCATGCAGGAGAAGGCGGCGATATAGACTGGGTTGCGGCGGGGAGGGACCGAACGTGAGCAAGCGTCTCATCCTCTCCGCCTTCATCTGCTCCCTCGGCGGCCTGGTCTTTGGCTACGACCTGGGCGCGCTCTCCTCAGCCAGCCAGAGCCTGCGCACGTTCTTCCACCTGACGCCGGGCGCCTTCGGTTTCACCATCTCCGCCTCGCTGTGGGGCACGGTCTGCGGATCGCTGCTGGCCGGCGCATTTGTCGATCGGATGGGCCGCAGAAGCCTTCTCGCCGCCTGCGCGCTGGTCTACTTTGCGGCCGCGCTCGGCCTTGCCTTGCCGCTCGCCGGCAGCTGGATACCGGTTCTCGTTCTGCGCTTCTTCGCGGGAACTACCATCGGTGGTTTCACCGTTGGCTGCCCGCTGTACCTTGCCGAGCTTGCGCCCAGAGAGCTCCGCGGCCGGATGGTCACGTTCTTTCAGGTCCAGGTGGGCATTGGGGTTGTTACGGCATTCGCATTCGGTGCGCTGCTCATCCGTACGGCTCCGGCCGCGCTCTACTGGCGCTGGTGCTTCGGCGTGGGCGCAATCCCCGCCGGCCTGTTGCTCGCGCTATTTCCATTCATCCCCAGCGATCCGCGCATCCTCGCCGGACAAACTTCCACTCCGGGCGGCGTCGCGTATGCGCCCGCGGCTCGCCAGCCGCTCTTCCAGCGCAAGTACCTGCGCCCGCTGCTGTGGGCCACGAGCATCGCGGTCTTCAACCAGCTTTCCGGCGTCAACATCCTGCTGCTGTACATGCTGGATGTGCTTTCTAGCGCTGGCCTGGGGCATCTGCTGGGCCACTCTTACACCGTCTGGATCTCGTGCCTCAGCCTGGCCTTCACTTTTGTGGGCCTGGGCTTTGTCGATCGCCTGGGGCGCCGGCCGCTGCTGATCCTCGGTTCGGTGGGAATGTTTAGCTGCCTTACGGCGCTGGCCGCCGCCATCCCGCGCCTGATGCAGCCTTATTGGTACCTCGTCATCCTCGCGGCATACAATCTGTGCTTTGCTTTTTCGCAAGGGACCGTGGTGTGGGTGTACCTGAGCGAATTGTTTCCGCCAGCGGTGCGCGGAGCGGGGCAGGGCTACGGCGCAACCGTGCACTGGATCGCGAATGCAGGGCTCATCTGGCTGTTTCCGGTGATCGAGCGCGCATCGTCCTCTGCCAGCTTCTACGGCCTGGCGGCGCTCATGCTCGTGCAGATCGTCGTGGTTTGGCTCTGGTACCCTGAGACCAAGGGAACAGCGCTCGGGGTAACGGTGGCATCGCAAAGCTCTAGCCCAAAGCCAGGAAAAAGATGAAAAAAAGCCGCGCTCCCACATTGGTCGATGTAGCCCGCGAGGCAGGCGTTTCGCTCAAGACCGCTTCGCGCGTGCTCAACGAGTCGGCCAACGTCAGTGAGAAGAAGGCGGTGAAGATTCGCGCCGTGATGGAGCGGCTGGGCTACCGGCCCAACGAGCTGGCCCGCGGCCTCAAGTCGCGCAAGTCGGCGGCCATCGGCATGATCGTGCCCAACCTCTCCGACCCGTTTTTCAGCAACGCCATCAAGGCAGCGCAGGAAGAAGCCCGCGCCAATGGCTACGTCGTGGTCCTTTCCAGTTCGGGCGGTTATCCCGACGTGGAGCGTGCGGAGATCGAGACGCTGGTGCGCCGCCAGATCGACGGCCTGGTGATTGCGCCCGCCGACACCCGCGAAAAGAACCTCAGCGAGGCGATACCCGCCGGCCTGCCCGTGGTCACCTTCGACGAGCCGGTGCAAGCCGGCGCCTTTGACGCGGTGACAGTGACCAACCGCGCCGGGGCGCGCGAGGCCACCGAGCACATGATCGGGCACGGCGCGAAGAACATCGTCGCCATCGGAGCCCGCCCACACCTCTACACCTGCTCCGAGCGCGTCGCCGGCTATCGCGAAGCCATGCGCTCCGCTTCGCTCGCCCCGCGCACCTGCATGGTGCAGCACGAGAGCCGCCTCACCGCTGACTGGCTCAGGGAGGAGCTCTTCGCCCATGGCCCGGTGGACGCGATCTTCGCGCTCAACTGGGTTTGCACCATCCTTCTGCTCAAGGGCCTCCGCCAGCTGGGCAAGCAGGTCGGCCGCGACATCCTGCTCATCTCCTTCGACGACTTCGACCTCGCTGACATGCTCACCCCCTCGCTCAGCGCCGTGCGCCAGCCCTCTGACAAGCTGGGCGCCGAGGCCACCAGGCTGCTCTTCGACCGCCTCAAAGGCAGCGTTGAAGTCCGTCCGCGCTCGGTCGTTCTGCCCACGGAGCTGGTTATCCGCGAGTCCTGCGGCTGCCATCGCCCGGCAGGTGAGAGCCCGGCGTCGTAACAGATTCCGGCCATCTGGGCCTGTTTGGCCGCGGCCATCGGCATTGTGGCTTCGGTCTACACCATTTCAGAAAATGCGATAAGCGCGCTGAGCGCAAATTTGCGGGCGTTGCTTTGGGGCCGTTCTTCCAGCGATGAGCGGCCCCGCTTTATGATCGGAAGTGCCGCTCTGGAGACGGAAAACGTGGATCGCAGGACCTTTACCAAGCTTGCAGGACTTACCGGAATCACTTTTCTTACCGGCCGCATTGAGGCATTTCCCGCACAGGATACTTCGGCCGCTTCCCGATACAGATTGTGGAGCAGCTATCTTGTCGGCGCTGCTTACTACCCGGAGTGGTGGCCGCGCGCCGAGTGGGAAACCGACTTCAGCCAGATGCAGGCGCTGGGCATCAATGCCGCCCGCATGGGCGAGTTTGCGTGGGCCAGGTTCGAGCCCTCACCCGGCAAGTTCGACTTTGCGTGGATGGACGAAGCCATCCAGATCGCCAGCCGCCACGGCGTCCATGTGGTTATGGCCACGCCCACCGCTTCTGTTCCGCCCTGGCTCTACCAGCAGTATCCCGACGTGTTGAGCGGCAACCAGAACGGTCTTTACAACTACGGCGGCCGCAAAGGCTACAACACCAACAGCCCGCATTATCTCGAGGCCTGCGCACGCATTGTCATCGCGCTCGCCGAGCACTACGGCAACAATCCCGGCGTCATCGGCTGGCAGCTCGACAACGAGCCCGGCTTTCCCTTTCAGGAATACGATCCCGTCACAGAGAAGGCTTTCCAGGCGTGGCTCGAGAAGCGTTATGGCACGCTCGACGAGCTGAATAAAGTGTGGAACGGCGCCTTCTGGAGCAACCACTACAACGACTGGTCGCAGATCAAGCTGCCGGTCAACTCAGCCGAAGGCGGCTGGCAGCCGGCCATCAGCCTCGACTATCGCCGCTTCTTCTCCGACTCGTTCCTCAATCATCTCCGCCGCCAGGCCAACATCCTGCACGCCCACATCAAGGACCAGTTTGTCTTCACCAACTGGCCCTCGCCCACCTGGTCGGTCGACGTTTACCAGGCCGCGTCGGAGTTCCTCGACGCCACTGCCTGGGACAATTATGTGAGCGCTCCCGGCCTCAGCCGCCATCAGCGCCAGTACATCGCCGGTTTCCTCAGCGATTTTTGCCGCTGCGCAGGGCCGCATCAGCGCTTCCTCTGCGCCGAGCAGAACGCGTATGTTCCGCCCAACGCCGATCCCGAAGGCCTGCGCCTGCAAGCCTATTGCGACCTGGCCCACGGCGCGCACGGCCAGCTCTACTTCGAGTGGCGACGCCCGCTCGCCGGCAACGAGGAACATCGGCCGTCGTTCATCAAGGGCTTCGACGGCCGTATCAATCCCGACAAACCGGTGCTGGGGCGGATATGCAAGGAGATGGCCAAGCTCGGCCCTCGCCTCGCCAATGCCACCACCACCTCCGATATCGCCATCCTCTTCAGCTTCCCCAATGAGTGGGCGCAGGGAATGGGCGGCATCGGCGACCAGCATCCGCACTACAGCGGCGAGTGCCAGGCCTTCTACAACGGCCTCAAGCCGCTGCATCGCAACATCGACGTGGTGCCTCCCAGCGCCGATCTCGCAGCGTACAAAGTGGTGGTTGCCGCCAACCTGCGCCTCATCGACGATGCAACCATCGCCAAACTCCAAGCCTACGTCGCCGCCGGCGGCACGCTGCTGCTCAACTACCGCGGGGCTACCGAATACATGGACAACAGTATGCGCCGCGCGCTCTCACCCGGCGCATTCGCCCAGATCGCCGGCGTGCAGTCGGACGCCATGCTGGACCTCTCCGAATACAACAGCAAAAACGGCTTGCTCCTGGAAAAGCTCGAAAGCCAGCTCGGCATCCGCTTCGCCGGCAGCGACGCCGTCTACCATCCGGCCACGATTGTCGAGTCGCTCCATCTTGAAGGCGCGGAGGTGCTGGCAACCGTGGTTGGCGGCGGGCGCATGGAGGGCCAGCCTGTGGTCACGCGCCATCGCAGCGGACAGGGCTGGGTCTTCTATGTCGGCGTCGACAGCTCCGACAGCGAGTTCTATGAGAGCATCGCGCGCGCCATCGCCGGGACCATCGAGCTGAAGCCGATTGTCGACGCGCCCCACGGCGTGGAAGTCACCACCCGCTCCGACGGAAAGACGAAATGGGTTTTCCTGCTGAACCTTACTGAAACCGATCACCCCGAGATCGCCTTGCCGCGAGCGATGGACGATGCGATCAGCGGCCAGACCGGCCTCAGCAAAATTGCGCTGGGGCCGCTGGGCGTTGCGGCGCTTGCGTATCCCGCCTAGTCTCGGATCTTTGTAATTCTGTAACTAAATTCAGAAATCTTGGTACCCCATCCTTTCGCGCCTTTTGCGAAAGGATGGGAAGCCGGTTTCAGCTCACCCGCTCCACCGCCATCGCCGTGGCCTCGCCGCCGCCGATGCACAGCGCCGCCATGCCGCGCTTCAGTCCGTACTTCTCCATTGCGTTCAGCAGCGTAACCAGAATCCGCGCGCCCGACGCGCCGATCGGATGGCCGAGCGCCGTCGCGCCGCCGTGCACGTTAACCTTCTCGTGCGGCAGCTTCAGGTCTTTCATGGCCGCCATCGCCACCACCGCGAAGGCCTCGTTGATCTCGAAGAGATCGACGCTATCCAGCGCCCAGCCGGTGCGCTGCTCCAGGTTCTTCAGCGCGCCGATCGGTGCGGTCGGAAAGAGATTCGGCGCATGCGCAAAGGTGGCGTGGCCGACGATTGCGGCCAGCGGTTTTACGCCGAGCTTTTCCGCGCGCGACCGCCGCATCAGCACCAGCGCCGCCGCGCCATCGGCAATCGAGCTGGAGTTTGCGGCCGTCACCGTCCCGCCTTCGCGAAAGGCGGGCTTGAGCGACGGAATCTGCTCGAAATTTGCCTTCATCGGCGTTTCGTCCTGCGCGACTTCGGTTTCAGTTTTGCCTGCCTTCACCTTCACTGTCGCAATCTCCGCCAAAAACGTGCCATCGCTCACGGCCTTCTTCGCACGCTCGAGCGAGGTCCGCGCATAGGCATCCTGTTCCTCGCGAGTAAACGCGTAGCACTGCGCGCAGTCCTCGGCAAAGGTGCCCATCAGCCGCCCCTTGTCGTACGCGTCTTCCAGGCCGTCGAGAAACATGTGGTCGAGCACGCGCCCGTGCCCCATGCGATAGCCGGCGCGCGCATGATCGAGAAGGTACGGCGCATTGGTCATGCTCTCCATCCCGCCGGCCACCATCACCCGCGCGCTTCCTGCCACCAGCAAATCGTGCGCCAGCATCACGGCCTTCATTCCCGAGCCGCACATCTTGTTCACCGTCGTCGCCCCGGTCGCATAGGGCAGTCCCGCTCCCAGCGCCGCCTGCCGCGCCGGCGCCTGTCCCTGTCCCGCCGGCAGCACGCAGCCAAAGATCACTTCTTCCACTGTCTCGGGTGAAATCCCCCCGCGCTCCATCGCGGCGCGGATCGCCGCCGCTCCCAGCTCCGGCGCGGCAAGCTCCTTCAAATCGCCCTGAAACCCGCCCATCGGCGTACGTGCGGCACTAACAAGAACGACAGGATCGTAAGTGGCCATTGCGCTTTCCTCTATTCCGAACTTAGCGCGGAGCCATTCGCAGCGCGCCGTCCAGCCGGATCACTTCACCATTCAGCATCGTGTTTTCGCAGATATGTTTCACCAGTGCCGCATACTCCGCCGGACGGCCAAGCCTGGAAGGGAAGGGAACGCTCTTGCCCAACGACTCCTGCACCTCCGCGGAAAACCCCGCCATCATCGGCGTCTCAAAGATACCCGGCGCAATCGTCGCCACC
>Ga0187812_1000154_pt1 | contig 24610 bp, 24 predicted proteins | sample NC_S_2_FD_130582 | JGI IMG/M metagenome (GOLD analysis project Ga0187812, IMG submission 130582) | Wetland sediment microbial communities from Neuse River Estuary, North Carolina, USA - ASW-S_2 | ecosystem: Environmental > Aquatic > Freshwater > Wetlands > Sediment | place: USA: North Carolina...
GGTTGACCTACTTCCTGCATCCGTGGTTCGATTCACACTACGATATTTTTGAGGACATAGTAAAGCGCCTGAGGTTCGAGTTGGGCTAGGGCGGGGTTCGAATCCGTAACGGATTTGCAACAAAACTTGAACAACCGATAAATCCCCAAGGAGTTTACTGTTGTTCGGTTCAGTTTGGCCTCGAAAGCACTTCTTGTCTCAGTAGCGCTGGTGATCGGGCTGCTTGTCGGCATCGGAGCCACATACGTCGTTACAGCGAACCAGGTTACGTCTCTCCAAACAAGTCTAACGAGTGCCAATGAGAGCAACATGATGCTTCACGACGAAATGCAGAACGGGACTACGGGCTCGGCCCTTCAGGCGCAGCCCGGCCAGATGTTCCACTCGGGCTGGGTCTTCATATCGTCCTTGGGCGGTGGAGACTACGCAGTGTCCGTACACGCGGAGGGTCTTGAGGCTGCTTCGGCTGGCGACTACATAGTCGAAGGCGTTACTCGCGGTGCGACAATGCAAATGGTGCCCATAAGCGGGAACGCATCTGCCTCCGAATTTGACGCCGGCACCAACGGCATGGGCAACTTCTGGACTGTGCTCATGCAGAATCCTTCGAGCAGTTTCGAAGCAATCGACCTCGTCTATCTTCCTGGAATGAGCATGACCAACCCCACTCTGGTCGCATCGGTTCAGTTGGCATAGAGAAGTCATGCGATTGCGTGGTGTAGGGGTTGCAAATCAGGGCACTTCTGGCGCGGACGGAGGCTCGCAGCGAAGCGAGCACGCTCGGAGAGCCGTCCATCCGAGGATTGTTTCATAAACCACCGCTAGGGAGAACTTCGGTAGAATGACCCCCAGCAGTTCCAGGTCGGTCTTCGTTTCAGGTTTCATAGCCGGACTTGTGGCGCTTGCATTCAACTTCCTCCTGAGGCTGGGAGGTCTGGCGCCCTTCCCTCCGGAGTCGGCCCTGGGAGCGTTCCTGGCGATCATACCAGCTTCGGTGGAAGAGCCCGCGGTACAAGGGCTCGGGGACCTCGCCGGTCAGTTGGGACTTGTTATTGCGACCCTGATCGCGGCAGCAGTATACGGCGCCCTCACCGTTGTTTTCGACAGTTACCTCGCCAACAGACTCCGCTCGCTGGCCACCTTTGAGAAGCTCATCGTCTTCGCCTTCATCCCCTGGCTCCTCTTCGGCCTGGTCCTCTTTCCCATCGCTGGCGACTCGACCTTCGGTGCAGCCTCCAGCTTCGCATCCCTCTCTGCAGCCGCGACCTTTCCCGTCACCTTCCTCCTCGTTCAGGCAGTCTTCGCTCTCGTGTTATCGCCCAGGTACACCCCTAGGGCGCCGAGCATAGCGCCCCGCCAGGCAGACAGCTCCCGCAGGGGCTTCATCGAAAAGAGCGCAATCGCCCTTTTCGCAGCGGCCGCGGGAATCATGAGTCTCGGAGGAATCGGTTCCCTGTTCTCCCCCCAGGTCGCCGCGACCGGCGGGAGCCAGCCCGTCGACTTGCAGGACGCACCTGCCATCTTCAGCGACCCTAGGCTGGCGACGCTCGTAGATTCCGAAATCACTCCGGACTCCAGCTTCTACAGGGTGGCGATTGACGTAATCGACCCGGCTGTCGATGCCTCCGGCTGGTCTCTCACGGTGAACGGACTCGTGGGCACGCCCAAGACCTACACCTATGCGCAGGTCCAGGCACTTCCCCAGACCACACTCTACAACACGTTCGAGTGCGTCAGCAACCAGCTTAACGGCAACCTGATCAGCAACGCGAAGTGGACTGGCGTCAAGCTCTCCGACCTGCTGCAGGACGCAGGGGGACAGCAATCCAACGCGGCGTACGTTGTCTTCTATTCGGTCGACGGTTACAGTGTCGGCATCCCGCTAACAAAAGCACTGATGCCTGACAGCATGGTGGCGTTCCTGATGAACGACCAGCCCCTCCCAACCGCCCACGGATTCCCACTGAGAGGGGTCATCCCCGGCCTCTACGGCATGATGAGCGCCAAGTGGGTGAAGCAGATCTCCGTACTCGACTCGACCTATCAGGGCTACTGGCAGACTCGCGGATGGTCCAACGCAGGGACGGTGAACACCGTCGCCTTCATCACGACCCCTCAGAGCGGCAGCCAGGTTAACCTCGCGCAGAGTGGCGGCTCAGTGATAATAGCGGGCTACGCCTACGCGGGAGACAGGGGAGTATCAAAGGTCGAGGTGAGCTCCGACGACGGCAAGACTTGGCAGGAAGCCCAGCTCAAGAAGCCGCTGTCCAACACGACCTGGGCACTCTGGGCTTACGAATGGCAGTCTCCGCCGTCGGGTGAGCAGTTCGTCTACGCCAGAGTGACCGACGGCTCGGGCCAGGTACAGACGTCAACCATCGCTGACACGTTCCCCAACGGAGCCACAGGCTACGCCAGTGTCATCTTTCGTGCATCGAGCTGAAAAGTCCAGTAACGTTAGTATGTCCTGAAACTGGACCATGGGACGATGGAGTTCGAGAAGACTGTCAGACGAAGGAGGATGGTGCGACACTTCTCAGACGAACCAGTTTCAATGGACACAGTGAATCACATACTCGACCTTGCACAGCACGCCCCCAGCGCGGGCTTCAGCCAGGGCAGCGCCTTCGTGGTGGTCGCCAGGGGAGAAACCAAGCGGCGCCTCGCAGAACTCCAGGGGGAGAAGGACTACGCAGCCTCGGGGTTCCACAGGTGGATCTCCGAGGCTCCCGTCAACCTGGTCGCCTGCGTGAGCGAGAAGCTCTACCACGACAGGTACAACGAGCCCGACAAGCTCCAGGACGGCAAAGAGATCGGCTGGCCCACACCCTACTGGTTCTTCGACATTGGGGCTGGCTGCATGATTGTGCTCCTTGCGGCTGTGGACGCAGGGTTGGCCGCCGCATTCTCTGGCGCGTTTGATGTTGATGGCGTGCGCAAGTTGCTGGGAATACCCGCACACTTCCACCCCGTAGGAGTCATCTCGATCGGCCACCCGATGAAGGACGTCAGGTCGCAGTCGCTGAAGAGGGGTAGGCGCGCCTTCCCAGACTTCGTCCACTACGAACGCTGGTAAGCCCCGAAGAAGCTGGCCCGTCAGCCTTTCGAAGCCGTCTTTGCTTCAATCACCACGCATCCGTCCTTGATCACCTTGGAAAGGCTCCGTGAGATCAGGAAGGGGGTGGCCACGAGGACAGGTATGCTTAGGGCGATGAAGAGGGGTTGGTAAAAGCTCAGGAGCGCGGCAAACGAAACCGCCCCCGCCCCTCCAATGATGTTTGCGAAGAAGAGCCCTGCGCAGGTGGGACATCCCGTGAAGAGTCCTACCACCGCACCGAGGCCACCGATCCAACTCCGCCCCGGGCTCCTCACACGATTGCTGAACGCAAAGGCGGCCAGGGCAAAGTTGACTCCCACAAGGACGGAAACGACAACCAACAGCATGACGGTGAGAGGGACCATCAGCAGGCCCAGATGGTTGACCAGATAGACCGTCAGTATCGGCGTGTAGAGCGGGGGCCCGCAGCACGGACCGATTAGAACCGACGGAAAGACGGCTCTGTAGGCCTGGACGAAATCGACCGTCGGCTGGTAGACGATGATGCTGGTGATGAACGCGTAGAAGAGCCCGTAGAGAACCGTGGACCCGACGAAGTAGCGCCTGAAACTCCGTTGTGTGAGCACGTAGGGGATGATCCATCCCGGGTCCAAAGGCGCAACCCCTTTGGAATTCATCATGGCGACTCTCTGAGCGAGGAATCCTCTAACACCGAGGACGACCAGGGCAGCGCCGACCAGCAAGACACCCAGGTAGAGGTAAGCAACCCGAGCAAAAAGCGCCGCAAGACTCGGCGTCACGAAATCCATGAAACCTTCCTCGTATGAATAGAGTGCAGTGGCAATGGAAATCAGTAGGACGCCGGCGGCAGCAACCATGGGTGCCCGCCTTCCCTCTTTTTCATCCAACTGCAGATTCAAGACTAAGAGATCTGCTCTCCAACGTTAAGGATTTCGACTCGGATACTTCAAGAGCCGGCGGAGGGCTTCTCGCCCACGGGGCATCGATCCCTCGACCTTTCGCTTACGAGGCGAACGCTCTACCAGGCTGAGCTACACCGGCTCGAGTTCGGCCTCCCGGTGGAGACAATAAAGACTTGGTCTCAGCCCGCCTTTGACTGGGCAAACAGGTCGAGATACTTCAGCCCCGTCCCGGTGTTGTAGAGCAGAACTTGCTCGTCCCTGCCGATCTTGCCGTCCTCCGTGAGCTTCTTGTATCCTGCAAGAGTGGCAGCTCCTTCCGGGCAAGCGAGTACGCCTTCCTTGGCCAGAAGGCGAACCGATTCCAGGATTTCACCTTCAGAGACCGCGACGGCTCCTCCCTTGCTGCTTCTGATGACTGAAAGTATCTGCCTTCCGGCAAAAGGCCGTGGCACCCTCAATCCTGCCGCAATGGTGGAACCGTCGGGGAACGAGGGGTCGGGGCTACCCTTGTGCGATGAGAAGGCCTGCACTATGGGAGCGCACGTCTCGGCCTGAACCGCGAACATCCTGGGCCTCTCACCGCCAATCCACCCCAGCTCCTCCATCTCATCGAAGGCCTTCCACATACCAAGCAAGCCCGTGCCTCCCCCCGTGGGGTAAATGATGACCTGAGGTATTTTGAACCCCGTCTGTTCGGCAATCTCGTACCCCATGGTCTTCTTGCCCTCGAGCCTGTACGGCTCCTTGAGTGTCGACATGTCAAAGTATCCGTCCAGCTCTTTCCTCATTCTCTCCCCGGCGTCTCCGATGTTCCCCTCCACCTGGACCACTTCAGCCCCGTACATCCGGCACTCCTTGACTATCAACTCGGGCGTCGCGCGAGGCATGAACACTTTTGCGGAGAGCCCTGCCCGGGCGGCATAGCAGGCCAGAGCCGAGCCTGCGTTCCCCGCTGAGGGTACAGCCAGTTTCGTCAGGCCCAATTCGTCGGCCTTCGATACCGCCACGGCCATCCCTCTGGCCTTGAAGGTGCCAGTGGGGATCTGCCCGTCGTCCTTCAGCAACTGACCGCCGGTCAGATTGATCAGGGGAGTGAATCCTTCTCCGAGGCTCGTGACATTCGCAGGGTCAATCACAGGCAAAACCTCACGGTAGCGCCAAAGATTCTTCGGCCTTTTGACCAGGACCGAAGACGAGAACGTCTCCTTCGTCTTCTCATAGTCGTACCTGCAGCTCAGCATCGAGCCGCAGCTAGTGCAAGTGTTGATCGGGCTGCCGAAGCCAAACGTTCGGTTGCAGGAGACGCATGTAAGGTCAAGGAGGAGCGGACGACCAGTCAGTCGATCTGGGAAATCCGGCTGCACAGCAGTCCGGAGCGTCGGTGTTCGCCATTAAGGCTTCGGAGGGTTTTTAGAATCAAGCCGAGGGACTTCGAATTGCGCGGGGGTCGCCCAGCATGGTCAACGGCGTGGGACTGAGGCTCCCATCCCTTAGGGGTTCGTGGGTCCAAATCCCACCCCCCGCACCACTAAACTGGCCGGAAAACCGTACAAGAGATCTTCTCGGCCCTTATGCTCAACAGATCTTCTCGCGGCTGTCTGGACTAGTTTTGACGTCTCGGAGAACCTTTTGGGCAGAGCGGCTACGGCAGGCCAGGCTACGTTCTACCGATTCAACGGATGAAAGATTGTCGAGCGATAGGAACTAGGGATGCATTTGGTCTTCCATAGCAACTTGGGCTGATTACACGGCCGCCAAGATCAGTCGGAGTCAGAACGAGTGAGTCCCACCAATTCACACCGGGCGGTCGCTGACAGGTGTCCCAGGCGAAGCTGGCACCTGACTCGCTTTCGCAGCTTCCCTTCTGAAGACGAATCTTGAGCTCATCAGGAATCCCAAGAAGAACAGTACTATTCCAAGGAACTCGAAGTAGAAGAACACCCCCGGAATCCCGAGGATCCCAAGCAGGATGCCTCCGACGGCGTTCATCAGAGCCCCAGCTGCTATCAGAAGAGCATAGTATCGCTTTCTGTCCACTGCGAAGCTAAACAGTCCTCCCCCCACCAGCAGGATGGCTCCGGCGACGTTGAGTACCATCGTGATTTCCCGCGGCACCGCCGCAAATGCGCCGACTGCGAAGGCGATTCCGTACACCACCGAGCTCTGGAACCACTGCTCATATGTCAAAGCGGGTCCAGGAACCCCCGTCACCACTCCTGATAGACCCACAGGCCAAACAGCCACTGAAATCAGGAGGGCCGCGCTCAGAGCAATCACTGCGTACAAGACGTACTTGCCGAGGCGCGGTCTAAGCAGGTAGACAACGCCCGCGCCGAGCAAGCCAGTCTCGGGACCGATGGAGACGTAGTACAGGTCGAAGAGCGGACCAGTCACAGTGACGGTGCTCATCACGAACTCCAGGAAGGCCCCAAGGGCAAACAGCACCATTCCCACCGTCCAGATCAGCTGATAGAATCGCCGCCTGCTCGAGTACTGTCTAGCAAGAGCTACTGCGAACACTCCGGCTACGATGGCACTGCCAAGCGGGACTAGTTCCACCATCGGGGAAGGGCTGGTGAATTTTGCTATTAAACTTAGTGAGCGTTAACTAAGCACCTAACGAGATAGGGGCTGTCCGCTACCCAAACGCCCAGTCGGTTGCGCTTACTCCCAGCTCATTCATGGTGAAATAGCCCGAGTCCCAAAGTGCCTGCGCCATGGTGATCGCGAAGCCGGGGTTTTCGATGACACGGGTCGTCCTCGTTGTTCTTGTCGTCGCGGTGGTTTCAGCCTCGGGGCTCTATTTCGCTCTGTCTTCGGGGTCACAATCAATCTCGACCTCTCCCGTCACAATCACCAGCTCGACGACCGTTCCATCTGGCAATTCTACGACCAATTCCTTGACATCTTCGTCTCAGCCTAGCACCACCTCGACCTCTGCCTCCTCGACGAACAGGACGACTTCATCTGTCACAAAGACGTCCTCGGCTACCTCCTCATCGACTTCCGTCACAGCAAACCCGCTCTGCACTTCGCAGCCCTGCGCCCCGATGATCTCCGGGTGGCTTCACACCGAGGCCGGAAGCACAAGCGTCTACGACAGCAGCGGCAATGCGGTCCCCCTGGTCGGGGTCAACGTCGACGGCTTGGACTTCGGCATCGGGAACCCAGCTACGAGCCCAGACCCTTGCGGGAAGGGGTGGAGCATATCTTCGACCTCCTACGCTAACGTCCCTTCGTGGGGATTCAACTTCGTCCGGATCCCGATCTCGTGGGAGAATCTCGAGCCCACGGCGCCCACGCTGGCTGCTAACGGGACCTGGATCCATCACTGGAACGCACCATACCTGAAGGAACTGGACACCGTTGCGATGCAGTTCGGCCAGACGCACGTCGGCGTGATCTACGACTTCGCCGAGGTCGACGTTTCAGCGGCGTTCCAGCAGGCACCTGAGAAGACGCAAGGAGGCGAATGCGAAGGCTGGGGCAACCCGACCTGGCTTTACCCGAACATAACATCGCCGTCGACCGGCCCAGAACTGGCAGCAGCGATGTGTAACTTCTTCAGCGACAGGTCGGAGGTGGGAAACAATGCACCGCAGCCCATCGAGGCAATGGAGGCCGCTGAGCAGATGCTCGCCGCGAGGTACGCGACCAATTCGAGCGTGATTGGGATAGACATGTACAACGAGCCCTGGTCCGATTCGACGTGCGGTTCTCCGACGGCAATAGGGAATCTGCTCACCAGTTACTACACCAAGATGGGCAGAGCCATATCCCAGGTGAACCCCCACCTGCTCCTCGTCTTCGAAGAGCCGCCGCCAGGCCTGATGGCAAGCAGCCCCATAATGAGCTCGCCCCCGACTATTTCAAATGGAATGTACTCCTTCCACATCTACACTGCGGACTGGACCACGGCCCAGCCCTACGTCCAGGCCTACCTTCGGAACGCCAAGAGCTGGGGCGTGCCAGTCTGGATGGGCGAGTTCGACGCCTTCGAAGCCGGATGCACGGGAACCAACTGCAAGCTTGATCAGAACTGGCAGGCGGACACCCAATCCCTGCTCGCGTTCTGTAATTCCAACGGTATCAACTGGGCATACTTCTCCTACTACTCTCTCGGCACTTCTCTTCAGACGCCTGTCCCACACGCGACGATTCTAGCCGTGCTACGCAGCGAGATTCCTGGTAGTCCCCGGACCTGAGCAGGGTCGCGCCATGTAACGTTCAAATCGTCGGGTACGAGCGGATGAGTCGCATGCGAGGCTTCCGACTGGCGGGGACGTACTCCATTGTAGCGATGGACGAACGACGTCGACAGATGGGCGTTGCAGTTCAATCTCATTATTTCTCGGTCGGGGGTACTGTCCCATGGGCAGAGTCAGGGGTCGGAGCCGTCGCGACGCAGTCCTTAGTCGACGTGAGCTACGGGCCACTCGGACTTGCCTTGATGAAGGCGGGCAAGACTCCGCAACAGGCTATGAGGGCGCTCACTGCGGCAGACCCGGGCGCTGAGACCCGGCAGGTGGCGATGCTCGACATCAACGGGAACGTTGCCGCTCACACAGGTAAGGACTGCATACCGGAAGCGGGCCACATAGTCGGAAGAGGCTTCAGCGTCCAAGCCAATCTAATGAGGAACAGAAGAATCTGGCCTGCTATGGCCAAGGCCTTCAAGAAAAGCAAAGGGCCCCTTGCCCATAGGATGATGGCTGTCCTCGAAGCGGCCGAAGAAGCTGGCGGCGATATCAGGGGCAAGCAGTCCGCCGCGATGCTCGTAGTCAACGTCAAGCCTTCGGGGAAGCCCTGGATGGACAGGGTGCTGGAACTTCGGGTCGAGGACAATCCCGCGCCTTTGAAGGAATTGAGAAGGCTGATCAGGATTCACGAGGCGTACAGGAAGTCCGACACAGCGGAAAATCTTCTTGCCCGCGGAAAACTCGCCAAAGCTAGGCAATTGTACGCCGAAGCCTCTGACCAGGCGCCTGAGATAGAGGAAATGAAGTTCTGGCAAGCCGTTTCATTGCTGGGGAGCAACAGGGTCGAAGAAGCCGCACCGCTTTTCAGGGAAGCCTTCGAGGTGAACGGTGACTGGCGTCAAGTCTTGAGGTCGCTCCCGAGAACTTCTGCTTTCTCGATAACCTCCGCTCAGGTGCGTCGAGCCCTCCGCAAAATCAGAACGTAAAGAGTCCGAGTCGCCCAACCGGTTTTTGCTGGCGATGATCATTCTCTAGGACGATTTCTGCAGCACTGTCACGCTACCCACCATCCATGGGTGAAAGGCGCAGTGGTAACGGTAGACTCCGGACGCGGAAAAGGTATAGCTGAACGTCCCTCCTGGCTGGATTGGTCCCGAGTCGAACACTCCAGTGTCGCTGCTAATCGTGTCGTAGGAAATCGAATGACTCACCCAGGTGACCGTGTTGTTGACTCCAATGACCACCACCACGTTTTGGGGCGAATACTGCCAGGAAATCGGGGTTTCGACAATGTACACGGTAGCTCCCCTTTGGGTCGGAGTCATTGAGGACTCCACTGCTGCTCCAGTCGCGACGAAGTAGACCACCAGCACCAAAATCAGCGAAATTGAGGCTGCTGCAGAGACCCGGCCCCGCCACCTTCTAGCTGCGGGGCTCTGAACCTTGGGCGCCTGCTTGACAGCGCTCCCTGCGAAGCCCTGAAGCCATGCTGGATTCTTCCTCACGATGTAAGCGACTCCGATTAGAAACACCCAGCCAGTGAGTATCAGTGCCCATCCTAGGATTGCTTGGTCAGCAATCGAGAACAGGGGATAGACCTGGATGTTCCACGGTGCCACAAGAATGACAGCGTACCCCATGTGCCCGAAGAAGGCTGCCAGCAGAGCCGTGATCTTCGCCGAATCCGAAAGAGCTTGGAGATACGACCCGCTTGCCAATCCAATCAAGAGAAACGTGAAGTGCTCGGTGGCGTGAACAACTGGGTTCAGTACAGCAGCGTCCCAGGGGCTGGGAAGGTGCCAGAATACTATTGCCGCAGCCGAAGCCAAGAGCATTATCTTGGCGATCCAGCCGGGTCTCGGGCGAATCAATCCCTTCTTCATCAGCGGAAATGAAATCGTCGCCCCCGCGACAATGATGAGGACGTGCTGCAGCATGTGGAAAGTGAGGTCCACTTCGGCGATGTCGTCGAAAGGAGGAAAGCCCGCGGCAAAGACGAACAGCATCACCCCGAAGAACTCTGTCGACACAATTGCAGAGATGACGGATTTCCTGTTCACGACGAATCGGGTGCGACCCACTGGGGGTTCTAATTAAGCAAGGGAGGCCCAGTCAAGAGACTCGAGAGCGCGGCGTCGTCAACGGTACTCAAGGCTCACGCGGCGGTACTACTGCGTTGATGTGACGTTGAGCAGACCGTTTTGCATGAAGATGTGGATTGAACAAAAGATGTTGCAATAGATTCGGAATTCTCCGGCCTGGTCAGCCACGAATGACACATGCAGGACCTGACCAGGTGCGATTGTTACAAGGTTGCTGGCGTAGTAATGCGCTACCTGAAAGCCATGTGCCTGGAAATCAGTGTTGCACACCGTAATGTTCACAGTTTGACCCTGCTGGACGGTGATTATCGGCCATGAGTTTTGTGGTGCTCCATGTGCAATGCTGTCGTTGTAACCGTCGCTGCTTGCAATGATTAGGAATCCGTCCTTGGGTTTGACGCAGCCTGTCGGCAGGCGAGTCGAGGTGGTGGAGGTCGTGTTCCTGCTTGCCAGGTAGAACACCGTTGTTACGCTTGCGCCGATGAGCACCACGACGATGACAACCAGGATGACCAGCCGGTTTGTATTCAATTGGCCTTTAGGCCGAGTTCATGAATGAAGAAGAGCCGCCGTATAAAGACACGTGAAACCTAGAATTATCAGGAGGGCTATCTTAACCGATTCCGATTTCGAACCCGTGCCAGAGAAGAGCGGTCGAGCGAGTCTAACTGCAGCATAAATCGATGTCCCAAGACCAAAGGCGAAAACATAGGTGAAGTCGGCGTTGGGAAATGCCTGGATTAGGTAGTACGCGCTCGCCCCGCCTATGATCCCGGGAAGAGTGAAGGCGAGGGTCAAGACGACTATGTCACTGAGGCGCCCAGCCGTGCCTTTCGCATGGTCCTTCGCGTAGATCCAATAGGCCGCGCCAACCATCATGGGCTCCAGCCCCTTGTGCAACACGAACGCGACCCCCGCGGAAAGACCTCCAAACGCATCGAGTAGGTTCGTACTTGGAGAGGTAGCTGCGGTCGCGCCAACGGCAGCGCCTTCGCCGAAGCCGTGCATCCCGACGGCAATAGCCACGAGCAGTGGTATCGCAAAGCCGAAACTAGTCCCCACGGAACCCTCGGCAAACATCTTGGAGTCGAGTGAGAATAAGAGAGCCAATCCTGCCGCAAATACTATCCACAGGGCGACGTGGAAGGCTCCCCCAGTGAATCCTTCACTCACACCGAGCAGCGACGCGTCCCCGATCGTATCCGAGAAGAACCACAAGTAAAGACCGATGGCAAAGGCGGCGAGGTACTTCGCACTAAGGTACCGCGCTGCGACAGAAACTATTGCGAGCCCGACGAACGTGGGAAGCAGAAACGTGGCAAGAACAGCACCGAAGGTCTCAGCGAAACCCAGCAAACCATTGGTTCAAGGGGCGCGTCGATTTACGCCTTTACAGATGCCGATGCCGCGGCTGGTCGTAGGCACGACAGAAACAGCGCGGCTTCAAGCCATCGCTGGGCTGAACGCGGTTCGGACTGTGCTGAGGATTCTTCGCTTCTTTCGCTCTCTATCCGATAGAGCATCACGCCTTCACGGAGAGTGAGCCGCTAAGGGCGGTTGCGCGAATCGCCTCGTCCGAGCGTGGATGCAAACTCTCTGAGCGATGCCTGCTGATCCCGCTCCACCGCACCTGGTTTGATGCCTCTTAGGAATGTAATCGCCTCTTGGGCTTCCATCCCCTTGCTCTTGATCAGGTAGGCGCCTATCGCGCTCATCGTTCTCCCGATTCCCGCCTGACAGTGGACGAGCACCACTCTCCCCGACGCGAGCTCCGTCTCTATCCTCGCAGCCGCAGAAGCGAGGCTGGCCTGATCCGGAGGTTCGTGGTCGCGCATCGGAATGTGCGCATAGTTCATCGAGCTCTTCAGCCATGAATCCGGCAGCGGCTCTTCCGTGAGGGAGAGTATGCTGCTGATGCCCTTCCGACTGAGCCATGCGACCTGGCTCTTTGACGCCGGGTATCCCGACCCAGCAAGCTTCCCTTCGTAGATCCAAACGAAGCCGGTAGGTTCGTCAGCGGCGAGGGCTCTCGCTCTCCTCAGCAGAATACCAGCCTTGACCATGGCGTTCGCTGGTCTTGTTCAGACAGTGACGTAAATGTGTTCGCGCTTAGCTTTCCAGAACCTCGAGCTTCCCGAACTTTCCCACATTCAGACGTAGCTCTCCCCTGAAGCTGTTGGTGTATCCGTTGGTGATTCTTACCTTGGAGCCCTGCTTCACCTGGTCGATCTGATCGTCCCAGAGCGAGAGCTTGATGTCGCCGCTGTCGTCCTTCAGCATGCAGTCCGCGACCCTAGCCTGATCGCCTGTCCTCAGGTTCACAGTCCTCGGCTCTGAAATCTCGGCAATTTCACCTTCGGCGTCCACTCGCCGCATCCCGTCTCGCAGGTCGCTGATGTTCATGATTCTCCCGCTGGTCGACGAGATGGCTTAATTAAGATTGGCGGGTCGGCGCCCATTACACCTGAAACGGTTTAAGTAGAAAAGCCCTGCGAGTCGCGGAGTTTGCTTACTGCAGGCAACTTACCAGTCCTAGTACTTTCATTCATCGCTCCCTTTCTGCTGATGCTCGCAATAATGCCCCAGTACCTCAAGTTCCTAATACGCAGGGGTAATACCGTAGACGACGTCCACAAGCAGCCTGTTTCGAAAGTTCCCTCACCTGTCGGCCCGGTGATCTTCGCAGCCGCGGCCTTCGGCGAGATTGTTGCATACCTCACTTACGGGTCTCTGGTGCCGCTGGCAGTGCTGGGCGCTTCCGCCGTTGCGTTTGCAATCGGACTTTACGACGACCTCGCGGTCTTGGGTGGAAAGGTCAAACCGATTCTGCTGCTCTTCGCTTTTGTTCCAATCCTGGTGTGCCTCGTCTTCCAGTCTGACCTCTATGGGACAAGGCTCTTCTTCCCAATCCTAGGCGCGACCGGAGCCCACTTCACCATATACACGCTGCTCGCTGTCGCCGCCTTCCCGATAGTCGCCAACGCCTTCAACATGATGGACTCTTTCAACGGTGAGGTGTCCGGTTTCACCGTCTTGGTTTCGCTCGCACTAATCGCCGGCGTGGTACTTCGCTCGCTTGCGGAGCCAGGATTCTCTGTGGCCCGGCTCGCCGCAACCCTGCCACTGCTTGCGGTGTCTGCAGGGTTCTACATATTCAACAGGTATCCTTCGCGAGCGTTCGACGGCAACAGCGGCAGCCTGATGCTGGGGACCATGTTCGCCGCCCTCGCCATAACCGGAGGGGTCGAAATCGCAGCGATCATTGCGATACTCCCTTCGATTCTAAACTCGTTCTACATATTGGCGAGTCTGCGAGGCTTCGTCGAAAGGAGGCAGATGGGTTCCAGGCCCACCTACATGACTCCGGACGGGCTGCTGCACGCGTCGGGCAACCCCAATGCTCCGTCCACCCTCGTCAGTCTCGTTCTCCTGCCCGGGCCGCTCTCGGAAAAGGAACTCGTGAAGAACATATTGCTCCTCACCGCAGTGACCTGCCTGCTCTCAGTCTTGACTTCGGTACTCACTTGGGTGTATTGAATTGAGGCTCCAGGCGCTGATAGGAATCTCTGTAGCCGCCTGGCTTCTCGTGATCGTGGAGACCTACGTCTTCTTCGACGTGATAATCCCGCTTGGGCCGGCGCTCCACTCTATAGGCGTCTTCACGGCCATCGCGCTGTTGAAAATAGCGCTGACATTCGGTCTCGGGGCCCTGTGGTTCGTCGTTATCGTGTCGCTTACCGAGGTCTACGAGAGGTCCTTGGAGAAGCGCCTGCCTCCCACTCCTTCATCTTAGAGTCGAACTCCTCCCTGCCGTAGACCACCTTCGCGGGGACTCCCATCACCACCTTTCCCGGCGGCACGTCCCTGGTGACGACAGCCCCCATGGCCACGACGCTCCTCTTCCCAATGGTGACGCCTGCCTTGATCACCGCACGAGCTCCGATGACCGCTCCGTCCTCTATGGTCACTCCGATCATGCGCTTGCTAGGCGGGTACGGGTCGTTGGTAAGCACAGCCGCGGGACCGATGAAGACGTTCCTCCCTATCCTGGAGAGGGGCGGGATGTACACCATCCCCTCGATCATGGTACCACTTCCAATCCGGACGTCGTAATCGACGTGCGCGAGCGAGCCAATCTTGACGTTGTCGCCGATCACAGTTTTCGACCCCACATACGTGAAGTGCCATATCCTGACGTTCTTTCCCAGCTTCGCATCAGGAGCGATGTAGTTCACCGGCTTTGGTCTAACCAAGGTAGATTGGCGCTCCGGAAGAGCTTGAAGCAAGTATGGCCTCCGCCACCCTCGTGGCCCTCAGGCCGTCCTCGCCGGTGACTAGCGGCGCCCTCTTCTCAGCCACAGCCGATGTGAACTCTTTCAGCTCGAGCATCAGCGGTTCCTGAAAGGGCCTCGTGGGGACCCTAGTCCCTCCTGCCTCGTGAATACTCGTCTGCTGACTGACGAAATCAACGTCGACCACCCCGGCGGAGAAGACAGCGGAAAGGGTCCTCACCCTCTTCGGGGTCACCCAGTTGGTGACGAGGAACGCTGTCTTCTGGTCAGAGAATCCGAGCAGTATGGTGGCGAAGTCCTCGTGCTGTATGGGCTCCTGCACCCTGCCGACCCGTGCGAACACAACCTTGGGCGCGCTCTCGAAGAGCCAGCACGCAGTGTCGATGTCGTGCACCGACGCGTCCCTCACTATCCCGACGTCGACTATGTTGTCGCCTCTCTTGTTCTCCCTGTGGAACTCGAGCAGGAGGAGGTCACCCAGCTCCCTCTTGGATATCATCTTCCTCAGCTCAGAAATCGGAGGGTTGAAGCGCTCTATGAACCCCACAGAAAGCATCCTCCCCGCCTTCTTCGCCTCCTCGATCATCTTCTCTGCGTCCGCGGTGCTTGTCGCGAATGGCTTCTCCACGAACGTGTGAAGTCCGGCCGAAAGCGTCTTCGACGCGATCGAGAAATGAGTGGAAGCGGGCGTGCAAATGGTGGCGGCGTCCAACTTCTCTTTCCTGATCATCTCGTCCAAGGACGTGTAAGCGGGGACCCGGTACTTCTTGGAGTACGCCTCCACCTTCGCCTTGTCCACGTCGCAGAAGGCTGCTAGGCTGTCGAGTTCGTTGAGCACCCTGAGGTGGTTCTTGCCCCATCCGCCGGTCCCGACTACGCCCACCCTTATCATGGATGCCGAAGGCGCCCTCAATTGTGATATAGGGTTATGCTCACGAATACCCGAAGTCAGTCGCGTCTGAGTGCCGGAGTCGCGAGCAACACCGTTGTCTCCACGTTCCTGAGTCCCTTCTTCGCCTGCTTCAGATAGTCGTAGTCCTCGGCCGAGCAAACGATGATGACGTTGTGCTTGAGCGGGTCGAGTGTCTCTGCTCCGCCGCGGGTCTTCGAACCCGCAACGATCTCTACGTCCGTAACGTAGTCCTTCAACCTCAGCTTGATGCCTTCGGCCATCTGAATCCTGTCGGCTCTCATCTCGTAGTGGTCGAGAGTCCACAGGAGTGTGATCTTCGTCCTGCTCGCCTTCAGCTCCTTCTCCTTCAGCACGTCCCTGGTCTCGTCCACGATGTACCTCACGAAGTTCTCCAGGCTCTTCAGGGTGGCCCCAGCCAGATAGGAGACCGACTCCCCCGCTTCCTCTCTTGCCTGTATTGCCTTCAGTTCGTAGATGTACTTCGCGAGCTCGTCAAGGTAGATCTCTCTTCCCGACTGGATTGAGACCCTGCTTTCCCTGGCCTTCCTGGCCAGCTCTATCTGTATGACAGACGCTGTCGCTATGCCCAACACCGTGGACGCGTATTCTATCTCGGCAGAGAACACGTTCTGGGAGTTCGACGCTATCCCGAGCGCCTCGAGGGGCGACTTCTCCCTTTCCCCGGCTACCGCGACTATGCCGGGCTTGGGGTCCCTGGGCCGAAGAGGCATGTAAGCATAGGTCAGCGTCGAGCCTATCTTCAATCCCGTCTGCTTCTCCACAGTGACCACGTTCTCCGAGTTGCCGCCAGGGCCCGTGGGCAGGGTGTTGACGAGGGTCACCCCGCTCGAAAGGTACTTCGAGAGGTCCCTCAGCTTCGTGCCCGCTTCGGTGAGCGACTCTTCTGCGGGCCTCCTGAGCCTCGGGGTGAAGAAGACCACCTGTGCGTCCCCCAGGACGCGCTCGAGCGGCTTCACCCTGAGCAGCGGCTCACCGCTCATCAGTTCCCCGAGGCTGGGGTTCTTCTTCAGGAAGGCCGCATCGACATCCATGGCCATCTGCAACAGCTCGTCCACGATCGTGACCTGGGCCTTCTCCGCCAGGTCCACCGAGAGCCTGTATCCCTCGCTGGTCAAACCGTACATCGCGACCTTCAGTTTTGCCAATGGAGCCTGGCCGCCAACTCGCACCTTCGTAATTATACTTTGACGGGAGCGAACCGCAGCGCAGGGGTGACAGCGTTAAATCACCGAACACTCCGCGCGGGTCGACGTCGAGGTCTGGGCTTGCAACGCGCGTGGATTGACATTCTCACTCCCAAGCAAATCCTGTTCTTCAAGCCCCTGAAGGACAAACTCGAATCACTGGGCTTCGAAGTGTTGGCGACGTCGAGAAAATACAGGGAGCTCGAGCCCATCGCCAGGATGCAGAAACTCGACCTCACATACGTGGGCGAAAGGGGAGGGTCGAGCAGGGCAGAGCAACTGGCCGCGGCGACGCGTCGGCAAGCCGAGATCGCACCGAGGATCAAGAGGTTCGCCCCCAACGTTTCCGTCTCGGTGGCATCGGGCGTTTGCGCCCGGGTCTCATTCGGCCTCGGAATCAAACACATAGCCGTCAACGACTCGCCCCATTCGGAGGTGGCAGGACGCCTCTCGCTTCCGCTCACCCATCATCTGTTCTGCCCGTGGGTAATCCCGTACGAAGCCTGGGCCAAGTTCGGAGTCCCGCGTTCCAAGATAACTCGCTACCACGCTCTCGACCCGGCCGCGTGGCTGAAGAGGAAGGGGAGGAAGGGCCCGATCCCGCGCCTGAACCGCAAGCGCAAGACGGTGGTTGTGAGGTTGGAAGAGAGCTACGCTCCCTACATGGCGGGAACGAAGCGAAGCTGGAACGACGCCGTACTCCAGTCGCTCTCTGTCAAGGCCGCCGACGCCAACCTCGTTGTTCTGTGCCGCTACGGTGATCAGCTGCGAAAGGTAAGGGCGAAGTTCGGAGACAGATTCATCGTACCAGGGGAGGTCGTCGACGGCCGGAGCCTGCTCGCGGTAACAGACGTCTTTGTCGGCTTGGGAGGCACAATGACAACCGAGTCTGCGCTGATGGGGGTTCCCACAATCTCCGCGTTTCAGGGATTCCTCTACACGGAGGATTACCTGATTTCCGTGGGTCTTCTACGCAGAACCCAAAGCCCTGCCCGGCTGGCCAGGATGGTCGAACGCTTCCTAGAACGAAACGCCAAGACCGAGCAGGCCAAGAAAGCGAGAAGGATTCTCGGCGCAATGGAGGATCCAGTTCCTAGGATTGCGCGATTTGTTGCTGCGACGGCGCGGGAAGCCTAAATTACCATAAAGGTCCGGTCTCGGCTGGTAGCCCGTAGCCCGGTGGAGGAGAAATCCGCCGAGTGTAGCGGCCAAGCATGCTGGCCTTTGGAGCCGGCGACCCTGGTTCGAATCCAGGCCGGGCTACCTATCTATCCTGATTGCTGCGGGACTCGGGCACTCAGCGCGGCCACAACAGCCTGCTTGTTGTGGCAGGCGGCGAAATGACCACCCCCAACGTCGACCATCGCGGGGTACGTTTCGCTGCAAACCCCGGTGGCAAACGGACACCTGGGGTGGAGCGTGCAGCCGCTCGGCGGATTCCTCGGGCTCGGCATCTCTCCCCTCAGGACAAACTGCTCCTCGTTCTCAGGCGGCCCCACCATGTGGGCGGAACCAAGCAGTGCCGCTGTGTACGGGTGGTGGGCTGAATAGAAAATCTCCCCGTAGCTCCCGGTCTCGACGAACTTGCCCGCGTACATGATAGCCACCTGGTCGCACATGTGCCCGATGACTGACAGGTCATGCGAGACGAGCACGTACGTTATCCCCAATTCCTTCTGCAATTCATTGAACAGGTTGAGTATCTGAGCCTGAACCGAGGCGTCCAGCGCTGAGGTGGGTTCGTCCAGCAGCAGCAGTCTGGGGCTGACCGAGAGTGCCCGCGCAATGGAGATCCTCTGCGCCTGCCCCCCGCTCAGCTCGTGCGGGTACCTCTTCGCCAGAGAGGGCGCCAGCCCCACCTTCTCCAAGAGGTCCGCCACGGCCTTCTCTTTGTCCATCGAACCCAACCGCCCTATCGCCTTCAGCGGCTCCAGGACTATCGTTCCGACGTTCATGTGCGGGTCCAGGGAAGAGAGCGGGTTCTGGAAGACTATCTGCATCTTCGTCCTGAAATCGCGCAGTTCCTGACCCTTGGCCTTCTCGTAGTCCTTGCCGTCGAGGACTATCCTCCCCGAGGTCGGTTCGATCAGTTTCGCTATGGTCATGCAAAGGGTGCTCTTCCCCGAGCCCGATTCACCAGCGATCCCGAAGGTCGTCCCCTCCTCGACATCGAAGGAGACATCATCGACGGCCTTTATCCTGGACTTCACCCTGTTGAGCAGGCCTCCCCTCACCGGGAAGTGCTTCGCCAGCCCCTCCACTCGGAGGATCTTCGTCATCTGCGTTCGTTCCCTCCCCTGTAGAGGAAGCAGAGGACATTCGCACCGTCCACCCTGTAGTTAGCCGGCCTTTCCTTCTTACAAACGTCCATGACATAGGGACACCTGGGGTAGAACCTGCAACCAGTCGGGGGCGTCGTCAGGTCCGGCACCTGTCCGCCTACAACCGGGAGAGGAAGCTTCTGCTCCTCGGGCTTCCGTGGCTGGGGGATGCATTTGACCAGGGCTTGGGTGTATGGATGCTTCGGGGAGCTAACAACGCTCTGGGCTTCCCCTTCCTCCACAATGTCGCCTGCGTACATCACGGCGATCCTGTCGGAGATATCCTGCGCGACTGCGATTGAATGGGTGATCAGAATCATGGAAAACTCGCGCTCCGCCTTCATCTTCCGAAGCAACCTGAGAATCTGCATCTGAATGGTGGCGTCAACCGCGCTGGTCGGTTCGTCGGCTATGATTAGCCGCGGGTTCGAGGATAGAGCGATCGCCAGCATCACACGCTGTTGCATCCCTCCAGAGAGCTCGAATGGGAACGAGTCCATCACATGTTCCGTGTCCGCCAGCTCGACCTCCTTGAGAAGCTGCACGGCGTGTCTTCGTGCGTTCTCACCCTCGAGCCCTATGTTGTTCTTGATGACCCTGAGCATCTGCTGTCCCACCCTGAAGACTGGATTGAGCGAGGTCCCGGGGTCCTGAAACACCATCGTTATCATCTTTCCGCGGACCTTGGCCATCTCGGATTCCTTCAGAGACAGCAGGGACTTCCCTTCGAACTTGATGTCCCCTCCGAGAATCGCGGCATTCCCCGGGAGAAGACGCACGACAGCGTAAGCCAGAGTAGACTTTCCGGAGCCGCTCTCCCCGACTATCCCGAGGATTTCTCTCTCTCCGAGTGTCAGGTTGAGCGAAGTGAATAGGTTGAGCTGTCCCCTTTCGGTCTGGAATGAGAGCCTGAGCCCATTGACCTCGACCAGGTTCATCTGCATCTACTCGCTGGTTGGTATGATGAATCGGAGGTGCTTTACAAGTAGCTGAGACTGGCGTGGGTCGAGATACGTGTTGATTCTGTCGCCGATCAGGTTGAAGGACAACACGAGGAGAAAGAGCACCAAACCGGGAAACAACGCGAGCCACCACGCCGTAGTCAGGAAGTTTTCCGACTCGAAAATCAGAACCCCTAGGTCCGCTGCCGGCGGCCGGATGCCCAGCCCAAGGAAGCTGAGCCCTGCCTCCGCCAAAATAGCAACGCCCATGTCAAGGCTCATCTGAACAGTCAAAGGTGCGAGTGAGTTCGGGAGGATGTGCCTCAGAATGATGTTCCTGTCGCTCGTTCCCGCTGCCTTTGCGGCAAGGACAAAGTTCTGCGTCTTCACGGAAAGGGCCTTGCCCCTGGCGAGCCGAGCGAACGTAGGCCACCAAGTGACACCGAGCGCTATGAACACGCTCGTGAAGCTTGGTCCAATCGTTGCGATGATGACGAGCGCCAGGACAAGGTGCGGGAACGAGAGGAAGATGTCTGTGACTCTCATGAGTGCTTCGTCGACCCAACCTCCAAAGAAGGCTGCGCTCAAACCGACCGCAAGGCCGATCGTAACGGCGAGCGCCACGGTGTAGACCCCAATCAGTAGAGAGGTCCTAGTGCCGAAAACGACTCTCGAAAGCAGGTCTCTGCCATTCTGCTCGGTTCCAAAGATGTGTGCTGCGCTGGGCGGGCAAACCGCGGCGATGGCAGTGGGTAGACCGGGGCATTGGGGAGGGGGCTCGGCCGCAAGGCCCGCCCCCTGAGCCGGATACGGAGTGATGTAGGTCGCTAGACCTGCCGCCACAGCCATGACGCACACAAAGACCACACCGAAGAGGAAGAGCGGGTCTCTCGCAAGGATCCTAAAGGCGTGGAGTAGCTTGAACGCGTCCCCGGCTTCGGGACGAGGCGAAGATCGCGACCAGACTCTCACTGCTTTTCGCCTAGCGGATGAGTCTCCGGTCGAAGTATATGTGAAGCATGTCGGCTACGAAGTTAGAGATGGTGTAGATGATGGCCACAAAGATTGTCAGAGCCAAAACAAGCGGGTAGTCTACGGCTCCGATGGCGCTGGAGGTGATGCCGGTCCCGGTGGACTGGGCGATCAGAGGGCCTATACCGGGGTAAAGGGAGAAGATTTCCTCGATGAATACCACCCCGATGATTGACCCGGCGAAGATGAGCGCAAGAATTGTTATCACCGGCGGAATGGCGTTCTTCAGGGCGTACCTGTAGTTGATCTCTCCTTCGGAGACGCCGTAGGCGCGGGCCGTCCTGATGTAGTCCTGGCTGAGGACCCCAAGCATGGAGCTACGAGTCTGTCGAATGACGACGCCTATGGGATAGAGCGCGAGGGCTGTGACCGGCAGCACCATGCTCCACGCTACCGCGCTGAACCCGCCAAAGTTCCCCGTCAGGAGCGCGTCGACCAGAATAGAACCGGTAACCGTCTTTATGGGGTGCAGCTGTGTATACAGGAGGGCCCCACCATAGGAGGAGAGCGGAAGGACATGGAGGTACACGTTGAAGGCGAGCTGCAAAAGCTGCGCCAACCAGAACTGAGGAATCGCAACGAAACTTACCGAGAAAATCCTGAGGATAGAGTCGACCCTCTTCCCGCCCCTCTTGGCAGCCTCGACACCGAGAGGAATTCCGATTAGTGCGGCCAGAGCAGTGGCAATCGCGGCCAGGGTGAAGGAATTAGGAAGAGACTGCTCGATCAGCGGAAGTATCGGCGCGTACGAATAGGAGTAGGAGAGTCCGAAGTTCCCTGTAAAAATGTTCTCGATGTAGATTACAAACTGCAGGTAAAGCGGTTTATCGAGGCCCAGCCTCTGCGTCCATACCGCGACTTCTTGGGGAGTAGACTGCGTTCCCGCGAACAGAATCGCCGGATTGCTCGGGACTAGGTGAGACAGAATAAAGGTGACAGTGATGGTGCCAAGCACCACCACCGCCATTAGGAGGGCTCTGCGAATTACATAAGCCCCTAAGTTCAAGTCGCTGCTACGGCGAATATGTTAGCTGGTAGAAGAAGGGATAGTCGAACGAATAGTTGGGGTTGGGCACATATCCTTTCCAGTGCGGGCTAAGGACCCACACCTGCTGTCCCTGGAACAAGGCCCATCCGGGAGACGCGTTGTAGAACATCGTGTTCAGCGTCTTAACGTCTGCTGCTACAGCGCTCGGGTTCGATACCTCGTCAGACCTCAACTTGTTCAGTTGGTTGGTGAAAGTGCTGTTCTGATAGTATGACCAGTTGTAGACGATGTCGTTCTGGTAGGGTGCGCTCTGGATTGCGAATAGCTCGTAGGGCACCAGCCATGGGTCGGAGGTTGCCCCGTTCCAGTTGAGAAGGGCAAGGTCCTGGGCATTGCTCGAACTCGCGTACGATATCGGTCCGGGGATGAACGGGTTGCTCCCGTTGATGTAACCGGCCTTTATCGCTTGGTTCGTGAAGCTGAGCCCATCTATGGATATGGTGACACCAAGTGGAGTCCAGTATGTGTTGAGCAGCGAGTAGATCGTTGCTTCGAACGGACTGCCAGTTGAGTGTGTTCCCACCCAAGTCACGCCGGGCAGCGCGCCGCTCGGAAAGCCCGCCTTCACTAGGAGGGCATGAGCAGCCGAAAGGTTGCCCGCTGTGTTGTAACCTGGAGCAGTGTTGTCATAGAATGCCAGACCTGGGTTGATTGCGCCGTTGAAATTGATTCCGTAGCTGTAGTACGCCTGCTGGACGATTTGCTGGAAGTTCACCGCTGTGAGCAGCGCCTGCCTGACCAACGGATTGCTCAGGTACTGGTGCTGGGTGTTGAACAGGAGCCATATGGACCCATGGGTTGGACCTTCGACGACGTTGAGACCTGCTCCGAGGAGCTGCGGAACGTACTGGAAGTTACCCCCCACACCGATGAAATCCAACTGGCCCTGTTGAGCCAGGTTGATTGCGGTGGGGACTGACGTCACCAGCTTCGCGATGATTGTGGTAATCTGTCCAGTCTTCCAACCTCCCCAGTAGTTCTTGTACTGGTTGAGCGTCCACACGCCGCCCGATAGACTCGAGGCGGTGGTGTTGAGAATGTACGGCCCGCTGCCATCGTCGTGGTTCGCATTGAACCAGGCGTGGAGCCCGGTCGTGTCGTTCGTTCCAAGGTTCCCGTACTTCAGGACGTTGTGGCTAAAGATGAAAGCGGAATAGGCTGCGGATGTTATGATTGGAGCGTTGACAGGTTGGGTGAATGTGAGAAGGACGGTGTAGGGTCCAGAAGCTGTAACAGACTTGAATACGTCCCATACGTCGGACGCATCGCCGCCGCCCCACTTGATTGTGTTCGTTATCGAGAAGATTACGTCTGTGGCGTTGAAGGTGGTGCCGTCATGGAATGTGACACCCTGTCTCAGCGTGTACTGCCAGGTGCTACCATTCCCTACGGGGCTCCAGGCCGTTGCTAGGCCAGGGGTTATGGTCCCATTGGGCGTAAGGTAGGTCAGGGTCTCATACGATTGCTGCGCCATGTCGATGGACGACGTATCACGAGGGTCGGCATCGCTGTAGGCCGCGTTCCTCTGATAGACGAATGTGGGCGCCGCCACCGCAGTGGGCGTCGACGTGACCGTCTGGGTGGACACCGATGTTTGCGTTTGAGTCTGTGTCTGAGTCGATGTCACCGTTGACCCCGTTGTCGAGGTAACCGTTGATCCAGTTGTTGACGTTATTGTTGTTGTGACGACACTGGGTGGCAGTGTGAGGAAGTAGTATGCTCCTCCACCGACAATTATCAGGATGATTACAATGGAGATTGCGACTTGAACTGAGGATACGCCTTTACTTATCCTCATGTTTTCGAAAGCGAGGCGGCCTTTGCCTGTATTTATGCACGCCTTTCGCGAGCGCAATGATATTGTGCGATTGTCGTCGTGTTTCTGTTTCTTGACAAAACATATCCGCCATATTTTCCATGTTTCCTTGCATTCACAACTCGTTCGTGTTGTACTTCACTCGGAATAGCAAGGGCCGAGCTAATTCCCGATTCATTTGAAAGCCAATAAGACCGCGATTGCGAGCCCCAAAGTATTGAACGGGCTCGTTCTACCCCCAGACTCGGTCATTCCGGAGTACGGTTCCTATTGCATTTCTGGCATACCTTCGTCAATAATGAAGCATTTCGGCCTCAAGCCCGTCGGAGTTCCACTCCCAGAAGGCGCACTCGGAGAGACAAGGGGGATCGAGAACATAGTGCTCCTGATTCTCGACGGGTTCGGGATGAGTGCCTTTCGAAGGCAACAGCGTGAAGGTTTTGTAAAGTCGATGGCATCCAAGGGAAGCGTAAGGCCCATCACCACGGTCTTTCCCTCGACTACGGCAGCGGCGCTCACAACATACGCCACGGGCCTAACTCCCCAGGAGCACGGCCTTCACGAATGGTTCCTCTACATCAAGGACCTGGACGCAGTCATAGCGACCCTCCCTTTCAGCTACGCATCCGACCTTGGAAGGGAGACCCTGCGGGGGCACATGAAACCCAGGGCCTTGTTCACAGGCGAGCCCATCTTCGGGAAGCTGCAGGGGGCAGGCGTCCAGGTCGAATCGTTCGTGAGCAGGGCCCTCGCGGGCACA
>Ga0187812_1000155_pt1 | contig 24559 bp, 19 predicted proteins | sample NC_S_2_FD_130582 | JGI IMG/M metagenome (GOLD analysis project Ga0187812, IMG submission 130582) | Wetland sediment microbial communities from Neuse River Estuary, North Carolina, USA - ASW-S_2 | ecosystem: Environmental > Aquatic > Freshwater > Wetlands > Sediment | place: USA: North Carolina...
CGGAAGTGCAGGCGCATCTCCGCAAGCACGCGTTCGCGCGCGTCCGGTTTGATCTCACCGTCGGGGGTCGCCTCCCCCACCAAATACTCCGAGCCGATGTTGGAGGTCATGATGATGACCGTGTTGCGGAAGTCGACAGTGCGGCCCTGCGCGTCAGTGAGCCGTCCGTCGTCCAGGACCTGAAGCAGCGTGTTGAACACATCCCCGTGGGCCTTCTCCACCTCGTCGAACAGCACCACCGAGTACGGCTTGCGCCGGACCGCCTCCGTGAGCTGCCCGCCCTCCTCGTAGCCCACGTATCCGGGCGGCGCGCCGACCAGGCGGCTGACGGTGTGCCGTTCCTGGTACTCGCTCATGTCGATCCGGATCATGTTCTCCTCGGTGTCGAACAGAGCGGCCGCCAGCGTCTTGGCCAGCTCGGTTTTTCCCACGCCGGTGGGGCCGAGAAAGATGAACGACCCGATGGGCCGGCGCGGATCCTTGATCCCCGACCTGGCCCGGATGATGGCGTCAGCGACCAGCCGGACGGCCTCGTCCTGGCCCACGATCCGCTCGTGCAGGATCTGGTCCAGGCGCAGGACCTTCTCTCGCTCCCCTTCCTGCAGGCGGCTGACCGGAATACCCGTCCAGCGGGAGACGATCGCGGCGATCTCGTCGCTGGTGACCGTCTCGCGCAGCAACCGCGTGCCGCCCTGCTTGGCCGCGAGCCGCTGCTCCTCGGCCTCGAGCCGGCGCCGCAACTCGGGAAGCTCGCCGAGGCGCAGTTCCGCCGCCTTGGTCAGGTCGTAGTCGCGCTCGGCCTGCTCGGCGTCACGCCGCACCTGCTCCATCTCCTCGCGCAGCGCCTGTACCCGGCGCAGTGCCTGGCGCTCGGCTTCCCACTGGGCCCGCAGCGCGTCGGCCTGCGATCGCAGGTCCGCCAGTTCCTTGCGCAGGTCCGCCAGGCGCGCCTCGCTCGCCTGGTCGCTCTCCTTGGCGAGCGCGGCCTCCTCGATCTCCAGCCGCATCACCCGGCGGGTGAGCTCGTCCAGTTCGGCCGGCATGGAGTCGATCTCGGTGCGGATCATCGCGCATGCCTCGTCGACCAGGTCGATCGCCTTGTCCGGCAAGAAGCGGTCGGATATGTACCGGTGGCTGAGCATGACCGCGGTCACCAGGGCGCTGTCGGCGATCTTCACGCCGTGGAACACCTCAAGCCGCTCCCGCAGGCCGCGCAGGATGGAAATGGCGTCCTCCACCGACGGCTCGTCGACCATCACCGGCTGGAACCTGCGCTCAAGCGCCGCATCCTTCTCGAGCCGCTTGCGATACTCATCCAGCGTCGTCGCGCCGATCATGTGCAGCTCACCGCGGGCCAGCATCGGCTTTAGCATGTTGCCCGCGTCCATGGCCCCTTCGGCGGCGCCCGCGCCGACGACCGTGTGCAGCTCGTCCACGAACAGCAGGATGCGCCCGGCAGCCGCCTTGACCTCGGTAAGGACGGCCTTGAGCCGTTCCTCGAACTCGCCCCGGTACTTGGCGCCGGCGACCAGGGAGCCCATGTCGAGGCTGAAGATCGTCTTATCGCGCAGGCCCTCGGGAACATCGCCGCGGGTGATCCGCTGCGCCAGGCCTTCCACGATGGCGGTCTTGCCGACGCCGGGATCGCCGATCAGGACCGGATTGTTCTTCGTCTTCCTGGACAGGATCTGGATGACGCGCCTGATCTCGGCGTCCCGGCCGATGACCGGGTCCAGTGCGCCCCTGGCCGCGTCAGCGACCAGGTCCCGGCCGTACTTGGCGAGGGCTTCGTAGGCTGACTCCGGCATGGCGGAGGTGACCCGCTGGTTGCCGCGGATCGTCGTCAGTGCCTGCAGGAAGCCGTCCCTGGTCACGCCCTCTTGCTGGAGCATGCGGCCGGCGGGAGTCGCCGGCCCTTCGGCGAGCAGCGCCATGAGCAGATGCTCGACCGAGACGTAGTCGTCCTTGAGCCTGCCCGCTTCCTGCCCGGCCGTATCCAGTAGGCGGGCCAGGCGCTGCGTGACACGGACCTCGCCGGGATTCACGCCCGGGCCGGTGACCCGGGGACGCCTGGCGAGCTCGGCCTCCAGTGCGGTCCGGAGCCGGTCCGGGTCGGCGCCAGCCTGGCTGAGCAGCCGGGGAGCGATGCCTTCTGGCTGGTCGAGGAGCGCGAGGAGCAGGTGCTCGCCGTCTACCTCGGTATGCCCGAAACGGAGTGCCTTTGTCTGTGCGTCGTGCAGTGCCTCCTGCGACTTCTGCGTCAGGCGGTTCGGGTCCATGGTCACCTTCCTGGTCGTCGGACGGCCTGCCCCCGCAGGGCCGCTTCTAGTACCGCGATCCGGTCGAGCAGGTCGATGACCAGCCCGATGGCCGCGTAGTTGAGCGCGAAACCCGCGCGCAGGCGCTGCACCCGCGCCACCGCGGCGAGCTCGCCGCGGGAGAACCAGAGCTCACCCGCCGTGTCACGATCGGCGTCGATGAGCCCGAGGGCGACGAGCCTGCGGATCAGATCCGGGTGCAGGCCTGACAGCAGGGCGAACTCCCCCAGGCTGAGGCGCGCGGCGCGGACGATGGCATAGTTCACCGCTGTCTCCTGGGGTCGAAGTCGGATTCGGCGGCCAGCTGTTCGAAAAGGCGGCGCTCCGCGCGCGACAGATGCGGCGGCACCATGATCCTGGCCTCGGCGAACAGGTCGCCCGCCTTGCCCTTCGGGTTGGGCAGGCCACGGCCACGCAGCCGGATCCGCCTGCCGCTCGAGGTGCCAGCCGGCACCTTGACCTTGACCTCGCCGGCTGGGGTGTCGACGGGGACCGACGTGCCGAGCGCGGCTTCCCAGGGGGCGATCCGCAGCTCCACGTGGAGATCGCGCCCGTCGAGGCGGTATCTCGGGTGCGGCGCGATCCGCACGACGAGATACAGGTCGCCGTTACGCGCGCCGTCACTGCCGCGACCGCCCTGTCCGGCCAGCCGGATCCGCTGGCCGTCCGTTACCCCGGCAGGCACCGTGACCTCGAGCGACCGGCGCGTGCCGTCGCTGGCCAGCGAGACGGTTCTGCGCGTGCCCCGGTAAGCCTCTTCAACGGTGAGCTCGAGCTCGGCCTCCTGGTCGGCGCCGGGGATGGGCCCCCAGCGCCGACCCGTCCGGCCGCCGAAGATGCCGCCCAGGAGATCGTCGAGGCCGCCTACGTCACCGCCGCCGAAGCTGAACCCGCCGTCGCCGAAGCCACCGCCCCCGAAGCCGCCGCGAGTCTGACCGGCTCCGGCGCCAGCTCCGGCGCGGGCCCTGCTGCGCCGCCACTCATCCGGGTCGACATCTTCGGGAACCTGACGGAAATCGGCCCCGAAGGCGTCGTAGCGGCGCCGTGTCTGCGGATCGGACAGGACATCGTAGGCCTCCGCGATGTCCTTGAACCGGTCCTCAGCCTCTGGGTGGGAGTTCACGTCCGGGTGGTAGGTGCGGGCCAGCTTCCGGTAGGCGCGCTGGATCTCGTCCTGGTCGGCGTTCCTCGGCACGCCCAGGACCTGGTAGAAGTCCTGGTTTGCCATCAGCCCGGCCTGGCCACCACCACCTGCGCGGGCCGCAGCTGGCGGTCTCCTTCGCCGTACCCGGGCCGGACGACCTCGGCGACCAGGTCCGCCTCGGCCGCGGGATCGGGCCGTGTCGCGACCGCCTCGTGCCGGGCGGGGTCGAACCTGGCGCCGCGGTCGTCGCGGCGGGGGAAGCCCAGTCGGGCCAGCACACCGAGGGCCTGTTCGCGGACCGCCTTGATCCCGTCGATGATGGTGGCCGGGTCGCTCGTGGCGTGCGCGAGCGCGAGATCGAGGCTGTCGATGACTGGCAGCCACTGCCTGGCGACGGCGGCAGTGGCCTCCTCCTCGGCGCGGTGGATCTGCGCGGCACATCGCTTGCGCAGGTTGTCGAGGTCAGCCAGGGCGCGCAGGCGCGAGTCCTCGAGTTCGGCAATCCGGGCCGCCTGATCGGCGACCGTGTCGGCGCCGCCCTCGACTTCCGGTCGCGTGGTCTCGGCGCTCGCGGCATTCTGCGGACCGGCGGCCGGGCCGGCGACGCCTGCGCCAGGCCCTGCGCCGCCGTTTCGAGGCGTGCCGTTTTCTGGCGTCTGGTTCACCGGCGGCCTCATTCGCTGGGCGTGAACTCGGCGTCGATCACGTCATCCTCGTTACCGCCGCCGGCCGGGCCGCCTTGCGGGCCGGGGCCGCCCTGCGGGCCGGGACGCGCCGCGGCGAGTTCCTGGCTGACCTGCCGCAGTTCGGTGGTCAGGTTCCGGAGCCGGTCGACTGGCGCCGCTTCCTTGAGCGCCTGCCTGGCATCGGCCGCCGCGTTTTCCGCCCGTGCCTTCACGTGCACGGGGAGCAGTTCCCCGCCTTCGGACAGCTGATGCTCGACCTGGTAGGTGGCGGCGTCAAGCTCGTTGCGGGCATCGGTGAGCTCCCGCAGCCGCCGGTCTTCCTCCCGGTGCCGCTCGGCATCGGCGATCATCCGCTCCACCTCGGACTGATCCAGGTTGGAGCTCTCGGTGATCGTGATCCGCTGCTCGGTCCCGGTGTCCTTGTCCCGGGCGGAGACGTTCAGGATCCCGTTCGCGTCGATGTCGAACGTGACCTCGATCTGCGGGACGCCGCGCGGCGCGGGGCGGATGTTCTCCAGCCGGAACCGGCCGAGCACCCGGTTGTCCGCGGCCCGCTCCCGCTCCCCTTGCAGGACCACGACATCGACCGCTGACTGGTTGTCCTCGGCGGTGCTGAAGACCTCGGTGCGGCGGGCCGGGATCGTGGTGTTGCGCTCGATGACCTTGGTCATCACCCCGCCGAGCGTCTCGATGCCCAGCGACAGCGGCGTCACGTCAAGCAGCAGGACATCCCGGACCTCGCCCTTGAGCACGGCGGCCTGCACCGCCGCGCCGACGGCGACGACCTCGTCCGGGTTCACTGTCATGTTGGGATCCTTGCCGCCCGTCAGCCGGCGGACCAGGTTCTGCACGGCCGGGATCCGGGTGGCGCCGCCGACCAGGATCACCTCGTCGATATCGGCGTCCGTCAGCTTGGCGTCGGCCATTGCCTGCCGGACAGGCCCGGTCGTGCGCTCGACCAGGTCCCTGGTGATCTCTTCGAAGGTCGAGCGCATCAGCGTCGTGTTGAGATGCTTGGGCCCCGAGGCGTCAGCGGTGATGAAAGGCAGGCTGATGCTGGTCTGGGTGACCGCGGACAGCTCCACCTTCGCCTTCTCGGCCGCCTCGAAGAGGCGCTGCAGCGCCTGCGGGTCAGCCCGCAGGTCGATGCCGTTGTCGCGCTGGAACTCGTCGGCCAGGTAGTCGACGATGCGGCGGTCGAAGTCGTCCCCACCCAGATGGGTGTCGCCTGCGGTCGCCCGCACCTCGACCACGCCCTCGCCGATATCGAGGATGCTCACGTCGAAGGTTCCCCCGCCCAGGTCGAAGACCAGGACCGTCTCGTTGCTCTTCTTGTCTAGGCCATAGGCCAGCGCCGCCGCCGTGGGCTCGTTGATGATGCGGAGCACCTCCAGGCCGGCGATGCGGCCGGCGTCCCTGGTCGCCTGGCGCTGGGCGTCGTTGAAGTACGCCGGCACCGTGATGACCGCCTCGGTGACCCGCTCGCCGAGGAATTTCGACGCGTCCTCGGCTAGCTTGCGGAGCACGAGAGCGGAGATCTCCTCTGGCGCATACAGCCTGCCCTGGACCTGGAACCGCGCGGCGCCGTCCGGCCCGGGGACCACGTCGAACGACACGGCGTTCACCTCGCTGGCGACCTCGTCGTAACGCCGTCCGATGAACCGCTTCGCGGAGTAGATCGTCCCCTTGGGGTTCAGGATCGCCTGCCGCCGGGCGATCTGCCCAACTAGGCGCTCGCCCTGCGGCGTAAACGCCACCACCGAGGGAGTCGTGCGCGACCCCTCGGCGTTCGGTATCACGGTTGGCTGGCCATCCACCGTCGCCGCGATCACGGAGTTGGTGGTGCCAAGGTCGATGCCGACTGCGACTGCCATCGCTACCTCCTGTTAGAGCCCGCGGCCCGCGGCGCGCCGCCATCCTGGCGCCGCGGGCACGCGAAAACCGTGCGGGGCCGGTCAGCCGCTGACCTCGATGTGGCGCGGCTTGGCCGCCTCTGACTTCGGAATGGTCACCGCCAGCACCCCTTCGGAGAGCTGCGCGTTCACCCCGTCGGCGTTGACGTCACCGGGCAGGTAGGTGCGGAACTCGAACCGGCCAGTGCGGCGCGAGCGGCGATGCGCGCGGCCCTCCTGCTCGGACTCGGGGACTTCGCCGGTGACGACCAGCTCTCGGTCCTGGAGCTGGATGTCGATCTGGTCCTTGTGGACACCGGGTACATCGAGCTCGACCTTGTAGGCGTCGTCGGTCTCGGAAATATCGGCGAGCGGGGCCCACGCCCCGTCCGCCCCGTCGATGGGGTTCAGGCCGAAGGCGAGGTTCATCAGCTGACCCATGCGGTCGTAGATGTCCTCGAACTCGCGGGACGGGTTGACGACGGTGAGATTCCGTCCGCCGCTGCGGCGGACCGGGAGCATTGCCATGGCTAGCCCTCCTGTGGCTGAGAACGTGGCTGTCAGGATGCCGTCCGTTACTACGGTTCCTGGTCGCGGGGAAGGGCACATCCTTCAACCTGGTAGTCCTGAGACAGCGGGACGCCGGGGCCTTCAGATCAGCAGCCGGAAAAGGCTGAACGTGCGCTCCCATTCCGCGCTCTGCACGGCCTTGATCTCTGCGTCAAGGAGTTTGAAGGTCCTGGCCAGAGCCACGCTGATGCCGCCGAAGAGCTCCGGAAGCCATGCCTGCGTCGCCTCGCTGAGCGCGTAGTCCAGCGGCGGCCGGGCCGCCAGGGATTCGAGGATCGGCCCGAGCTCGATCTCCTCATCAAGGCGCCCGAACGCGTGCGTGCTTTCCTGCAGGCCCTTAGTCACCGGCAGGTCCCGGGGCTCGATGATGTCGCGGGTGTTGGCCTTCGCGGTGGCCTGTCCCATGAGCAGCAGGTCGTAGATCGCGTTGTTGACGAAATCGACGTAGCGCTTTACATCGTCCCGGTCGACGGTCACGCCGCCCGCAGCCCGGAAAAACCGCTCAAATCTAGTGAAGCCCATCACCGGCATGGCATTGCCTCCCTCACATAGCGGGAATCACGTGCGTCGATCGTGCCCCGTGGCGGACGCCTCCCTGTCGCGACGGCCTACGCTGGCCGGGTTCTTTCGAGGGCGAGCCGTATCGCCATCGCGCCCTCGCCCACGGCCGCGGCTACTCGCTTGGCCGAGCCGCTGCGGACGTCGCCCACTGCGAAAATGCCAGGCAGGCTAGTCTCCAGCGGCAAGGACCCTGTTCCGGCCGGGACGCCGGCTGGACCGTGCAGCGCGCTGGTCCCGGTCCGGACGAAGCCATGGTCATCAAGATCAACCACGCCGCCTAGCCAACCTGTGCACGGCGTGACCCCGATGAACACGAAGAGTGCGCGCGCCGCAACGACGCGCCGCGCGCCAGTACGGCTGCCCACGACGGTGATCGCGTCCAGTGCCCGGTCACCGTGCAGCTCCCGCACCTCGGTGTCCACCATGACATGCACGTTCGGGAGGCGCGCGACTTGGTCGATGAGGTAGCGCGACATGTGCTCGGCCAGGTCGTGCTCGCGAACTATAAGTGTGGCGCCCTCAGCGTGCGCGGACAGGAAGACGGCCGCCTGCCCCGCTGAGTTGCCGCCGCCGACGATCGCGACTGGGTCGCCATGGCACATCAGCGCCTCAGCCTGCGATGCCGCGTAGTAGACGCTCATCCTCTCGAAATAGTCCAGGCGCGGCACGTCAAGCCGACGGTACCGGGCACCGGTGGCGATGACCACCGACGTGCTCGTCAGCGAGGTGCCGTCGGCCACGTGAATACGGTAGTTGCCGCCGTCCTGCTCAATGGCGGTGGCCTCGGCCGGCACGGCGAACCGGGCGCCGAACTTCTCCGCCTGGAGCAGCGCCCGGTCCGCGAGCTCGGCGCCGGAGATACCCGACGGGAACCCGAGGTAGTTCTCGATCCGCGATGAGGTCCCCGCCTGGCCCCCGGTGGCCACGCCGTCCAGGGCGGTCACTCGCATGCCTTCGGAGGCGGCGTACACGGCAGCGGACAGGCCCGCCGGCCCCGACCCGACCACGAGCATGTCGCAGCCGGCCTGCTGCGTGCTCGGCGCGGAGAGTCCGATCACGGCGGCCAGTTCGGCGTTACCTGGGTTGCGGAGCAGCCGCCCGTAGACGATCACGATCGGAGTGTCATCGGGTGTCACGCCGAACTGCGTGAGCATAGCCTCGGCCGCCGGATCGGTCTCCAGGTCAAGCCACCGAACCGGGATCCGGTTCCTTGCGGCGAAGTCGCGGACCCGCCGGGTATCCGGTGAGTACCTCGAGCCGATGACACGCAGGCCAACGCCGAGCCCGATCAGAATCGAGCGGCGGAGCAGGTAGGCGCGCAGGATGAGGTCGCCGAACGCGGGATCGCTGGCGATCAGTCCCCTGAGCCGGGCGACGGATACCGCGAGGACCTCGCCGGCGTCCAGCGCCAGGGCGGTGTAGAACGATCCCTCGCCGGTCAGCAGGCTGAGCTCGCCGAGGAACCGGCCGCGGCCGTGCACGCTGATGATGCGCTCCTCGCGTGTCCCGTGCCCCTCGACAGAACCTACGTGTCCGGCCAGCACAACATAGAAGTCGCAGTTCCTGTCGCCTTCCCTGAACAGGATCTCCCCGCGCCGGGTATCGCGGCGGTCACCCCCGTCGGCCAGCGCGGCGATCTGGGCATCGCTCAGCCGCGGATAGGCCCCCTGCAGGTCAGGGGTTTCCGCGATGTCCCCGAGCACGGTCGACGACGGATCCTGAGGGCGGGTCAGGTCCCGGGAGCCGACCTGGCCGCAGGGATCAGACGTAGGCTTCGTCGACATAGCACCAGCGCCAAGACTCGCCTGGCTCGAACGACTGGACGATCGGGTGCCCGGCCGCGAAGGCGTGCGCGCGGGCGTGCCGGAGCGGCGAGGAATCGCAGCAGCCTACGTGACCGCAGGTCAGACAGAGGCGCAGGTGCACCCACGGGGAACCGAGCGCCAGGCACTCCTCGCAGCCCTCCGGCGTCCGCGGTGTCACCGCGCGGACCAGGCTCAGATGCGGATCGGTCGCTATCGTCATGCTCGCCGTCCTCTCGCGCCCGTCGTGCAATGCATGTCTCCATGCTTTCCAGGGACGGCGGACGGCACATCATGAAACTAGGTAGTTCCCGGGCACGGGCGGCTGATGCCCTCGCGCGGAACTGTAGATGCGGAGTAAGGAGTGACGGGTGCTGTGAAACGTGACAGCGAGCCGTCCCCGGTGCCTCGCATATCGCCTACGCTTCCCCGGCGGCTGGGCACCACACCGCAAGAACGGCTAATCCCTAGCCAACGGTCCGCCGTCAGGCGACCGTTCCGCCGGGCACCGGCGGTGCGAGACCAGATGATCCAGGCGAGGGCCGGGCTCGTGGCGGAACTGGGCACCCAGCGGACCGAGGCTGAAGGGGCCGATGTGACGCTGGCCCACTGACGTCCGCCACCATCGTCACCTGGTCATGCAGGCCGCCGAGCTATGCGGTTGGGGGATGTCGGCCGACCCCGGGCCTGGCTACCGTGCATGAACATACGGTGGTCCTGCGCTGTAGGAGCGCTGACCCGAATGTCGCGGGAGGTGCCCGATGGCAACCGTCACCGAGCGACCACAGCAGCCGATCCGCAGTACCATTCCGGCACGGCTCGACCGGCTCCGCTGGACGCCTTTCCACACCCGCCTGGTTCTCGGTCTCGGCACCGCCTGGGTGCTCGACGGGCTGTCCGTCACGATCGCAAGCTCGGTAACGAGCAAACTGACCCAGGCCAACACACTGGGCCTGAGCACGGCGCAGGCTGCCTCGATCGGCACCGTCTACCTGGTCGGCGAGGTGATCGGGGCGCTGGTGTTCGGGAGGCTGTCCGACAGCCTTGGCCGCCGCAGGCTGTTCATCTGGACTCTCGCGGTCTACTTGTTCGGTACCGCCCTGACGGCCGCCACTCAGAAGGGCGGCGGCTGGATCGTCTATCTCTACGCGACCCGGGTCATCGCCGGCATGGGCATCGGCGGCGAGTACTCGGCGATCAACTCGGCGATCGACGAGATGATGCCCGCACGGTACCGCGGACGGACTGACGTCTGGATCAACGGCACCTACTGGCTCGGCGCGATCATCGGCACTTTCGCGACGTTCCTGCTGCTCAGCTCGGTGCGAACGGGCGCAGGGTGGCGCATTGCCTGGCTGGTCGGCCCGGCCCTCGCGTTCGTGATCCTGTTCGTGCGGCGTAATCTCCCGGAAAGCCCGCGGTGGCTCATGACTCACGGCCGCGAGCGAGAGGCCGAGGAGGCGATCCGCCGCATCGAGGAAGCCGCGATCAGAGACGGCCAGCATCTCGACCCCGTCCCCGAGAGCGCCGCCATCACCATCGTGCCCGAGAAGCGCTACGGATACCTGACGCTGCTGCGCGTGGCATTCCGCTACTACCCTCAGCGAGCCGTCCTTGGCGCGACGCTGATGATCACGCAGTCGTTCCTGTACAACGCGATTTTCTTCACCTATGCGCTGGTGCTCACGAAGTTCTATCACGTCAGCAACAACACGGTCCCGCTGTACGGCCTCGCGTTCGCGGTCGGCAACCTGGCCGGCCCGCTGCTGCTCGGCCACTTGTTCGATACCGTCGGGCGCAAGAAGATGATCTCCGGTACGTACCTGATATCAGGCGCCATGCTCGCCTTCAGCGCCTGGCTGTTCGCCGCGGGGATCCTGTCGGCCTCGGGGCAGACCTTCATCTGGATCGTCATCTTCTTCTTCGCCTCCGCGGGAGCGAGCGCCGGCTACCTGACGGTCAGCGAGATCTTCCCGATCGAGATCAGAGCCGAAGCTCTCGCGGTGTTCTTCGCGATCGCCCAGATCTTCGGAGCCGTCGGGCCGGCATTCTATGGCGCGCTGATCGGCAACGGCTCTAACCGGGCCAACCTGGCCATCGGATACCTGGTCGGCGGCGGCATCATGATTCTCGGCGGCGTCATCGAGGTTGTCCTCGGGATCAACGCCGAGGGCAAGTCCCTGGAGGCGGTCGCGCCACCCCTCACCGAGGTTGGCGCCAAGGAAACCAGGAGTGGATAAATATGACCGTTATCGTCGGAGTGGACAGTTCTGAGGCATCCAAGGCGGCGCTGCGGCTCGCTGCGCAGGAAGCCCGCTGGCGGCAAGCGTCCCTGGTCGCGGTGTCCGCATACGAACTGCCGATCAGCCCGCCGGGCGGCTTCCCGAGCAGCGCGATGCATACCCAGTCGGAAGAGCGGGCCGCCGCCGAGGCGGAATTGCACGCCACTGTCGACCATGAACTCGGTGCTGAAGCCGGGCAGGCCAGCGTGCGCGTTTCGGCGGGGCTCGCCGGGCGCGTGATCATCGAGGCGGCCCGCGAGGCGCACGCACAGCTCATTGTCTTGGCCACCCACCCGGGCAGGTCCGTAATGCCCGGAACGGTCAGCCAGTACGTTCTGCTCAAGGCCCGGTGCCCGGTCACGCTCGTGCCCGACGAGAGCACGGACGAGAATACGGGCGAAAAGACCAGCAAGGATTCGGGATGATTCCGGCGGCACGCGTAAGGAGCTGCCCGGCATCGCAGGAAGGCTGCGGACCTGCGGGAAGACGGCCAGTTCCGAGGACCTGTGGGTAACCCACAGCAGCGAGCGGTCCGCTGCCAGCTCCAGCACGGTGTCCAGGACAGCGCCTGCCGCCGCCGCGTCGAGGTGGCTAGTCGGTTCGTCGAGAAGGAGGACGGGGCGGTTGGCCAGCAAGGCCCTGGCCACGCTGAGGCGCTGCAGCTCCCCGCCGGCGACCGGATGTCCCCAGGGCGCGATCACGGTGTCGAGACCGAGCTCGAGCTGGTCGAGCCACGGGCCGAGCCCTAGCCGCCCGAGCAGGCCTGTAATCTGCGCATCCGCGGCGTGCGGCGCGCCGACGCGCAGGTTGGCGCGGAGGGTGGCCGGGAAGAGGGCCGGCTGTTCGGGACTCCAGGCGATCAGCGCCCTGATCTGCACGGCCAGCAGGGCCCGCGCGTCCGTGCCGTCGACGGTCAGCCGCCCGGCGGCCAGGTCGGTGAAGCGCAGCAAGGCGAGCACGATCGAGGTCTTGCCTGATCCGCTCGGCCCGGCCAGCGCCACCGGCCGGCCCGGGGCGAGCTCTGGGTTCAGCCCGCGCAGCACGGGGTCTTGCCGCTGGGGGTGGGTCAATGCCGCTTCCCGCAAAGCGACCGTAGCGGTGCCGCGATGTGCCCGGGCCGGCGCGGGCGTCCGGTGTCGTGGCGCGCTCGTGGAGGCTCCCTTCGCCGGCATGCGCGACCACCGGATCCGGTAGTCGGCTAAGGTCCCTGGCCCGGCAGGACGCGCGACCGGTCGCAGCCACGCTCCGCGAGCTTCCCGCGCTGCCCCGGTACGGGCAGTGGGCCACGTTCCTGCGCAACCATGATGAGGTGGACCTGGGCCGGCTGACCGACCAGGAACGGCAGGAGGTCTTCGCGGTCTTCGCCCCGGAGGCGGACATGCAGCTCTACGGGCGGGGGATCAGGCGGCGACTCGCGCCGATGCTCGGCGGCGACCGACGGAGTATCGAGCTTGCCTACAGTCTGCAACTCACCATGCCTGGGACCTCCGTCGTCCGCTATGGCGAGGAGATCGGCATGGGCGACAACCTTGACCTTCCGGAACGGGAGGCGATCCGCACCCCGATGCAGTGGGACGGCGTCCCCGGCGCGGGCTTTTCGCATGCCGACCCGGCCCAGTTCGTCGCCCCGCTCGTCACGGCGGGACCGTACGCCTACCAGAAGGTCGACGTGACGAACCAGCGCCTTGACGCGAATAGCCTGCTGACCTGGTTCGAGCGAACCCTGCACGCACGGCGCGAATGCGAGGAGATCGGCAGCGGCGACCATGAGGTCATCGAGGCCGGGCCAGATCATGTCATGGTGCACCGGGCGGCCGGCCGCACCGGCAGCACGCTGTTCATCCACAATCTGGCCGGCCGGCCCTGCCGCCTGAACCTCGCGACTTTGCGCGACCCGGAGCAGAGCCCGCTCAACTTCGTCGCCGACTCGGACTATGGCAACGACGCAGACATGGACGACCTCCACGTGGCCGGTTACGGCTACCGCTGGATCCGCCTGCGCCGCACGATAGGGGCCTAGCATGGGCAGGCCAGAACAGGCTGCCTGGTGGCAACGGGGCGTGATCTACCAGGTTTACCCGCGCAGTTTCGCCGACACGAACGGGGACGGGGTGGGCGACCTGCGCGGCATCGCCGAGCGCCTCGACTACCTGAACGACGGCACTGACAGCTCGCTGGGCGTCGCCGCCGTCTGGCTGTCGCCGTTCTACCGGTCGCCGATGGCCGACTTCGGCTACGACATATCCGACTACACCGATGTCGATCCGATCTTCGGCACCCTGCAGGACTTCGACCACTTGCTCGCGGAGGCTCTGCACCGGGGAATCAGGGTCATCGTTGACTGGGTGCCGAACCACACCTCCGATCAGCACCCGTGGTTCGTCGAGTCGGCGAGCGGCCGGGACAGCGCCAAGCGCGACTGGTACGTATGGCGCGATCCCGCGCCGGACGGCGGGCCGCCGAACAACTGGCGGTCGGCATTCGCCGCCGTCGGCTCAGCGTGGACGTTCCACGAGGCGACCGGACAGTACTACCTGCACTCGTTCATGCCACGCCAGCCCGACCTCAACTGGGACAACCCCGAAGTAGAGGCGGCGATGCACGACGTCCTCCGCTTCTGGCTCGACCGCGGCGTCGACGGCTTCCGGATCGACGCCATCTACAGGATGGCCAAGGACCCGGAGCTTCGCGACAACGAGCCCGGCCGCCACCATGACGAGGACTGGCCAACCATCCACCAGCGGCTGCGCAAGATTCGCGCAGTGGTCGACGAGTACGAGAGCCGGGTCATCGTGGGCGCATGCGAGAGCCGGGTCCTCATCGGCGAGGTCTACCTGCTGGATCTTCATCGGCTCGTCGAGTACATCAACACAGGAGACGAGCTGCACCTCGCCCACAACTTCGTCTTCTTCCACCTCCCCTGGCAGGCGGCGGCGTTCCGGACATCGGTGCGGGAGTTCACCGAACTTGCCGAGCAGTCGGCGTGGCCGGCCTGGTTCCTGGAAAACCACGACCATTCCCGGGTCGCGACCCGCTACACGGACGAACCGGGCACCGGGCAGCGGCGCGCGAGGACGGCCGCCATGCTCATCTGCACGCTGCGTGGCACGCCTTTCCTGTACTACGGACAGGAGCTCGGGCTGCCGGACGCGGACATCCCACCGGACCGGGTGGTGGATGTCGACGGCCGGGATCCGGAGCGGTCGCCGATGCCGTGGCGGCGGCCATCGCTGGCCGGCGCGGGCGCCGGCTTTACCACTGCCGACCCCTGGCTGCCCGTCGTCGCCGACGCGGAGAGCCTGTGCGTGGAATCGCAGCAGCAGGATCCCGGGTCCACGCTGTCCTTCGTCCGTGAGCTGACCCATCTGCGTTCTCGCGAGCCCGCGCTACAGTCCGGCACGCAGCACCTGGTCAGCGCCGCATCCGACGTCTTCTGCTTCGAACGCGAACTCGGCCGGCGGTTCCTCGTAGCGTTGAACTTCCGTTCGGACCGCGTGCCGCTCTCCCTGGGCGACCATGCCCGCGGCCCTGCTTTCCTTGAACTTTCCACCCATCCCGGGCGGGGGCATGACGCCGTTGACCTCCGGGATTTCGTGCTCGAACCCGATGAGGGGCTGATCCTGCGGCTCTCGGAGGGCGGAGAAGGCAGGAGCTAGCCGAACGTGTGATGAGCGGAGGGCCGAGCGGCGCGGAAGGGAGAGCCATGGGTCCGACGCTGTGTGTCTGCCCTGGCGGCAGCGGCGCCATAGTGCGGATCGAGGGAGAAATTGATGTCTGCGTGGCGGATCGGGTGCAGCAACTCCTGCTGCGAATAATGCGGATGCACGGCCCCCGGCTACTGGTCGACCCGTCCGCCGTCTCCTTCATCGATTGCGCTGGGCTACGGGCGGTGATGCTGACTCTGCGACACGCCGAACTGCACGGCTGGTCGATGCACCTGATCGCCGCGTCGGCGATGACCCGGAAGATGATCACGCTCACCGAATGGATTGTGTTCTTCCCATTCGGGCTGTGACCTACCGAGACGAGTGATGTGGTGCCCGCGCCGCCGGCGGCAGTCTGGTAATGACGCCAAGCAAACGCGCACGAGAGGTGAGATGATGAAAACCGACGGTGAGATCAGGGACGACGTCATCGAAGAACTGCGGTGGGACCCGCAGATCACCGACCCGGACGCCATCGGCGTCGCGGTAAAGGACGGCGCGGTGACCCTGGCGGGCACCGTCCCGACCTACGTGGAGAAGCTGGCCGCGGCCCGGGCCGCCGAACGGGTCTACGGGGTCAAGGCCGTGGCCAACGACCTGGAGGTCAAGCTGCTCGGCGGGCCGCGGGGCGACTCCGATATCGCCACCGCGATCGCGCACGTCCTGGACAGCAACGTGCAGGTCCCCGAGGGCAAGGTGCAGGCCCGGGTACAGAACGGCTTGGTCACGCTCGACGGCGAGGTCGACTACGACTATCAGCGCCGCGAAGTCGAGCGGATGGTCCGCCAGGTCCGCGGCGTGACGGGCGTGATCGACACCATCACGGTCAGGCCGCCCGCGAGCCCGGCGCAGGTCCAGCAAGTGATCGAGGAGGCCTTCAGGCGCGAAGCGGAGATCGACGCGCGCCACATCAGCATCCAGGTATCCGACCACACCGCGAAGCTGTACGGGCACGTGCACTCCATCCAGGAGGCGAGCGCGGCCAGGGCGGCAGCGGCCGCGGCGCCCGGGATCGCCGCGGTGGAGAGCCATCTCGTGGTCTCCCCCTAAGCGATATGCCTGCCGTGCGGGCGGTCGGCGGATCCCTCCCCCGCGCCGATCGCCCGCGCCCTCGTTGCCGTGCGCCCCAGAGCCGGGGTCTAGGGACGAGAGTCACCATGGCCCCGTTCGGATGAATCTTGATTTTTTTTCCCGAACGTGCCGGCGGTGACTCGCATCCGGATGCGCCGCTTCGGAAGCGCGCGTGCCAGAGGTTCCCTCTCATCGGCCTGGGGTACTTAAAGGCCTGGTAGCTAAAGCGTGGGCCTGTTTGGGGGCACGCCCATGGCCGATCCGACCGACGACAGACCGATGCGGGGACGGGCCGCGGAGTACGAGGCCGTTCTCGGCCTGCTGGCGAGCACCGGGGAATGCCAGGGCAAGGTGCTGCTCGTGGAGGGCGAGCCCGGCACGGGGAAGTCGCTGTTGCTCGCCACGGCGGGGCGGGAGGCCCGGGGGCGGGACTTCCACCTCGTCGCCGCCGCCGCCAATGAGCTGAGCCAGGCCACGCCGCTGGCGCCGCTGCTCGGCGCGCTCCACGCCACGACGACCGCGGCGCCCTCGACTAGGACGGTCCTCGCCAGGCTGGAGGAGCTGGCCGCCGCGGGACCCGTCCTCGTGACCGCCGACGACGTCCAGTGCGCCGACCATCACACCATGCACGCGCTCCGGTCCCTGCCGCGGCTGCTGGCCTCGTACCCGCTGTCCTGGATCCTCGTCAAGAACAGGCCGCCGCACCCGGGCGCCGCCGAGCTTCTCTTCGACCGGCTCGAAGGCGACGGGGCCACCCGGATCACCCTGGGGCCGCTTGGTGCGGAAGCCCAGATCGCCCTGATCGGCGACATGCTCGGCGCCGTTCCCGACGCGACGCTGATCCAGCTCGCGGCCGACGCCGCGGGAAACCCTTTCATGCTCGCCGAGGCCTTCCTCGGGCTGTTGGACGAGGATGCCGTCACCGTCGCCGGGGGGCGGGCCAGCCTGGCGTCCGCCCACGTTCCGCAGCGGATGCATATGCTGGCTGCAAGCCGGCTCGAGGGACTGTCCGCAGGCAGCCGCCAGTTCACCGAGACGGCGTCGGTCCTGGGGCGCTCCTTCCGGCTCGAGGACGTTGCCGAGATAGTGAACCAGTCGCCGGGCGCCCTGCTTGCCGCGCTCGACGAAGCGGTGTCCGCGCACCTGCTCACGGCGGCACCGGACGGCCTGGCCTTCACGCACGAGTTCGTCCGGCAGGCCGCGGCGCAGATGCTGCCGGAATCCGTCCGGCAGGCGCTGCACTGGCAATTCGGGCACATGCTCCTCGCGCGGGGCGGTTCGGCGGTTCCCGCGGCCCGTCACCTGCTCAACGGGGCCCGTCCCGGGGACGCCGTCGGCCTAGCCGGGCTCGATCGCGCCGCGGCGGAGCTGCTGCCGTTCGCTCCCCAGGCCGCGGCCGACCTGGGGACGGGGGCCCTCGCGCTTACCGCGCCGACCGACCCGGGCAGGGCCGCCCGCGCGGTGGCCACCGTCAAGGCGCTCACGGCGGCGGGCCAGCTGGACGCGGCGGAGACCCTGGTCCGCTCGGCGCTCGCCGTGCCCCTGTCAGCGCCGGACAGCGCGGCGCTGCGGTGCGCGCTGTCGTCGCTGCTCGCGCTGACCGGGCGGGCCACGGAGGCGATGATCGAAGCCCAGGCCGTGCTGGCCAACTTCGACATCACACCGAGCCTGCGCGAGGACGCGACCATGGCCCTGCTGTGGTCGTGGCTGGGGCTGCGCGGCAACAGGCAGGCCGATCGGCTGGCCAGGGCCGTTCTCGCGGAACCGAGCGCCAAGCGCGGTGAGGTCGTGGTCGCGGCGACGGTAGCGCTCGCGATGGCCAGCTGGGACGCGGGCAGGCCCACCGAAGCGCTGGACCTGGTTGCCCAGGCAGCCAGGAAAGCGGCGGAAGGGCCGTACGAGACCACTCATTTCAACGCCCATTTTCTCCTCGCCATGGGGCTGATCGACGTCGGCCGGGCCGGCGAGGCAACGCCGATAGTGGACTTCGCGGAATCGGTCGGGGTGTCCGCGATGAGCCCATGGCCGGACGGAATCGGCGAAGCCCTGCGTGCCCGGATCGCGCTGGTGGCGGGCCGGCTCGACGACGCGGCGGCGCACGCCCAGGCTGCGTCCAGGGCGGCGGACACTAACGGGGCCGCCGGACACGACACGCTAGCGCTGCCGGTGCTCGCCACCGTCGCCCTCCGCCGGGGGAATCTGCGCGTGGCCGCCGGCTACGCCGGGCGGCTGGCGGATGACTGCCGGTTCTACGGATCGGCCTACAGGACAGGCGCGGCACGCCTGGTGGCGGCCCAGGTTCTCGAGGCTCGCCGTGGCCCGCGGGCCGCGCTGGAGTACCTGGCGGTCGTGCTTGGGGAACTCGGGGAGCACCGGTCTGTTCTGCTGGCGGATCCGGGGAACGGGCCCTGGCTGGTCCGTGCCGCCCTTGCCACGGGAGATCGCGCGCAGGCGGCGGGCATCTGTTCCGTCATCAGTGAAACGTCCCAGGCCAACCCCACGATCCCCGCCCTGCGGGCCGCGGCCGCCTACGCCGAAGGGCTGGTGACCGCCGACGTCCCCTGCCTGCGGCACGCGGCCGCCCAGCTGACTGACCCGTGGGTCCGCTCATCCGCGACCGAGGACCAGGGCGTCCTGCTCGCCAGGTCGGGCGATGAGGACGAAGCCGTCCGCGTGTTTGACGAGGCGCTGCGCGGATACGCGAGCATGGGCGCGGGCAGAGACGCGGCGCGCATGCGCCGGCGGCTGCGCAAGCTGGGGATACGGCGCCGGCACTGGAGGACTGGGAAGCGGCCCGCGACGGGCTGGGAAAGCCTCACCGACACCGAACTGGCCACGGTCCTCCTCGTCGCCCAGAGCCTGACAAATCAGCAGATAGCCGGCCAGCTATTCATCAGCACGCACACGGTCGCGTTCCACCTGCGCCAGGTGTTCCGCAAGCTCGGCATCACGTCACGGGTCGAGCTGACCCGCATCGCGGTGGAGCATGCCCGGGACGGGCAGGACGCCTGATGACTCGTGGGAGCGGGATCGAGAACCCCGCGGAACTGCCGAGACGGCCTGTGGCCGCTTACCGGGCGTTTTGTCATCCCCCGATCGGGTAGCCGGGCGGGCATGCAGCCACCTGGCATTTCGCCCGGTGGAAGGAAGACAGGGCACCGACACATTGCGAGAGTGGCGGATATGACCACCCGGAACGCCGACGACCGGGGCTGGCAGCTCGCCGTCGGTCTCATCGCGGCCTGGCGGGCAGCCAGCGACGCACGGCGCCGGAGCGCCGTCGCGCAGCGGCTTGCGGAGGCGGCGAAGGGCGACGCGAGCACGGTCGAACAGGCTGTACTCGGCCTCACCGCGCTAGGCAACATGTTCCTGGAACTGTATGCCGACTGCTCGGGTTACCCCGTCGACTCCATCATCCGGGACGTCGTGGCTCTCAGGCATGACGACCCGTCCGGCTAGCCGACCGGGTGATGTGGGCGGCGCGCCCACCTGGCGAACATGGCCTCCGTGGCGGTTAATGGAATCGTGGCGGAGGGCCCGGGCTCGCAGAGCGCTGCTGAGACCTCACGGCAGCCGGAACTGGTCATCGGCCTGCTGGCCTCGCCGGGACCCGCGTCGGAGCTGACCGAGAGCCTAGTCGGGGAGATCGCCGACCGGCTCGCCGGGCAACTGCCGGGAGTTCGGTGGCGGGTGGAATTCGTCTCCGACCGGTTGGCCGAGCCGCCGACCGACCTCAGCGCGCTGATCGAGGCGGGGCGCAGGAGGCTCCTCGAGCGCGGCTGGCACCTGGCGGTGTGCGTGACCGATCTACCGCTGCAGACCGCGCGGCGGCCGGTGATCGCTCACGTCAGCGCGACCCATGGCGTCGCGGTCCTGTCCATGCCCGCGCTCGGCCCGGTGTCGGTGCGCAAGCGCACCGCCGAGACGATCGTGCGGCTGGTCGGGCACATACTCGGTGACCTGGCGCCGGCTGCGGACGCCGCTCCGCTGGCGCAGGCCGTGACCCGCCGGATGCGCGAACTGGGCGGCCGCACCGAGCGCGGCGAGCACGGCGTGGGCTTTGTCGCGCGGGTCATCACCGGCAACATCTGGCTGCTGCTGGGCATGCTGCGGGCCAACCGGCCGTGGCGGCTGGCGCTGCGGCTCATGCGCGCGCTGGCCGTGGCCTTCGCGGCCGGGGTGTTCGCGCTGGTGACCAGCGACATCTGGCGCCTGTCGCACTATCTGGGGCCGCTGCGGCTGACCGTCATCTGTCTTGGCTCGGTGGCCGGCATCACCGTGACGATCGTGGTTGCCACCGGTCTGTGGGAGCGCAGCCCGCACCCGGCGGCGCGCGAGCAGGTCGCCTTGTTCAATATCGTCACCGCGGCCACGGTCGGCCTTGGCGTGGCCACGCTGTACCTGGCGCTATTCGCGATCATGCTCGCCGCGGCGCTGCTGCTGGTGCCGGGCAACCTGCTCGGCCTGGTCCTCGGGCAGCCGGCCGGCGTGGCCGACCAGGTGAGACTGGCCTGGCTGGCCACTTCGATCGCGACGCTGGGCGGCGCACTCGGCGCGGCCCTGGAGAGCGGCGAGACCGTGCGCGAGGCGGCCTACACGTATCAGCCGGATACGCAGATCGACGCCGTCGCTGGTCCGCGGTTACGAGCCGCGGCGTCTCACGGGCTCAGCCACCGGCGGGCAGCCACGGCGACTGCCAGCGCGGGTGACCGCGGACCAGGGCCTCCGCGCCGTCGGGTCCCCAGGATCCGCGCGGGTAGGGGCGGATGACGGGCGGATGGCCGAGCAGCGGCTGCACGATGCGCCAGGTCTCCTCGACGCTGTCCTGCCGGGCGAAGAGCTGATGGTCGCCGGCCAGCGCGGCGTGCAGCAGCCGCTCGTACGGTTCCGCGGGCTCGCCGAGCTCGCGGACGAAAGAGGTGTCCAGGTGGACGGGGCGCCAGGATTGTTCGGTCAGCGCGGACAGCTGCAGCCGCAGGCCCGGGTCCGGGTCGATCCGCAGCACCACCTGGTTGGGCTCGGCTCTGGTCGGCTGGGGCAGGAAGGCCAGCCGGGGCGTTCGGCGCAGGAGCAGCCGCACCTCGGTGACCGTGTGCGGCAGCGCCTTGCCGGCCCGCAGGAAGATGGGGACATCTGCCCAGCGCCAGTTGTCGATCTCCAGCCGCAGCGCCACGTAGGTCTCGGTGGCCGAGCCGCGGGCCACGCCGGGGGTGTCGGCGTACCCCTGGTACTGCCCGCGCACGTAGTGCTGCGGGTCGGCCGGGGGCATGGCGCGAAACACCTCCGCCTTCTTGTCCTGCGTGTCGTCGGCGGTGCCGCCGGCGGGCGGGTCCATGGCGACCAGGGCCAGGACCTGCAGCAGGTGGTTCTGGACCACGTCGCGCAGCGCGCCGACCGAATCGTAGAACCTGCCGCGGCCCTCGACGCCGAAGTCCTCGGCCATCATGATCTGCACGGCCGAGACGCTCTCGCGCTCCCACAACTCGGCCAGCGCCAAGTTGGCGAACCGCAGATATTCCAGCTCGATGACCGGTTCCTTGCCGAGGAAGTGATCGACGCGCAGGATCTGGCTCTCGCGCAGCAGCCGGTGCAGCCGGTCGTTCAGCTCGCGAGCCGAGGCCAGGTCGTGGCCGAACGGCTTCTCGACGGCGACCCGGCCCTCGCGCAGGAGCCTGGCCGCGCTGAGGTGCTCCACGATGGGACCGAACAGGGCCGGGGGCACCTCCAGGTAGTACAGCGGCCGTTTTGCGCGGCCGACCTGCGTGGCGAGGCGGCGGTAGAGCGCGGCGTCCAGGACGTCACCGTGCAGGTAGGACATCCGGCGGGCGAGCCGGTCGAAGACCGCGTCGTCGACGTCCTGGCCGGAGTCGCCGATGACCTCGCGGGCGTGCTTGACGAGTTCCCCGGTGGTCATGTCGTCGCTGGCCACCCCGATGACCGGGCCGTCGAGCAGCCCGCGGCGCTCCAGGCGGTAGAGCGCGCGGAAGGTCATCCGGCGGGCCAGGTCGCCGGTGATGCCGAAGATGACCAGCAGGTCCGCGTGATTCTCCATCAGGCTTCCACCTTGCGCTCGAGCGTCTTCCCCTCGAGCCTGCCTTCGGCCAGGGCGGGACGGGACACCTCGTCCAGGCTGCGCACGGCCAGGTCCGCGCCCGCGTTGACCAGTGCCTCGGTGTCGCCCAGGCGGGCCACGCCGAGAGCGGCCATCCGGCCGGCCTTGGCCGCCTGCACGCCGACGGCGGCGTCCTCGACCACGAAGCACCGTGCGGGCGTGGCGCCGAGCTCCTCGGTCGCGACCAGGAAGATCATCGGATCCGGCTTACCCCGCGGCAGGTCACGCCCGGAGACGTCCGCGTCCAGCAGGTCGAGCAGGGTCAGGCCCGGCTCGGTGACGAACGCATCCAGCTCGACCCGTCGCAGGAGGAGGTCGGCGTTCTTGGAAGAGGACGCGGCCGCGATCGGGATGCCGGCCGCTTTGGCCGCGAGGACGAACCGAATCGCGTCATCAAACGCGGTGAACTCCCCTGCTTCGATGAGCGTGACCAGGTGTTCCTGCTTGACTGTGGCGTAGAGCGGGGCCCGGCGGCCGGCGTCGGGCACGCCGAAGTACTCCAGCGCGGCCAGGGCACCGGCCAGCCGCGGCCGGCCGGCGACGGCCTCCTGATACACGGCCTCGGTGAACTTGTCCGGAGAGTAGCTGGTCCGGCCGCGGAGTTCGGCCCATTCGGTGTCCATCAACTCCCGCAGCGCATCACGCCACGCGCGGAAGTGCGGTGAGTCCACCAGCACGCCGTCGACGTCGAAGATGGCCCCCTGGAAGCTCTGCTCGCCGTGGACGGCGGCGGCGTCAGCGAAGATCATTGATCGCCGCGCCTGGACATGGGCGGCGGGAACGGACCGGTCGCCGGCCGGCAGCCGACCCAGCGCCTCGTGCTTCCCACTCGGACCCAAGGATCAGTCATTCCTCGCAGGCTCTCGTCGTACGTACCCAATGCTGGGCGGGGAGGGCCGGACGCACATCAGCAGACCAGGTAGTTTCCGGCCGGTCCGGGTGCCGGCCCATGCCGACCTGGCAGGTCTGACGGGGTCACCGACCCCTGACCGGGGTTAGGATCGTGCTGCCGTCCCGAGGAGAAATCGTATGGCGAGGCCTGCGCGTATCACCTCGATCCTGGCCAGATTCCCCATGGCCGCGAGCGGGTCGTGACGGGCGCCCCGGATCATGACGGCCCGGTCCGCGAGCAGCTCTCCGCGCTGCGGAGCATGCTGGTGCTCTCGATGTTGCTCACCCAGCAGGACAGCCAGCACAGCATCCTGCACTACGTCGCGAACGCGGTCGAGTCCCTGGGATCGTGCACGACGGAGGGCATCTTCCTCGACGGCCGGTGGCAGGACGTGCGGCTCCCCGGCCGGAAGGCCACCAGCCTGCCGGCCGTCATCAACGCGGAGGACGGGCCGGTCACGCTTGCCGGTGTGCCGTGGTCGTGGGCCTACTCGCTGTCCAGCCGCCACGGCCCGGCCGGCTGCCTGGTCGTCGGGGCCAACGCCCCGCCCGCGGAGAGTGAGCGGTTCCTGCTGCAGGTGCTGGCCCAGCAGGCGGGGGTGGCCCTGGCGAACGCGGGCCTGCACAGCCGGGAGCGGGAACAGGCCGAGGAATTGCGCCTCGCCAACCTCGCGCTGGTACGCAGCATGGAGATTCACGACCGGCTGACCAAGGTGGCACTCGGCGGGGAGGGGCAGGCGGGGATCGCCCAGGCGGTCTACGAGCTGACCGGCCGCCCGGCGGCCATCGAGGACCGCTTCGGCAACCTGCTGGCGTGGGCCGGTCCGGACCGCCCCGATCCCTATCCCAAGGCCGACCCGGCGCGGCGGGACAGGCTGCTGGACCGGGCTATAGCCGCCGCGGGCCCGGTCAGGGAGGGCGAGCGCCTGATCTCGGTGGCCGCGCCCGGCGGTTCCCCGATGGCCGTGCTCGTCCTGCACGACCCGGCCGGGACGGCGGCCGATACCGAACGGGTGGCTGTCGAGCACGCGACCACGGTGCTCGCGATGGAGATCGCCCGGATGCAGAGCCTGGCCCAAGGCGAAGCGCGGGCGCGGACCAAGCTCGTGCTCGACCTCGTCGGGGATACGGGCGCGGACCCGGCCGCCCTGCTGAACCGCGCCCAGGCCCTCGGCTACGACCTGGTCCGGCCGCACCGGGTCATCCTGATCGAAGCCGCCGGGGCCCACAGCGACGACGACATCGACCTGTTCTTCCACGCCGTCGGCCGGGCGGCCCGGGTCGTCGGAGTGGGGTCACTGCTGGCGCCGCGGCTGCACGACGTGATCGTGCTGGCCGATACGGAGGTGCGCTGGGACCTGTTCCGGGCCCGGGTCGTCACCGAGATGCACGGCGGGCGGTGCCGGATCGGGGTGGGCGGCCGCGTCCTGGAACTGGACCGGTTCCCGCACTCCTGCCAGGAAGCGGAGCTGGCGCTGCGGATCCAGAAGACGGCGGGCGGCCCCGAGCGGATCACGCTGTTCGAC
>Ga0187812_1000156_pt1 | contig 24558 bp, 13 predicted proteins | sample NC_S_2_FD_130582 | JGI IMG/M metagenome (GOLD analysis project Ga0187812, IMG submission 130582) | Wetland sediment microbial communities from Neuse River Estuary, North Carolina, USA - ASW-S_2 | ecosystem: Environmental > Aquatic > Freshwater > Wetlands > Sediment | place: USA: North Carolina...
CAGAGCGCCTCCCGCTGATCCTGACTGACTGTCACCATACGTGCGCCGTCGTACAGTTGCGGAATGGAAAGCGCCGTTGCGGTGAAGTGGATGGATTCGCGCCGGTCGTAGAAGGCCAGCGAAGCAGGCACAGCCGCACCCGCCACGGATATACGCGAGGCGGGCCTGGTTTCCTGCGCACCCTCACGGTGAATCTGGTGACAGGTCATGCACGGCATCGCCGGCTGGTTGACCAGGTCCGGGCGCATCACTTGCCAAGGCCCTTTCGTGTTCAGGGGTTGCACCAGGTCGCGAATGGAACCGTTGAAATACATCCCATGGCAGCGCAAACAGTCGTCCATCAGCATGCGTTTGGAGTTGTGGACGGGATCGGCGAATATCTGGCTGTAAGTGGCGCTGTGCGGACCGGCATGCCAGCTCGCATATTCCTGCTGATGGCAGGCACGGCAGCTCGCCGTCATCGCCGGCACGTCCACATCCCGCATCCGGATGTTCTCTGGAATGGCGCCGAAGATGTGAACCCGAATGTGACGCAGCTTGGTGGCCAGGCTTGCCTCATGGCAATCCATGCAGCCCTCAGTCCTGTGAGGCGCCGCGTGCACCACGCTGACAAAGGCGGCCATTTCATGACAGCTTGCGCAACCTTGGCCGTATTGCGATGTGTAGTAATACGAAGCGCCAAACGTGACACCGGCCGCAAGCAAGGCGACTGACGCAACTGCGATTGCCGCAAGCTTGAAGAATGGCTTCATGAACGGAATCCCGTACCGTTCCAGTTGCGGACCAATGCTGCCGAGGCAAAATACGCGACGGCCATGATGGTGAGCGCCGGATTGAAACCCCCGTTGGTCACATGCACACTCGAATCGATCACGAAGACGTTGTCCACGTCGTGCAATTGGCAGTTGCGGTTCACCACTGAGCCTTGCGGATCGTTGCCCATTCTGCAGGTGCCGGCCTGGTGCTGGCCGGCCGACACGGCCGCAGGCTTGCCGGCGTTGATGACTGTGGTCACCGCGCCGGCCTCCTTGAGCCAGGCTTCGGCGCGCTGAGCCTGTACAAGGCCGATCTCGAAGGTGTGGGGATGGACGTTGCCGGAGATGCGCGCTACAGGCATTCCCCGCTTGTCTCGAACGGTTGGATCGAGAGTCACTCGGGCGTCGGCGGTGGGAATCTGCTGGGTCGGCCCCATGACGACGATGTTGCGCTTGAAGAAGCGGCGCATGGCCTGCTTGTGCGCGAGCCCCCAGCGGGGTGTATCGGCGGGCATCCGGTCGACCATTTGAATGGGCAGACGGATGAATTCATTGGCCAGCATGCCCCCGCCACACAATCCCGGGGTGCCGTGGTTGTAGTCGGAAACGGCAATGCTGGCGCCAGGCCCCACATCGTCATAAGTGTCGAAATCGAAATACCCGATCGCACCGGTGTAGTGGTGGCCTTGCAGATTGCGGCCGACCTGATTGTGGCGGTTTCCCAACCCATTGGGAAAAAGCCGGCTTTTTGAGTTCAGGAGGAGGCGGGCCGACTCGATGGCGCAGGCGGAGACTACGACGATATCGGAGAGTTGCTCCTGCAAATGCCCATCGGCGTCGTAGTAGGCTACACCGCGCGCGCGTCCCTGGTCGTCGGTGAGGATTTCTCTCGCCATGCACTCGGTGCGCAGTTCGCAGTTTCCCGTTGCCAGCGCCAGCGGGATCACCGTGTTTTGCGATCCGTTCTTGGCATCGACTTCGCAGGCGAATCCGACGCACCAGCGGCAGCGCATGCACGGGCCGCGGCCGTTGTAGGGCACGCTGTTGCGAGCCATGGGAATGGGAAACGGGTGCAGGCCGAGGCGCCTCGCTGCCGGCTCGAGGATTTGAAACTCGCGATTGGGCGGGAGCGGCGGCATGGGCAGAGGCCGCCGGCGCGGACCATGAAAGGGAGTGAGCGAAGCATCTCCGGAGATGCCGATCTCGTATTCGGCCTTCTCGTAGAAAGGTTCCAGATCGTCGTAGGAGATGGGCCAGTCTTCCAATGAACTTCCTGCGGGCGCTCCATAGGTTGTGCGCATGCGGAAATCCTGCGGCAGATAGCGCCAAGCCATGGCTCCATAGCTCAATGTCCCGCCACCCACGCAGGCGGCGTTGTTCTGGTAGCCACCTTCGCTGGGAAGCATGACGTGCGGCACGCCATCGGAATCCATCAGAACCCGCGGATTGCCATCGTCCTCAGGTCCGAAGGCGTTGCCCAGCACCGTGGTGCGCTGATTCCGCAGATCGTCCTTGCGGCAATCGTTCGACGTATACCACTTGCCCCGCTCCAGCAGGACAACGCTCAGGCCTGCAGCTGAAAGTTCTTTGGCGACAATGCCTCCTGCCGCGCCGGCGCCCACGACAACCGCATTCACGCGTATCACGAGGCTGGGCCCTTTCTCAGGTCGTACTGTGCACGCCCGAGAACCGGCGGCTCGGCCAGACCAAGCATCCGCCAACTTACAGCGTCGCGATTGCCGCCGTGCCGCGGCGAGCCGTAATAGCCCTCCAGAGTGTGGCTGCGCACCAGATCGAAGAACTTGCGATTCTGCTGTTCGATTACGCCTACCATCTCAACTTGCTGCCGAGCGGGCAGAGCCGCCATGTCCATGCCAAAGCGCTGTCTGCTCATTTCATCGGAGCGCTCCAGCCCATCCCGGTAAGCTTTTCGATGGCGTCTGTAAGTCCGGGCGAGTTGGCGGTCAATGTAGGTGACCACTCCGGCTTGCGAGGCGCTGGGGTAGTCATCCGCGGGGATAATCCGATCGCACAGCGTGGCCAACGTCGAGGCCTGGGAATCGCTGAGGAAATCCCAGCCTCCGTGGCCGCGAGCGGAGCAGCCGACCGCGAGCGCCGCGCCGCCTATGGCTCCCACGGCCACAAATTGCCGCCGGGTGAGACGAACGCTGCTCCTGCTGGATCGCATTGGTTCCTGCCCTGAAAAAAAACTCAGCCTCTAAGCGAGCACAGCTGAGCTTTTCGGCGAAATCCTAGATTGGTCAAACTTGGCGCGTCTGGCCAGCCCAGTCTGTGCTGTGAATCACAATCGGAATGGGTTCACCACAGATCTCCGCACAGTGCCGACGTATGGGTGGAAGATTGCGCCGATGAAGAGACGCTTCTTTGGGCCTGCATGCATTGAGAAATTTACGGGTAAATTCGCCCTTGCATTCCGCCGATTTACCCGTAAAGAGGTGCCCGCTTAGTATTGATGCCGCCCGACCGCTGCCCTCGGCCTTAACCCTCGAATCTTTGGGACTTGAAGTGACTGAAGCCAGCGCTTCCTCATCGGCCGCCGGCGCGCATTGGCATTTACTCTTGACTGCCGCGTCCCCACTTGTAAATTTATCTGCGTCTTACGTTTCCATCTGTCATGGGCCTGGCTTTCAATGCGCATGGTTCACGAAAAGTTCGTGCGGAGCGCTTCCGGTTCCAGGGGGCGTCAAGCGATGACGAGTTGGATCGACAAAACGCATTTGCCCGCACGCAGGAATTGAGGGAGGAATGACCATGGCATTCAAGAGAATCCTGACAGCGCTGTTGCTGGCAGCCTTCGGGCTGGCGGCGCCGCTGCTCGCCCAATCGGACCGGGCCACGATCCTGGGAACAGTGAAAGACCCGTCGGGAGCGGTGCTTCCTGGGGTACATGTGCAAGTGACCAACACGGGCACGGGACTGGCGAGGACGGCAGTGACCGGCGCGGCGGGCGAATACCGCGTCGACCAACTGCCCATTGGCGGCTATTCCGTCACCTTCGCACTCAACGGCTTCAAAACGCTGGAGCGCAAGGGCATCACGCTGCTTATCAGTCAGGCAGCGGAGATCGATGCCACGCTTCAAGTGGGGGGAACGAGCGAGACGGTAGTCGTCAGCTCGGCGGCGCCGATCCTGCAGACTGACAGCTCGACCGTCGGCGCCAACCTGAACGCCGAGGCGGTGAGCCAGTTGCCCATGAACGTGCAGGGCAGCCGCAACCTCTCGAACTTCATGTTCGATTACATCCCCGGCGTCGAGGGCTCCGACTACAGCTCGCATATCGACGGCGGCATGGCGCTGACCAAGGAGGTTCTGATCGACGGCACCTCGGCGGTGTCGCAGCTCGGCGGCTACATCAGCGAGTCGCAGCCGCCCATGGAGGCGGTGCAGGAATTCCAGGCCGACACGGCCGGAATCGGCGCCGACGAGGGCCGCAGCGGCGGCGGTGTCTTCAAGTACGAGCTCAAGTCGGGCGCCAACCAGGTTCACGGCTCGCTGTTCGGCTTTGTGCACTCCACGAATCTCGATGCCATCGGCGCCACCGGCCACCTGGCGGCCATCAATGACCCGGCCAACGCTGCGGTCGATCTGCGCAAGCAGGACTCGATGTCCGACTGGGGCGGCAGCTTTGGCGGCGCCGTCGTCAAAAATAAGCTCTTCTACTACGGCGCCTTCGAGCGCTACATGCAGTCCATGTGGAACCTGGGCGCGCCTTCGCGAACAGTTCCCACCGATGCCATGATGGGCCTGAACTCCAACGGCAGCGTGGCCGCGTTTGCCAATTTGAGCCCCATGCTCTCGCCCGGCGTGGCCGTGAATACATACGGCGGGCAGCCGGCCATCGACAACTGCGGCAATCCGGTCTATGTCGGCGCCATCATCGACCCAGCTTCGACGAGTACCGTTCCCGTGGCCTCGTCCAACACTCCGGGTGGATTTGGCTGTGTGTTTGTCAACAATCAAATTCCCACCAATCGCATCAGCCATACCACAGCGCAGATCCTGCAGTTGTACCACCAGTATTACCAGCCGGAAACGTCGCTCACGGTGAATAACGCGGGCCCCGCGTACCAGCCAGACCCGTGGTTCCACAACACGCAGTCCAGCATCAAGGTGGACTACAGCATGAGCCAGAAGCAGCACCTGGCTGGCTCGTTCTATTGGGACGAATACCCGCGCATCAACGCCGACCAGGGAGGCGCATGGTCGGCAACGGATCCCGATGGCGGGCCGCTGGCAAACTCCTACTGGCATGACACCACGGCGCCCGGCGCGCGCCTGAGCGACGCCATTACCATCACGCCTAACCTGCTCAACACGGTCTACGCCACCCTCAACCGCTTCCGCAATCCCAGCGCCGCCGTCTCGCAGGCCGGCAATTGGGACAGCAAGCTGGGCCTGCTCAACGGCGCGGGCAACTTCCCGCTCATCTACTTCGACTCCGGCATGTACTTCGGCGGCGCCAATTACCAGCATGGCTGGAACTTCTCGCCCATCGGCAGCCAGTACAACGACTTCTATGCCGGCAACACGTACATCTACAACGACGAGGTGGTATGGAACCACGGCCGCCACAATATGAAGTTCGGCGTCGAGTTCCGGGCCATGCAGTTCAACTACCACACCGACGACGGAACCTTTACCGGCGGCTATCCCATCATTTTCGATCCCACCAACACGGCGCCGGCCTGGTACGACATTAACGCCTACGACCAGATCGGCAACGCCTTCGGCAGCTTCCTGCTGGGCGACGTGTATAACGCCGAGAACAACAATCCCGACAACGAGTATGGCCGGCGCAAAGCCTTCTCCTGGTACGCGAGCGACGACTTCCGGGTGAATCCGCGGCTCACGGTCAACCTGAGCCTGCGCTGGGACTTCAACGCGCGCTACAAGGAAAAGTACGGCCATTGGTCCAACTTCGACCTCACCGCACTCAACCCGGTCACGGGCGAGATGGGCACCATGGAGTACCTGACCGGCGGCAGCCAATCGTTCGAGAAGCGGCAGGATTACCATAACTACTCGCCGCACATCGGCATCGCCTACAAGATCACCAACAAGACCGTGGCCCGCGCCAACTTCGGCGTGTTCTTCACGCCCCTCAATATGAATACCTGGGGCGGCGTTCCGTACCAGCAGGCTGGCGACGTCGGATTCCATCCCACCACCCAGGAGGGGAACTTTGAGTGGGACAACGGCTACAAGCCCACCAGCGTGCAAGTCAAGACCCCGCAGTACACCCAGGCCGATATGGTCAGCGTCGATCCGCGATCGCTGACTCCGGGCAATGTGCAGCAGTACAGCGTGGGCGTGCAGCGCGAGCTGGATTCCCGTTCCGCGGTCAGCGTGGACTGGATCCAGAGCCACAGCTATCACCTGCAAAGCGGATTCTTCCAGACCAATCAGCCCACCGTCGCCAATTACCAGAACTACGTCACCACCGGGAAGATGCCGGCGTCGTACAACGGCTACTGGGGCGGGACGGGACCTGGCTGGGAAGGTCTCACGCCCTACCCACAAGCCGAGGCCGGCTACGGCCCGCTGCTTTCGGTCGGCGTGCCACTGGGCAACAGCGATTACAAGAGCTTGCAGTTCAGCGTCACGCGCCGCTCGGCCAACGGCCTTTCGCTCATGGCCAGCTATAACTGGTCGCGCGCTCACGGCGATATCGACAGCGACTTCCAGGAGCAGTGGTGGACAGGTTCGCTGCAGAATACCTACGACCTGAAGAACGAGGCCAGGGACATTTCCGACTTCGACCAGACCCACATCGTGAAAGGCTACATCATCTATAACCTGCCCTTCGGCCGGGGCAAGATGCTGATGGCCACTGCCAGTCCGCTGGCCAACTCTTTTGTCGGCGGCTGGTCGCTCGACGGCGACTTCCACTACAACACCGGCACGCCGATCTCCGTGCACTCGACCAACTACTATCTCGGATTCAACTCCGTCTACATCGACCTGGTGCCTGGGTGCAAATTGACCACCGGCACGCGCAAACTGAACCAGTCCTACCTGAACGCAAGCTGCTTTCAGAACCCCAACCCCGGGGCGTTTGGAGGGGCCGCGCCGCAATTGGGTAACGGCCAGAATTTCCAGTCGCAGGTGCGCAACCCAGGCCTTGCTACCGAAGATTTGGGCCTGCACAAGGGCATTGCCATGGGGCCTGAGGGGCAGTACAACCTTACTTTCCGGCTGGAGTTCTTTAACGTCTTCAACCGCGATGCTCTGGCAGGACCTGACACCAACAAGGCCGACGGCACCTTCGGCCAGATCATCAGCTACGGCGGCGTCGGCGGCCGCGTGGGCCAGTTCGGCGCACGGTTCACCTTCTGACGGAAAGCCGCGGCGCGGATTCCGGGGTCTAGCATTCGAGATCCCGGAAACCGTGCCAATCGCCCACTGGAATCGTAAAGGAAAAACTCAATCATGTTCGATAGCGCAAATCTCGGGGTCAGGTGGGCGTTGGGGATCTGTGTCCTGGTGGCCAGTTGCGGAGGGGGAGGAGGAACCACAACCACCACGCAATCGAATCCGCCGGCCGCTTCGCCCACCATCTCCACCACCGCGGCGCAGAACGGCGCCGTCATCGTTACGCTGGCCACCACCACTTCCGGCGCATCTATTTACTACACGCTCGACGGCACCACCCCAACCACAAGTTCCTCCATCTACGAAGCGCCTGTCCTCATCGCGTCGAACCTGACCGTCAATGCCATCGCCGAGGCCCCCGGAGGCACGGCCAGCAGCGTAGCCACCGAGGCATTTGCGCCCAACATTCCATCGGGAACTCTGGTGTGGAGCGACGAGTTCTCGAACTCCACCGGCTCCAACGCCCAGCCCAACCCACAAGCCTGGACCTACGACACCGGCGGCGGCGGATGGGGAAACGATGAGCTTGAGACCTACTGCGGATGGAATTCTTCCGTCTCCCCGTGCAGCAGTTCCAATCCCAGCGCCTACATGGGGACTGACGGCTACCTGCACATTGTGGCCCAGCAGCCTTCCGCCGGTGTCTACACCTCGGCGCGGCTTAAGACCGAGGGGCTGTTCAGCTTCCAGTACGGGCGCATCGAATTCCGTGCACAGGTGCCGGAGGCGCAGGGCTTTTGGCCGGCAGCATGGCTGCTGGGCAACAATATTGCCACCGCCAACTGGCCGGCCTGCGGCGAGATGGACGTGCTGGAGCGCGTGAACGCTGCGGGTGCGCCCGATTGGAACATGGGCTCCGTTCACGGCACTGGCTTTACCGGGGGCAACATCGGCACGCAGTTCGATTTTCCCTCCGGCGAAAACGCGAGCGGCTGGCACACCTACGGCATGATCTGGAACAAGGGCAGCGTGGCCTACTACGTGGACGATCCCACGCATCCTTATGTTACCTACACGCCTTCCAGTATCGGCGGCTTTAGCGGAGCAGTCTGGCCCTTCGATTCCGGTCCCAGTTTTATCATCCTTAACCTGGCCGTGGGCGGAAGCTGGCCGGGGAGCCCCGACACGAGCACCCCGTTTCCCGCCCAGATGCTCGTGGATTACGTGCGCATTTATACCAACTGAAATTCTCGATCTCGCACCATCGTCTTCCCGGCAGGGAACGAAAACTGAGGAGCCATGTTCGCTGTGAAAACTCGTTTTGCATTTCCTGTCTGGGCTCTGGTCCTGATGATTCTTTTGCCCGCGGGCGTTATGGCCGCCACCCGGCCGTCGCGCAAGGCCGATCTCCCGCTCAATGGCTGGACTCTGGTGTGGAGCGATGAGTTCAACGGACCCAATGGCAGCCTGCCCGATCCATCCAAGTGGAAGATCGTCACCAACGGTTCGGGCTTTGGCAACCAGGAGCTTGAGTACTACACGGGTCGCCTCGCCAATCTGCGTGAGCAGAATGGCAAGCTGGTGATCACGGCCCGCAAGGAGAGCTATACAGGGGCCGACGGCCTGCGCCGCATGTACACTTCCGCGCGCATTGAATCGCAGGGCCGCTTCCAGCTCAAATATGGGCGCATTGAGGCGCGCATGAAGCTGCCCAGGGGGCAGGGCATTTGGCCGGCCTTCTGGATGCTGGGCAGCGATTTCAACGCCATCGGCTGGCCGGCATGCGGCGAAGTGGACATCATGGAAAACGTAGGCTCTGAGCCCTCACGCATCCACGGTAGCCTGCACGGGCCGGGCTACTCGGGCGGCAATCCGCTCAGCGCCGTCTTCACCCTGCCCGGCGGCGAGCGATTCAGCGACGATTACCACGTATTCGCCATCGAGTGGGAGCCGCAAACCATGCGCTTCTACGTGGACAACGTGCTCTACGAAACGCAAAACGCGGGCAACCTGCCGCCCGGCAAAACCTGGGCCTTCGATCATCCGTTCTTTCTGGTGCTGAACGTGGCGGTGGGCGGCTACTGGCCCGGCAGCCCCGATGCCACCACGCAGTTCCCCACCAGCATGTTGGTGGATTACGTGCGCGTGTACCGCGTGGGCGCGCAGCACTGAATCCCTGCCGCCGGATTTCGCACTGTTTTCAACCCCGGTTCACTCCCCATTTCGCGCTCTTTCCCGCGGCGCTTTTGCAGTGCTATGATGGCCGCACCTCAATCGATGGCCGTAGACCGCCAGCGCGCGCGGCGCGTTTTTTGAATGAAAAATGGATCGGCTTTTCCATGGGGACAGAGGATGTTGCCGGAATGGCTGGGCAGGCGAAGATGCAACCGGATGCCTCGGGCGTAATGGCGGATTTGTCCGCGGAAACGGCGCCCCCACAACACACGCCCCCACCCCCCGCCAACTTTGACGAAGAGCGCCGCGAGCTGGAGCGCGCGCTCGCGCACCCCGATATCAGCCGCTCGGCCAGCCTGGTGCGCTTCCTCTCGTTCATCTGCAATAAATACTTTGACGGCCAGGCCGACGAAATCCGCGAGTACTCCATCGCCGTTGAAGCGCTGGGCCGCAAAGACTCTACTTTCGACTCTCACGTCGATCCCATCGTGCGCGTCACGGCCAGGGCGCTGCGCAAAAAACTGGAGGATTTTTACAAGGACGACGGCCGCGAGCACCCACTCCAGATCGTGCTTCCGCTGGGCCACTACGTTCCGCAGTTTGTGCGCCGCGAGAAACCCCACACGCCACAAGCGGCGGCCGCTGAGGCGGGGCCGTTGCCGGCTCCTGTTGCGTCCATCGACCGGCGCTTCTTCCCTGTGCAGTTCATGCGCGCACACACTGCGGCCTTTTCCATCGCCGTGCTGGTTCTTCTCCTGGTTCCCGCCGTTTTTTTTGCCGGCTTCTACTTCGGCCAGATCCGCGGCCGTACGCCGCAGCCGGCCAACGAATCGCTCAGTTGGGGCGACCCCGTCTGGAGCGACGAATTCAACGGCGCGGCGCAGCAACTGCCCGATCCCTCCAAATGGACCTACGACGTAGGCAACCAGTCCGGCGGGGAAAAGCCGGAGGTGGAAACCTACTGCGCGCCCAAAGCCGGTCCGCGCGCCTGCGATCCCCATCGCCCCAACGCCTTTCAGGATGGCGCCGGCCACCTCGTCCTGCGAGCCCAGCGCAACCCCGACGGCTCGTGGACCTCGGCCCGCATCACCACGCGCGGGCTTAAAGACTTCCAGTACGGGCGCATCGAGGCGCGCATGAGGCTGCCCGTGGGCACCGGACTGTGGCCGGCATTCTGGATGCTGGGCGCAGATTTCCAGAGCGCGGGCTGGCCGGCTTCAGGTTCCGTCTCCATCGTCGAAAACGTCTCGAATACCGCGCGCAGCAACGGCCTTGGACCTTCAATCGTTCGCTCCACCCTGCATGGGCCGCGCTACTCCGGCGCCAACGGCTTGTGGCACGATTTCAAGCTGCCCAACGGCGCACGTGTCGACGACGGCAGTTTTCACACCTACGGCATCATCTGGTCGCCGGGCATGATCCAGTTCTACGTCGACGACCCTTCCAACGTCTATTTCGTACAGGATTCGAGCGATCTGCCCGAAGGCGGCGAGTGGGTCTTCGATCATCCCTTCGATCTGGTGATGAATCTCGCTCTGGGTGGGGACTGGGCCAGCGATCCCGACGCTTCCACCCCCAACCCCGCCGACTTGCTGGTCGATTACGTTCGCGTCTACAAGATTCCTCCCGTTTCCGCGCCGTCGATTCAATGGCAGCCCGTGGAGGTGAAGGACGGCTCTTCGGTGGCCACCATCGTCAAGTTGCAGGCGCCCCGCGTCCTGGGCCGCGTGCACCTGGCCTGCGCCGCCGAGCCCGCCCTCGTGCAATGCGACCTCGGCCGCTCGGTGGTCAACTTTTCCGACACGCTCTCGCAGGAAGACAGCCTGACGCTTTCCACCGCTTCATTTACCGGCAACGGCCGCGTGACCGCCCCGCCAGGCCGCTACAAGGTCACCATTACGGCGACCTCGATCAGCGGAAACCATTCCCAGCTCAGCGCGCCCTTCGAGGTGCAGAGCGCACAATAAGCGGGCGCGGGCGATGCGCTTCAGTTTTCGAACTGCATCCAAATAGAGCACTGCCTTGCCAAAACTCCGAACTGGCGCCAAATCAAGCAGCAGAGCATTTGTACGGAGTTGTCGGTTTCAATTTCGGCATCTGTGAGTGAACGGTTCGTATTGTTGGCGCGAAACGTCTTGCTTCGCTCCGTCGGTGCGCGTGCCGAAGCTTCACAGGGCCTTCACGCCCGCCCGGCAAACTCTTTCGTCTCGGTGTAGACCCTGACCTTCTCGCTCTCCTGAATGTATAGCGGAACCTTGATCTCGAGGCCAGTCTCCAACCGGGCGAGCTTGGTCACGTTTCCTGAGGTGTCGCCACGCGCTCCCGGCTCGGTGTAGGAAACCGTGAGTTCAACCTGGGCCGGTAACTGCAAGCCGATGGGGTTGCCGTTACACTTGTGCAATTGAATCAGGGCGCCCTCTACGATCAACTCGAGCGCATCGCCCACCATGCTGGGCGAGAGCACGTGCGTATCGAAGCTCTGCTGGTCGAGGAAATAGGAGCCATTCGAATCGCTGTAAAGGTAGGAGGACTCGACAATCTCCAGGTCTGGCTCCTTGAATTTCTCGCCCGCTTTGAAGGTCTTGTCAAAGACCGCGCGCGTGAGCAGGTTGCGCATCTTCAGGCGGACGAGAGTCTGACCGCCTCGCGCCGTCGGCGTGGAAATCTCGGCTTCGAGACAGTAGTATGGTGTGCCTTCAAACTCAAAAACCATCTTGCGCTTTACTTCGATTGCTTCAATCAGTGCGGCCATGCGCTCCCCAGGCAGAAAGTCGAAGAGGCGGCGAGCGCGCAGAGCGCTCTGCCAATTCCTACCCATTATAAGGAGACGGCCAATGCGACGCAGCGATGCGCTAAGACGCAGCTCTGTCCGGTTATACTCTCAAAACACCAAATCGGCTCAGCATCCGAAGCGCCCCAACGCTGCAGCATCACAGATCCGGAGGAACCGGGGTAGGAGGACTGGCCGGAAAAGCTAAGACAAGATACACATGCACTTGTGGTCCACCGAACAGGATGGTTAACTGACGGGACACACGCTTCACGCAATCAGGTGTAAAATCGCCTCACGTTCAGAGCATACTTCGAGACTGAGCCTCTGTGGAGAGTACCGTGTGCCATCGGTATCGCTTTGTGTTTTGTGTTGTCTTTTTTTCTTTGATTCTTTCCGCGGCTGGATGTGGTTCCGGTGGCGGGTCCGGTTCACAACCGCCTCCACCGCCAAATCCCGACTTTTCGCTGACCCTCACCCCCGGAACACTTAGCGTTACGGCTGGTTCCAGTTCGCAGTTTCAAGTCAGCCTTGCCGCCCTGAACGGATTCAGCGGATCGGTTACTGTCTCGGTCAGCGGCCTGCCTTCCGGCGTGACCATGACGCCGGCATCGGGATTCACGGTGTCAGCGGCAACTCCGCAGACGGTCACGCTCACAGCCACGGCAAGTGTCCCCGCGCAAGCAGCTTCACTGCAAGTGACGGCGGCCTCCGGGTCGCTCAGCCACTCCGGTTCTCTTTCACTGGCTTTGCTCGCTGCGCCCAGCCCCGATTTCTCCCTGAACCTTACCCCGTCTTCGCTGACCGTCTGGCCTGGAGAGCAGGGGAGCTTTCAGGTGGTTGCGCAGCCCTCCGGCGGCTTCACCGGCCCAGTCGCGGTCCAGGTCACCGGCCTGCCCGCGGGCGCAACGGTCAGCCCGGTCGGGCCGTTTGTGCTGGGCCCTTCGCAGTCGCAGATCGTCACGATCGGAACCTCCGGCCAGATCGGCGGTGGTTCATACACGTTGACGTTATCCGGCTCGTCAGGAACCTTGAGCCACTCTGCGGCCGAATCACTGTCCGTTTCCAGTGGGTCATCGCTTCCGAGCCGTGCCGATTTCGTTCGCACCGACGATACTCCGGGCGATATTGCCTACGACAAAACGCACCAGCGGGTCTACGAAACCAACCCGGTGGCGGGGACGGTGGACGTCATCTCCTCGGTTACATATCAAATCATCCGTCGAATTCCTGTTGCGCAGCCGGCTGGCATCGACATCAGCCCCGACGATTCCACCGTGTTCATCGGCACGGGGAATGAAGATGTGTATGCGCTGGATACAGCGTCGATGACACTGACGGCGCGCTATATCGCGCCAAACATCGCGCCATTCACCTATCCCGTTTTGCCGCAGGCGCCGGTCGCCGCGCCCGATGGTACTGCGCTGATTTCGACTCTGAATGCGATTGTCAAGTGGAATCCCAAGACCGGTCAGGTAACAACGGTGGTCAACGCGCCACCAATTGGCTTCGGTTATGGGCCGGAAGCGCCGATGGCCCGAAGCGCGGGCCACTCCAAAGTTATCCTCAGTACCAACTTGAGTACCAGCAATGTTTACGTATTTGACGAGAACACCGATACTTTCTCCGCGCCGGTGACGTTCAACGGCTTTGTGTATGCCGTAGCCGTGAATCCCGCCGGAACGCAATTCGCAGTGGCCTGGTCTGGTATGCAATACCCGGGCAACTCGATTTCCATTCTCGATGCCAACCTGAGTACGGTCGCCACCATCGAAGGCGGAGCCAATCTACTTTATAGCCTCGATGGGAGCCGGCTTTATCTGCCTGCGTATTACGGAAATTCCGTCCCCGAGATCGGGCAGATGGATACATCGAACTTCAAGATCGTCGCCATTTCACCGCTGTATGCCTCGAGCGAAGGCAATCGGTCTCCACCACTGCAGGCGTCTCTTCCGCGCGCGGCCGATGAGACCGGACGGATTTTTGGCGTTGCCGATCACGGACTTGCAATCGACGATGCGAGCGATACACGCACATATACCGGAAACGAGGTCTATCCGGTCTTCGACCTGTTTCTCGATCCGGACAATGGTCCGGTAAGCCAAACGCAGAATGTCCAGGTTTTGACGGAGTCTTATCTGACAGCGCCAACGGTCTGGTTCGGCCCGAAGCAGGCGAATGCTATGGTTGCGAGCCCATACCTCGCGCTGACCGCGCCTGCACTGGATCAGCCCGGGCCAGTCAATATCCGATTTGAAGACTCGGATAATGTGCAGGCCTGGATCCCGCAGGGATACTCGTACGGACCGATGCTTGTCCCAGGACCAGATATTGCCGCACCGAGCGGTGGCGGCCTTAAGCTGCCGCTCTACGGCTATGGCCTCGGGTTGAACCTGGTCACCTCAACCGACTTTGGCGCTGACACGAAGGTCAGCATCTCCGGAGTCCCTGCTACGGTCAAGTCCGGATATTCCGGTCCTCAGCTTCCGAGCTATCCGTTTCCTCTGTGGCAGGTCACGGTTCAAACGCCGCAGATCAACCCAGGCAGCGGCGACATCGTGCTGACGAACGATTCGGGCTCAACCTCGCTTCACGGCGTTTACCACTCCCTGAATATGCCTTCGTACCCGCTGGACGGCACCCCGGCCGGAATGGTTTATGACAGCCGCCGTCAGCAGCTTTACGTAGCGGTAGCGGATCACATCGACGTCTTCTCCACGCAAAACAAGAGCTTTGTTTCCAAGATCCAGTTGCCTGCGCTCAACAACCTCAAGCAGATTGGTGGGCTCGCTCTCACGCCAGACGGCAACACTCTCATTGCCGCAAACTGGGGGGATGCCTCGGTCGCCATCATCGATCCTGATAATCCGGCGTCAGCAAGGGCCATCGCTGTCGGCATTCCGCCATCGCAATCTCCCTGGGGGCAAGGGCCGACCCAACTTGCCGCGACCAATGCAGGCTTGGTGTTTATCGCTGTCGGCGCGCCGCAGAATACCATCGTTGCCACGGGTGCCAAGCATTCGGCGCCGCTCGTTTCCAATTCGACGACACAGGAAGAGAGCTCGGTCTGGGACCTTGATCTTAATGCGATGACCGTCGTGCCCGATCAGCGTTTTGCGCCAAGTGGGGTGCCATTTGTCGCGGCCAACGAAGACGGCTCGCAGGTCTGTCTTGTCGGCGAGTATCAGGCGCTGACGGTTTACAACAGCGCAACCGCCGCATCCACAAGTGGGGGCTGGGATCACGGGGCGCTCGAGTGCGCAATCAATGGGCCGGTAGTGGCTGCGAACGGGAGCGGTAGCGCTGGCGTCGCCATCGCAAATCTGGACACGGAGCAGGTCGCCACTGGCAGCCTGCTCGATTATCAGCAATTCGGTCCCTCAACCAATCCCTGGAGTGTCGCGGTCGATCCCACTGGCGCGCTTATCTTCGCCCTCTACCAGAACAGCAATATCGTTATCTATGACGCGCACACCGGCGAGGTGCGGGAGAACATCTACACGGCACCGCTCGACCTCCTCTTCGATGGATCGCTCGCGCTCGATGATACCGGACACCAAATTTTTGTCTTTACCGGTACAAACCTCACTACCATCGAGATGGATTCGTTGCCGCTTGCTGTGGGAACCCTTGGCACGTCCGGCACAACGTTGACAATTACCGGAACCGGCTTCACGTCTGGAACCGTGGTGAGCATTGATGGGAAGCCCGTCTCAGCGGCACTCGCCGATGCCTCTCATCTGGTGCTTTCCGATGCTCCCTCTCTTAGCGGGGCGCATGCGCTCACTCTCTCGAATCCAGACGGCCATGTCTACACATATGACCTGGCGTACCTGCGCTGAAGCACACTAGGCCTGTAAATACGGAGGAGCAGTTGTAGTTGGCGTCGGGCAGCATCTTGCACCTTACATCCGCTCCCTTCGCCAGCGCGCGTTGCATCAGCGACATGCTTCGCCCGAAAGAACGGACAGAGCAAATTGCGGACGGTGGTTGCCCTACGGCAATCTCCGCATTGCCGGATAACCGGCCGGAACACAGGGGCAAGCTGACTTCTCGCCTAGAATTCTCGATGCGCGACTTGCAATTTTGCATGAATCCAGAATCACCTCCGGCGACATCGGCGAATCTCGTGACAAATCCCTTCCCATCATTTAGGGGGAGGCTCGCTTACTCCCGAAGAGCTTTAATCTGCCTAGTGGACGGCGAGGGGAGCCGTATCGCGCGGCAACTGTTCGATTGCCTGTCGAGTTTCGTTGAGCGCGTCCAGGATATACCGGTGCTTCGGGCTGCGCTTTGCAAGCTGTTCCAGCAATGCCTGGGCTGAAGCAAGGTTCTTGCTTGCCAGCGCAGCGCGATGGAGGCTGGCTTCAATCCGACCTGCATACAAAAGAGCTACTGCATGAACCATTCCGTTGGACAGAGGATCGGGATCGCGCAGAGCCACTGCGCGAAACATGGAGTCGGACCGCTCAACAAAGACCAAAGCCTCGCGACGCGAATGCATGAGATAAAGAGCCATCCCCATGGTCAGATTCGACGAAGCGAGATCGGCGACGGCCTGCACATTGTTTTTGTCGGACTTCACCAAACTTTCATTTATCGCAATCGACTTCTGGCAAATGCTTCGCACCTGAGAAAATGAACCCGCATAAGCCAGGGACTTGCACAATTCCTCGTTCTCGCCCGCGAGAGATATCTGCGGGCCGGTGCTATTCGGGTCGCGAACGGCGAGTTGCGCGGCGATTTGAATCGACTGCCGATATTCATTTGCGGCACCGGCAAACTTGCGATCGAACTTGAGCGCCATGGCAATCCAGTTATGTGAGACCATTACTCTGGCTTGGTTTCGCATGCTGGCTGGGTCGGCGCGGAGAAATGCTTCATTCATTGCCAGCGCGCGGTGCTCATCGTCGAGAGCCGAATCGTAGTTGCCGAGCCAGATCTCGAAAAATCCGTTGGCCACCAGCGTATCGGCAATGTCGTGCTCGAGCTTGTCGGAGTCGTGACTCGCGCGGAGCTGCTCTTCGATCTTTAGCCGCTGCCGGCCGAGTTCCGCGGCGCCATCGAGATCTCCCAACAGGTAATGAATGGAGCCGACCAGCGTCATCGTCTCGATCAGATCGACTTGCAGGCTTGCGTCTCCAGGATGCGCGGTTGTCAGTTTCTGGCGAATTCCCAATGCCTTTTCATACATCTGCTTCGCCTCTAATAACGAACCGGCGCCGCCCAGGTGGGGATGATTCTCTTCGGCCCGGATTCGCCCGATGCGCTCGTATGCCGCGGCAAGGTCACGCAAAGTAGCCGGGTCACCGTTCGCCTCCGCCTCGATTTGCTGGAGGTATTCCAGCGCGCGGCTCACCACCAGCTCGCGCGCAGCCGTGGATCCGGGCAAAGTCTCAATGGAGTCGTGAAACTCGAACAGCATGGAGTCAGTGAGCTTGCGCAACGACTCGAAACGGCGCTCCGCGCGTGCCTCCTGCATGCGCGCGATCAGCGCTTCCTTTACGATGGCTACGGCGCCGGCAAGCACCATGAGAGCGAAAACCGACGCCACCGCAAGCGCGAATCTGTGGCGTTTCACGAATTTGCCGCTCCGGTAAGCAGCACTTGCCGGACGCGCCAGGACCGGTTCGTGGTTCAGGTAGCGGCGAATGTCGGCGGCCAGATCGGAGGGCGCGCCATAGCGGCGAGAGCGATCCTTCTCCAGAGCCTTCATGGTGATCCAATCAAGGTCTCCATGCAGCATGCGGGCGAGTTGTCCAGGCTCCGTGCGGCGTGCTTCCGCTATCGTGCTTGAGGAATGATGATGGCCTCCGATCTTTGTGCTTGGCCTCGGTGGTTCGTCCTCGCGCAGCTTGCGCAACAACTCGTCGATCTGTTGCTTCTGACTCTGCTTGCTTTCAAACGGCTCTCGCCCGGAAAGCAATACATAGAGAACAACTCCCAGCGAGTACACGTCGGTGCGCGTGTCGATATCCCGCACATTGGCGTCAGCCTGCTCCGGGCTCATATATCCCGGCGTTCCCACCAGGTTTCCGAACTGAGTCTTGCGTGCGTCGCCGGCGATGGGATTCGTGGCCGCCTTGGCCAGCCCGAAGTCGATAATGCGCGGCACCGGCTTGCCATCCACCTCGACCACGAGGATGTTTGCCGGCTTCAGATCGCGATGGATGATGGCTTTGCGGTGCGCGTGCTGCACGCCTTCGCAGGTTTCAATAAAGAGTTCGAGCCGCTCGCGGATGGTGAGTTTCTTTTGGTCGCAATATTCCGTAATCGGCAAGCCGGGCACGTATTCCATCACGAAATACGGCTGGCCCTGAGGCGTTGTGCCCGCGTCAAACACCTTGGCGATCGCCGGATGTTCCATGATCGCCAGCGATTGCCGCTCCGATTGGAAGCGTTCGACAACCGCCTCGTCGTACATGCCGGCCTTGATCATTTTCAAAGCCACTTGCCGGCGCACGGGAAACGCCTGTTCCGCCAGCCAGACCTGTCCCATGCCGCCTTCGCCCAGTTTGCGAATCAGCCGGAAGCGCTGCGCAAATTCTTGTCCTTCTTCCAGGGCCCCGGCGGCGCCGATGCTCTCCAACTCCGCGCCGATCGTTTCGGCCATGGCGGAGGATTGCAGAAAGCCGGAGGGCGCGTTGGCGCCCAATGCAAGCAATGCTTCAACTTCGTTGCGCAGGGATGGATCGGAGGAGCAAGCGCCGTCGAGAAAAGCAGAGCGCTGCTCCAATGCCAGTTCCAGCGCCTTCTCGAGCACATCGCGAATCTGTTCCCAGCGCTCGGGTGTCATACATCGGCTGCGTTATTCATCTGGCGATACAGCCAAAGCCGGGCTGTGGCCCAATGCCGTTTGACTGTGGTGGGTGAGAGATTCAGCGCATGCGCGGTTTCATCGATGGAAAGGCCGCCGAAGAATCTCATCTCGACGATGCGGCTTTGTTGCCGATCGAGCCTGGCCAATTCGTTCAGCGCGTCGTCCAGCGCGATCATGTCCACGGTCGGCGTCTTGCCCGCCAGGCCTTCATCGAGCGAGAGCCGGTAGCCCCCATCGCGCTTTGCGGCTTTTCGGCTGCGCGCGTGCTCCACCAGAATCTGCCGCATCAATTGCGCGCAGATGGCGATGAAATGCTCGCGATTCTCGAAAGGGCCTGTGCGTTGTTTTTCCAGCCGCAGATAGGCCTCGTGGACAAGAGCGGCGCTTTGCAGAGTGTGGCCGGGCCGTTCGTTTCGGAGATAACGATGCGCCACTCGCCGCAGCTCGTCGTAAACACGAGGGAACACGGCGCGCAAGGCCTCGTCGTTACCGGCCTGCCAATTCGCCAGTAGCTCATTGAAAGTGTTGGACGGCAGTTGGGACAACTTGCCCTCCGACTTGAGACCCTCGCGGAACGATTGGTAACAAAGATAGGCGCACACGAAGTCATTGTCAATCTGTTGAAACTAAAGACAAATCGACAGGAATTGCAGTGCGTTTCTTGACCCCGCCTGCGGGCCGCCAAAGAAATTCTTTTGCTGCCTGGTCCGATTTTCGGATGGTTTTCGCTTTAGGAGATAACAGAGCTTCACGCACTTGGGCAAGTTGGGGGCTGCTTTACATCACATGTCTGCGAGACAGTCGTCGCATCCATGTGTGGTGAGGCGCGCCTGGCATCCCCGCGTATTGGCGATTTGCATCACACCATCTTCCTTCATCGTATTTCTTAAGCGTTCCATCCATTTAATGCACGTGGCTCATCTTCCGTGCGTCTAGAAAAGGTCCCTCCCCTCGCCGGCATTCGTTTTGGCCTCATCGCTTTGATTCTGGGGTAGTACCAATCGCTCGCGAATGCGCGCAGAGGAGACTGTGTATGAAGACGTGTGTCGTCAAGTTCTTCGCCGGCTCGGGAATCCGGCTGGCCATTCTGTCATTGCTGTTCCTGGCCATAGCCGGCGTCTGCATAGCCCAGGCCTCTGCCGCTGCGGCTCGACCTGCCGTGCAGACCGCGGTTGCGCCGCAAGCGCAGCCGGTTGCGCAACCTGCGCAAGCAGCGGCGCCAGGGAAACCCGCCGCCAACGGAACCCACGAGGGCATCAAGGTCCACGGCCATTGGACCATCGAGGTAAGAAATCCCGACGGCAAGCTGGTGACTCATCGCGAGTTTGAGAACTCGCTCGTTGTCGGCGGCGGGGATAACGGCTCGGTGTTCCTGGCTGGCCTTCTTCGCGGGACGACAACCCTCGGCGCTTGGGAAGTCACCCTTGCAGACAACCCTACAAATCCTACATTTGTGATATTTATCACCCAACCCAACGTGACAGAGGGGCAGGCTTCCTGCTACCTCATCAACCAGAACCCGCCCAGTATAACGTGTTCTAACAACCTGGCTCTCAATGGCGGCGCCGTGGTAACTCCAGGGTCAACGCAATACAGCCCTGTAAACAATGGGCCCACGTTCACCATGACCGGGTCCGGCACAGTAGCCCAAGGCGTTTCTTCCTCGGTCGAGTGGGTAAGCACAATAAATTGGCCTTGCGTACCATCCGAAGCGACCACCGCTTGTGACAATGACCCATTGGCCACGCGTATGAGCCTGACCGCCGCGACACTTGACGGGAAGGGCACCGATCCATCCCCGGTGCCGGTAACCGGCGGACAGACGGTCGCGGTGACGGTAGCCATCAGCTTCCAGTAACTCTGCGGCAGGTTCGCCTGAGAACAAGGGCCGGAGCGAGCGCGAAGGCGCGGGAGGCTGAGAGATGGGCGGCAAAAGTCAGACCGGAATTTGCTGGAAACGAGCAGGAGCCATTGTCTGCAGCGCGCTGCTGCTAGCCGCGCCAGGGGTTGGGGTTTCGCATGGCCAGACCGCGGGCGAATGGACCTGGATCGCCGGAAGCAGCACGGAAGGCAGCGGCCAGGGCCAGTCCGGCGTGTACGGCACGATCTATACGCCTGCCACCGGAAACACCCCCGGAGGCCGCAATTCCTCCTCAACCTGGGTCGACAGCAGCGGCAATCTCTGGCTCTTCGGCGGCTTTGGCTACGCCTCCAACGCCAATTTTGGCTATCTCAACGACCTGTGGGTGTTTAATCCTTCAACAAAGCTATGGGCGTGGATGGGCGGAAGCAGCTCGATGCCCAGCGATTACGGTAGCGAACCCGCAGTGTACGGCAGCCTCTATACTCCTGCTGCCGGAAATGTCCCCGGCGGCCGCGAGTCCGCTTCGAGCTGGGTCGACAAGAACGGCAATCTGTGGCTGTTTGGGGGCCAGGGCGAAGGCGCGAGCACCAGCACCGGTTGCACCGGGAGCAGTTTTGGCGATCTCAACGATATGTGGGAGTTCAATCCAACCGCAAGCCAATCTTCCACAAACCAGTGGGCGTTCATGGGCGGAAGCTGCACGACAAACGCGTCAGGAGTGTACCCGACGCAGGCGGGTGTGCCTGCTGCCGGCGGGCTCACCCCCGGAGGCCGCTACGCGGCTTCGAGCTGGACCGACGGTAATGGCAATTTTTGGCTCTTTGGGGGTGAAGGCTACGATGCCAGCGGCGATTTTGGCGAGCTCAACGACCTGTGGGAGTTCAACCCTTCCACGAAACAATGGGCGTGGATGGGAGGCAGCAGCACCATCCCCGCATATCAAGGCCAACCGGGAGTGTACGGCACAATGGGGACGCCCGCGGCCGGAAACATCCCCGGAGGCCGCTATGGGGCTTTTAGCTGGACCGACAGCAGCGGCAATTTCTGGCTCTATGGAGGCGATGGCTTCGATGCCCTCGGAAATTATGTCTACCTCAACGACCTGTGGGAGTTCAATCCCTCCACGAAACAATGGACATGGGTAGGCGGAAGCGGCGCGCTCACCAGTTATTACGGTGGCTGGCCCGGAGTATACGGCACGTTGGGCACGCCTGCCGCCGAGAACATCCCCGGAGGCCGCTACGAGGGTTCGAGCTGGACCGACAGCAGCGGCCATCTCTGGCTCTTCGGAGGCGACGGCTACGGCGCCACCACTACCGGCTATCTCAACGATCTTTGGGAGTTCAACTCTCCCACCAGCCAATGGGTATGGCAGAGCGGCAGCGGCACGCCCTTCCAGGCGGGAACGTACGGCGCGCAACCGCCTGCTACCGGCACCCCCGGAAGCCGCGTTCAGGCTTCGAGCTGGACCGACAGCAGTGGCAATCTCTGGCTCTTTGGGGGCTCCGGCCGCGATGCCAACAGCACTCAGGGCGAACTCAACGACCTCTGGAAGTATCCGCCGCCCTCGGTCTCCTTTGGTGGCACGGCAGCCGCTACCCCGGCCTTCAGCGTGGCGTCCGGAACCTACTCCACCACGCAGACGGTCTCGATCACCGATGCCACTCCTGGGGCAACCATCTACTACACCACCACCGCCTACGCATCCCCGCCCACCCCGCCCACAACGCCGACCACAAGTTCGAGCGTGTACAACAGCAGCAATCCGATCACCGTCTCATCGACGGAAGCGCTTGAAGCAATTGCGACGGCCCCCGGCGATTCCACGAGCGCCGTGGCCACTGCGGTCTACACCATCAAGCCGCAGGCGGCGACGCCAACCTTCTCACCCGTAGCCGGGACCTATTCGACTACGCAGACGGTGACCATCAGCGATACGACCCTCGGGGCCACCATCTTCTACACCACCAACGGATCCACGCCGGGCTTCAGCGGAACTTTGGCCCTCACGCCGAACCCGGGCACGACTATGTGCAGCAGTCCCTGCCCGACGATCACGGTCACATCGACAGAGACCATTGAGGCCATTGCGACGGCCTACAACTATTCCACCAGCGCCGTGGCCAGCGCCTTGTACACCATCGGGCAGCCGGCTGCGACGCCCACCTTTTCACCCGCAGCCGGCACCTATACCTCCGCGCAAATGGTGACCATCAGCGATACGACGCCGAATGCAACCATCTACTACACCACCGACGGATCCACGCCGACCACGAGTTCGAGCGTGTTCAGCAGCAGTTCGCCCATCGCCGTCTCCTCGACGGAGACAATCGAGGCCATTGCAACCGCGAGCGGTTATTCCACCAGCGCCGTAGGCACCGCCCTGTACACCATCAATCTTCCAGAAGCTACGGTTACGGATGACGAGACAATTAAGGTGACAGACACGGAGACCTTCTCCGACGTCGCCGACACTGAGTTCATCAAGGTAACGGAAACCGATACGGTCAGAGCCTTCAATACAATTGCGATCGCTCCAACTTCGGCATCCTTCGACGCGAGCGCTGCCGCAACCGGGATTACCGGCCAGGCCTATGGACCGGTGACCTTCACCGCGACCGGTGGCGCCGGCACGCTGACGTTGAGTGAAAGTGGAACGCTGCCGTCGGGAGTCACGTTCAGCAACGGAGTGTTGGGCGGCACGCCCTCAGCCTCCTCGGCGGGCATGTACACGTTCACCATTACGGCAACCGATGCCGACCAGGATCAGGCAACTCAGACGGGATACACGTTGACGGTCGAAGCACCGGCGGCGACTCCCACCTTCTCGCTTGCGGCCGGCACCTATACGGGCGCGCAGACTGTGACGATCAGCGATACGACACCGAATGCGACCATCTACTACACCACCAATGGGACCACGCCCACCTCTAGCTCGACGAAGTATACTGGCGCGATCACCATCTCATCCTCGGAAACACTTGAGTCCATCGCAACGGCCAGCGGCTACGCGCCCAGCGTCGTTGCCAGCGCCGCCTACACCATCAACAATCCTGCGCCCGTCATTAGCAGTCTGTCGCCGGCGGTGACCAGTGCGGGCGGTGCTGCGTTTACGCTGACTGTCATCGGATCAGGATTTGTAACTAGCTCCAGGGTGTATTGGGGCACTTCCGCTCTCGCCACAACGTACGTGAGTCCAACCCAACTCACGGCGCAGGTTACGGCAACGGACATCGCCACCGCGGGAATCGCCAACGTTACGGTGCAAACTCCAGCGCCGGGCGGAGGTACTTCCAACGCATTCCAGTTCGAAGTGGATGCCGCTGGAGCGGGAACCATTACGATTCCCAACGCGCCGGTCACTGTGACTCCTGGCGCGGCGACTCCTCCCATTCCTGTGACCCTGCCCTCCGGCGCGACCTTCGTCTCCGTAACCTGCCTGAATCTTCCCCCTGGAGCGACTTGCAGCTATTCCTCTGGTTCGCTCACGATCACAACATCCTCGACTACTCCGCCGGGAACCTATCAGATCACAGTGGTGTTTACTGTAACTGAGCCCGGTTCGGGCACGGGGTTCATTCTGCTGCCGCTCCTTCTGCTTCCTCTGGCCTTATTGAGGAAAAGAATGGCGGTGCGCGGTGTGTGGTTCACTGCCTGTCTGTTTCTGATTCTGCTGGCGGGAGCGGCAGTAAACTTTGTCGGCTGCGGCGGAGGTCCGACTCACCAGGCAACGAGTTCGGGTACAGTCACTCTCACGGTCAGGTAGGCTTTGCTGCGGAAGAGTGCTGTGCCGCGGAAATTGATGCGGCGGGCGCCCATATCTCAGGAAGCAATTCCTGCA
>Ga0187812_1000157_pt1 | contig 24544 bp, 14 predicted proteins | sample NC_S_2_FD_130582 | JGI IMG/M metagenome (GOLD analysis project Ga0187812, IMG submission 130582) | Wetland sediment microbial communities from Neuse River Estuary, North Carolina, USA - ASW-S_2 | ecosystem: Environmental > Aquatic > Freshwater > Wetlands > Sediment | place: USA: North Carolina...
GTTTCTTTTTGTAGTATTATTTGCAGTTGCAAATGCTCAACAAAAAAACAATTCGCAGCAGACGCTCAATCAAATAAATCAAACATTCTTTATTCCAAACCAAGGTCAATGGAATCCGGAAGTTAAGTATCTTACCCGTATTGGAGGAATGAATGCCTGGATAACCAGCTCTGGCGTAGTCTATGATTATTACCATATAAAGAAAAACTTTTATGAGACACAAACATCAAAGTTGAATCAAACTGAAAAAGTAAGCTACAAAAACAAAAATACGACGATAGAAGGCGATGTAGTAAGAATGCAATTAGTTAAACCAGAAAATAATATTACTGGAATAGGCAACAACCAAAGAGAAGGTTACTACAATTATTTTATAGGCAATGATAAAAACAAGTGGGCTAGCAACATACCTCTCTACGGTGACATAGTACTAAAGGGCGTATATAAAAACATAGACATAAAATACTATTACGACAGGGGACAGCTAAGATACGATTATATAGCCCAGCCAGGAGCAAATATATCCCAAATAAAGTTCAAGTTTGAAGGTCAGCAAGGAATAAGAGTTAATAATAATGGTGAATTAGTACTGAAGACATCCTTAGGCGAAGTAACCAATGGAAAGATATATGCATACCAGACGGAAGGAGGCAGCAAACAAGAAGTAGCATGTAAGTTTGAACAGAGACGAGACGGAACGATAGGATTAAAAACAAATAGCTATGATATAAAGAAAGAACTTATAATTGATCCTTTAGTATACTCTACTTTTATAGGGGGAACCGGCGATGATGAGGCTGAATCTATTACTGTAGATTCAATTGGAAACACCTATATTACAGGCATAACTTCTTCTACAAATTATCCTTTAACTACGGGTGCGTATCAAGTCAGTTACAACGGAGGCAGCTATGATATTTTTGTTACAAAATTAAATAGTAAAGGCAATGGCTTAGTTTTTTCGACTTTTATTGGTGGCAACAATGGTGATTACGCATTATCGGTAAAACTTAGTAATAATCTCGACATATACTTAACAGGAGTAACCAGTTCTTCCAATTATCCAACAACAATTGGCGCTTATCAAACTAATTACGGCGGTGGGAATTATGACGCATTCGTAACAAAGCTGAATTCAAGCGGTTCTGCTTTGGCGTTTTCTACGTACATTGGAGGTTCTGATTTTGATCAAGCAAACTCACTCGCAATAGATTCACAAGACAATACATATATAACCGGTGCTACCAGTTCTTCGAATTTTCCTACTTCATCGGACGTATATCAGAAAACTTTAAAAGGATCTCAAAATGTTTTTGTAGCTAAGTTAAATAGTAATGGTACTGCATTAGTATATTCAACTTTAATAGGAGGGAACGAAAAAGATGGTGCTGCCTCTATTGCTTTAGATATTGATGGAAATGCTTACATATCAGGGAACACGTCTTCTACTAATTATCCTGTATCAACCAATGCTTACCAGAAAAGCTTAAATGGTCAGCAGAATCCTTTTATTACAAAGCTAAATCCCGCTGGGAGCGGACTCGTTTATTCAACTTATATTGGCGGCAATAATATTGATAATGGAGCGGCTCTTGCAATTGATTCTCATAAAGATGCTTATCTAGTAGGGAGTTCTACTTCAGCAAATTTTCCTATTACAGGCGGTGCATATCAAACCACTTTAAAAGGTTATCAAAATGTATTTGTTTCCAAGCTTGATTCATCTGGTTCTAATTTAATCTATTCTACTTTTATCGGTGGAAGCGGAAACGATATGGGCATATTTATTACTGTAGATTCAAGCGGAGATGCATGTTTTACTGGCGGATGCAACTCTTCAGATTACCCAACAACAAACGATGCATTTCAGAATAACTATGGCGGAGGGAATAGTGATGCTTTTGTTTCGGAATTAAATTCCACCGGCAGCAATTTGCTATACTCAACTTTTTTAGGAGGAAGCAATGATGAAAAAGGATACTCAATCAGTCTAAATGATTCCGGCAAAGTATATATAACAGGAAATACTAGTTCGCCCAATTATCCTACGACAATTGGCGCTTATCAGAATGTATATGCGGGAGGTACTGATGCATTTTTAACGAAGCTAAGCTTGATAACTGCACCTAATACAGTAAGTCTGGTGAGTCCTCCGAACAACAGCTCTGGTAATGTTCAGCCGTTAAAATTAAAATGGATGAGCGCCTCTAATACAAGCAGCTATAGATTGCAGATAAGCACCGACAGTACGTTTGCAGCAGCAACGGTAGATACGGTTGGACTAACTGATACAACATTTACAATAAGCGGATTAAGTAATTTTATAAAATACTATTGGCATGTAAATGCAGAAAACGCAGGGGGTGCAGGATCCTGGAGCCCGATATGGAATTATACTACAACATCACCGGATTCATTATTATTGTCTCCTTCTATACTATCGTTTGGTGCGGTTCCTCTTGCAGACTCAGTATCCCAAATTATAACACTTAAAAATCTTTCCGTATTACCATTGTCAATCTCAGCGCTAAGTACAACGAGTAAATTATTTAGTGTTCAAACCAGTACTCCATTATATATCCTCGGCAAAGACAGCACTACATTGACAGTTTGGTTCAAGCCTTCAGGCTTAGGGAGTTATAATGATACACTATCAATAGTATCTGACAGAGGAACGGAAAAAGTTAGGCTTAACGGTTTATGCCCTTCGCCAATTCTATTAACAGGTGTTTCTTCTTTATCATTCGGTGATGTAGCTACTAATGATACTTCATCCTTTATTATCCGGGTGACAGACGGTTCAGTAAATAAGCTGGTAATTGACTCAGCATATACGAAAACTGCTGAGTTCAAAATTAATTTCCCTTCAGAGAGTAATGTATCAAGAGGTGATACGCTAAAGATGGATATAAAATTTACCGCCGCCAATCCGGGGATTTATTCTGATACATTATTTATTGTTAATAATACTGAGGCATCACTTGTTAAAATACCATTATCGGCAAATGTACCCTGGTCATTAATTTCAACTTTTCCTCAAACATTGTCTTTTGGCAGTGTGCCGTTAGACAGCACCAAAGAAACTATCTTAAGTATTAAAGATGTTTCAATCAGCATATTAAGGGTAGACTCATTATGGACTGGTACAAAGTATTTTAGTGTTAGCCATTTTTTGGCAATCAACATACTTAAGGACAGTGATACTCTGAAGACAACTGTTATGTTTACTCCCGACAGCTCTTATTATTATGGCGATACATTATTCATAGCGAATAACTCCAAAATATCACCATACAAAATTTTGCTGACGGGTGAAGGAGCAAATACTACAGGCTTAAGCAAGATTAGCGGCAATGTTCCAAAGGTTTATGCTTTGTTCCAAAACTATCCTAACCCTTTTAATCCAAGCTCTAACATAAGGTACGCTTTACCATTCAAAAGCAATGTAAAGATTGAGGTTTATAATATTCTCGGCGAGAAAATAAAGGAGCTAGTTAACGAGCAAAAGAATACCGGCTACTACGAAGTAAATTTCAGCACAAACGGCTTAGCCAGCGGAGTCTATTTCTATACAATTGAAGCAAAGAGTGTTGATGGTAAGGGCAGCTTTAGGGATACAAAGAAAATGCTTCTGCTCAAATAATTATCAACTATCAAAATTATAAAATTAGAGCCGCCTCATGCGGCTTTTTTTTATAAAAAAGCAAAGTTCGTTCATTTATAAGCAATGATCCTTGTTAAAGAAGCATCTTTCCCTGTGTTTGAAGGAGTAATACTTCCATTGCCAGGAAAGTTCCTTCAAGCGGCGGTACTATCCTAATTTGTGCGTCGCCGCACCTATTACCCTAACTGCCGACCCTCTGAGGGTAACTGGCTACCCTTTGACCCTAACTACCGACCCTCTGAGGGTAATTAGTTACCCTTTTACCCTAACTGCCGACCCTCTGAGGGTAATTAGTTATCCTTTTAGCCTAACTGCCGACCCTCTGAGGGTAATTGGTTACCCTTTTACCCTAACTGGCCGACCCTCTGTGGGTAATTAGTTATCCTTTTAGCCTACCCACCGACCCTCTGAGGGTAATTAGTTACCCTTTTAGCCTACCCTTCGAGCCTCTGAGGGTAACTAATTAGTCTTTTTAGTGAGCAAGCTCACGTTTTAGGCTAACTTGTTATTCTCAGAGGGTAACCGGTTATGTTTTAAGGATAAAAAAATTGTCTGTCTGCTTATTTTTTAAATATCGCAGACAGGCAGTATCTTTTTATAAATGAAATACTGCTATTAAGCAGCCGGCGGATTGGTTGGCGGGTTATCCGGAGGAGGAGTTTTGCCCTGACCCTCAAAATATCCTTTAACGATTTCCGCTTTTTGTTTTCCTACAATTTCAGTCAGCTTCTCAATTGTAGCATACTTTATTTCATTAACGCTGCCGAGCACGGTCAGCAGCTTTTGCGCGGTATTTTTCCCGATGCCTTTAATATCAGTCAGCTCTGTTTTTATAGTGCGCCTATCGCGTCTGCTGCGGTGAAAAGTAATAGCGAATCGATGAGCTTCATCCCGGACCTGCTGAAGCAGTTTCAATCCCGATGAAGTTTTTGGAATAGAAGCCGGGTCGGATTGACCGGGGAAAAATACTTCTTCCAATCTTTTAGCGAGACCGATAATATTATATTTACTAAAGCCAAGCTCATTTAAAATTTCAACCGCGCTTGAAAGCTGACCTTTGCCGCCGTCAACCATAATCAGTTCCGGCAGGCTGCCTTTTTCTTCAAGCAAACGAGAGTACCGTCTTTTAATTACTTCCTGCATGCTGCGGAAATCATCCGGTCCATCGACATCTTTAATTATAAATTTTCTGTACAGACTTTTTTTCGGCTTGCCGTCTTCAAATACAACCATGCTCGCGACTGTATCGGTGCCCTGTAAGTTTGAAATGTCGAAGCACTCGATTTTTCTCGGAAGCGTGTTTAACCTTAAATCTCTTTGAAGGGCTGCCACGGCATGCGGCACTTTTCCTTCGCGCTTCATTTTCTGGAGCTGGATTTCTTTTAATTGAAGGATCGCGTTTTCATTGCACATCTTCATTAAAGAAAACATGTTTCCTCTTTTGGGGATAACGAACTTAATTTTCTTTTCGCCTTTCAGGCTAAGCCAGTCGTTTAATAATTGAGCCTCAGCAGGCTCAGTTTGTAATACTATTTCATCCGGTATTTCTACAAACTCATTGTAGTAAAATTTTATCGCCGATGAATATAGGTTGGATAATTCTTCTCCTTCTTCGGATGTAAGTCGAAGCTGTTTTTTGCCTACAAGCTTTCCGTTCCTAACGTTAAAAACCGAACACGCGCAGTCTTTGCCTTCATTAGCGGCAGCAATAATATCGCGGTCCTGCATATCTTCGCTTACGATTTTTTGCCTGGAAGAGATTGACTCAAGCTGTGTTATTTTATCTCTTATTTCTGCAGCCTTCTCAAAATGCAAAGAGTCAACGGCTGATTTCATCTTTAAATTTAAATCATGAATAAGATCATCCGTCTTGCCTTTAAGAAGCTTTACAACCTCATTTACCATTTCGTTGTATGCGATTTCCGTAATTAAACCTTCACACGGACCGTCGCATTTTTTAATATGATAATCCAGGCAGACTTTAAATTTTTTCTTCTCAATATTCTCCGCGGTCAAATCCAATCTGCAGCTTCTTATTTTGAAAATCTGATTTATCATGCGAAGGGAAGACTTCATGTTTTTTACATCGGTGTAGGGACCGAAATATTTTGAGCCGTCCCTAATGACGCGTCTTGTTGGATATATTCTTGGAAAAGGTTCTTTGGTAACTTTTATGAAAGGGAAAGATTTATCGTCCTTCAGATTAACATTATAACGCGGCTTTAATTCTTTGATTAAATTATTCTCAAGAACAAGCGCTTCAATTTCATTATCCGTTACGATCAATTGGAGATCGGAAATTTTATTTACAAGCGCTAATGTTTTCGCGGAGTTTACATTAGTATGGAAATAGCTTCTAACGCGGTTCTTCAAGTTGATGGCTTTACCGACGTATATAACTTTTCCTTTATCGTTCAGAAACTGGTAAACGCCGGGGTTATCGGGAAGATTTTTTATTTTCGATTCAAGATTTGGATTCATTAAATTCTAAATAATAATTATTCAAAAGCTTCAATTGAAAATAATAAAAATAGATTTATCAAAAATTGATTCAAACCATCAGCCGCTTTGCCGCGTTGAATAAAGCCTAAGGAAGCACCTGGTTCTTTCCGATTACAACTATTCCGCTTTCGGTAACGAGGAATTTCTTTTTGTCGGATTCAAGATCGAAGCCTATTTCATAGCTCTCAGGCACGTGAACGTTTTTATCAATTATGGTTCTTCTAATTCTCGCGTGCCTGCCGATGTTGCAATTGTTCATAATGATCGAATCGGTGACATAGCTGTAGCTATTAACTCTTACGTTTGTGCCGAGCAGGGAGCGTTCAACCAAACCGCCGGATACGATTGTGCCGTCGCATATTAATGAATTTAAAGTTCTGCCGACTCTTTCGCCCTCGTGTGAAACTGTTTTTGCAGGAGGAGCTTGATACTGATAAGTTCTCATCGGCCAATCGTTATCATAAAAATTAAATTCAGGCGTAACGCTTATTAAATCCATGCTGGCGTCATAGTAGCTGTCGATCGTTCCGATGTCTTTCCAGTAAGGTTTCGCTTTGTTATTCATGTCTTCAAATCTGTAAGCATAAACGCTTCTTCCTGTTTTAATCATGTAAGGAATAACATCCTTGCCGAAATCATGTCCTTTCAATTTTTTACTTTCCATTTCTGTTAGGACTTCTCTTAAAGCTAAAGCGTTAAAAACATAAATTGCCATGTTGACAAAACAATATCCCGGCTTATCCGGAATTTCCGGCGGGTCCTTCGGCTTTTCAATAAATGATTGAACGGAATACTTATCGTCAACATTTACAATCCCAAACCTTGAAGCTTCTTCCGTAGGCACTTCTATGCAAGCCATAGACAAATCGGCTTTAACATCAACGTGATGCTGAAGCATTTTAAGATAATCCATTTTATAGATATGATCGCCGCTGAGGATTAAAACCCATTTCGCTTTCCTATCGTTCGAAAATAAATTTAGATTCTGATAAATGGCATTTGCCGTCCCCATATACCATTCGTTGTTTAATTTTCTTTGCGGCGGAATTGAATAAATATATTCGCCGAGCTCCGGATTAAAAATACTCCACGCCTCGAATATATGCTGGTTCAGCGAGTCTGATTTATATTGAGTTAAGATATAAATTCGTCTTAAGCCGGAGTTGAGGCAATTGGAAAGAGCAAAATCTATTATCCTATATTTCCCGCCGAAAGGAACTGACGGTTTGCTTCTGTATAAAGTTAATGGATTTAATCTTTCGCCTTGTCCTCCCGCAAGCAGCATAGTTATTGTATCTCTTAAAATTGAAGATCCAGGGAAAGTCATAGTGCCTCCGAAATTTTAACCTAATATATTTAATTCTGGTTTGTTTGACAATGCATCAATTTATTAATTTTACGCCGTTTCTTTTTTCCAAAATTAATCTAAATTATAAAAGTTACAAGTATAATAGCTATTTTGTTCCATAAAATTTTGATTAACAAATTATGAATAAAAAAATAAAAGTTGTTCTTGCTGTTTTGGTCCTTGTATTTTTCACTGCCGGATGGGAAATAGGTACAACCTCTCATAAGAAAAATATTGATTCAAACTTTATGTTTGAAAATGTGCCTGACGATTATGCTTCGCCGAACCAATATAAAATTAATGTATTAAGCTATGATCTAAATATTGATCTTCACCCGGAAAGAAAAACCTTAAACGGCGATGTTACTATTACCGGAGTAGTGCTTGATAAAAGTTTGAGCGAAATAGATTTGAATTTTTACGACAACATGGAAATTTCTTTACTTACATTAAACGGCAAGCCGGCGGCTTATAGTGAAAAAGATACGAGGCTATCTATTCCTTATTCGCAAGCTATGCCTGATACATTTAAAATCAGAGTTGTTTATGCAGGCACTCCAAAGCGCGAAGGGTTTTCTTCATTTGTCTTCGGAGAGCTTAACGGGAAGTCTTGTGTTTATAATTTAAATGAACCCGATTATGCTTCCACCTGGTTCCCGTGTAATGATATTCCATCCGACAAAGCTTTAGTCGATATAAAAATAACCAACGATAGTTCGGAGGTATCGGCTTCAAACGGATTGCTCGTTGGAGTTACTACAAACGGTTCGAGAAGAACGTACCATTGGAAATCAAATTATCCCGTGGCTACCTATCTAATATGCATGTACTCGTCGGACTACAAAACTTTTTCGCAGAAATATATTTCGCTTGATAAAAAAGATACAATGTCTATCGATTATTTCGTATTTCCCAATCAATTAGAGGACGCAAAAAAAGATTTTGAAGATCATCCCGGTATGCTTCATTTTTTTTCAAAAACTTTTGGCGAATATCCTTTCATTAAAGAGAAGTACGGCGTTGCCGAATTTCTCTGGCAGCTTGGCGCTATGGAAACTCAAACCCTAACGGGCGTTGGATCAAATTTAGTAAGCGGATTGAAATTATTCACTGACGTGTATTCACACGAACTTTCGCATCATTGGTTCGGTGACGCCGTATCTCCGGCAACATGGAAAGATATTTGGCTCAATGAAGGCTTTGCCTCTTATTGCGAAGCATTGTATAAAGAAAGTCTCGGCGGCGCTGGCGCTCTTAGATCAACCATGATGAGCAAATACGGAAATAATTTTTACGGCACAGTTTATAACCCTAAGGATTTATTCAGCCGGACTGTTTATGATAAAGGCGCATGGGTACTGCACATGCTTCGCCGCGAAGTCGGAGATTCGACTTTCTTTGATATTTTAAGAAGTTATTACCAGACTTATAAATATAAAAACGCGTCAACAAAAGACTTTGAAAATATTTGCGAAAAAATATCCGGTAAGAACCTTGAACAATTTTTTAATCAATGGGTATTTGACGGAACCGGAATTATAAAATTAAATTATACGTGGTCAGCCGGTCTGAGTAATTTGATCCTTGATATTAAGCAGACGCAAACCGGCTACGAGGATTATAAATTTCCGCTTGATGTGAAAATAATTTATACGGATAATTCAAATGTCGTTAAAACTGTGTTCATCGACCGGCGGCAGGAAAAAATTAATATTCCAATTGATAAAACTATTTCCGAAATAAAAATTGATCCCGATAATTGGCTTCTTGCAAATTACGACGGGCATAAAGAAAATGATTAATAATTGCTATATTTGCTGTCAAAAAAAACCAATCATTATTAGCTCAAAATAATTGAAATAAATTTGTGAATAACTCTTATCTTTTTATTTCCGATATACATCTTGGCTTGCAGTCAAAGGCAATAGAGAACCGGAAAGAGAGACTGCTTGTAAAATTTTTTAAGTTCGCCGAAGATAACTGCAAGGAATTATTTATTGTCGGGGATTTATTCGATTACTGGTTTGAATACAAAAGAGTTTATCAAAAAGGTTTTTTTAGAACTCTTACCGCGATGCAGGATTTAACTGAAAAAGGAATTAAGGTTCACTATATTATCGGCAACCATGATTTCATGCACCGGAATTTTTTTAAAGATGAAATCGGCGCGGTTATGTATGAAGAACCGATCAGTTTAACGCTGGAGGATAAAAAATTTTTTATCGGGCACGGCGACGGAATGGTAAAAAATGATTTGGGCTATAAAATTTTAAAAAAGGTTTTAAGGAATAAATCTATCCAAAGATTTTATTCGTGGCTTCATCCTGATATTGGAGTGGCGATTGCGAGTTCTACAAGTAAGACAAGCCGGGATTACACAACAAAGAAAGACTACGGCGAAGAAGACGGCTTGTTCGATGCAGCGAAGAATAAAATTGATGAAGGTTATGATTACGTTTTGTTAGGTCATCTTCATAGAAGATGCTTTTTGAATTATAAAAATGGTTATTATGTTAATCTTGGTTCATGGCTTGATTCGCCGTGCTACGGTGTCTTCAGAAATAATAAGTTTGAAATAGTTGACTGGAATTAAAATGGCAAACAACAATTCAGATTTTGAATTTAAAAAATATTTTAACGATCACGCGTACAGGAACAAGAAGAAGTCTTCGTCGCGTTCCGGCAAGAATAATAGAAAAAGAAATTTAATAATTGCCGCTATAATAGCGGTCTTTGTTATCGGGTTCGGGATATATGTTGTCAGCGGACTGCCTTCACTCGAAGAGCTTGAAAACCCCCGTCCACAGCTTGCGAGCAAAGTATTTACTAGCGACGGTGAATTGCTCGGACAGTTTTATATCCAGAATAGAATTGAAACTAAAATTGACAGCCTGCCGTCTTGTGTTGCAAATGCTTTAATCTCAACCGAGGATAGAGACTTCTATAATCATTGGGGCGTGGATTTAGCAAGAGTATTCAAAGCGATAATTAAGGATGTCTTTACTTTTTCACATGAAGGCGCAAGTACAATTACACAGCAGCTTGCGAAAAATCTTTATCATTTACAGGTCAGGCATGAAAACTTTTTCCAGACCGGCGTGAGAAAAATTAGGGAATGGATTTCCGCGGTTCAAATTGAAAAGACCTTTACTAAGAAAGAAATTCTTCAGCTCTATCTTAATGTTTCGTACTTCGGCAAGAGCGCTTACGGAGTTGAGTCCGCGGCAAGAGTTTATTTTAATGAAGCCGGGAAGGATTTAACTGTGCCTCAATCAGCTTTGCTGATCGCGCTTCTTAAATCCCCGGAATATTATGATCCCGTCCGTCATGCTGCTAACGCGACGCGAAGAAGGAATCTTGTAATGCACAACATGGTAACGAATGACATGCTCAGCGACGCGGATTACGAAAAATATAAGCAGGAGCCAATTGAACTTGCGTCCGAAAAAATCGGGGGCAACCAAACTATCGCGCCTTACTTTATGGAATATGTCCGGCAGCAGATGGTCGCTATGGCTGAAAAATACGGATACGACCTCTACCGTGACGGGTTGAATATTTATACTTCTCTTGATTACCGTATGCAGAAGATCGCGAACAAAGCCGCCGCGGATCATCTTAAAGAATATCAAGCAATGTTTAATAAGGCGTGGAACTGGAACAGGCATAAAGATCTTCTTGATAGTATTCTTGATAGAGCAATAAAAGACAGCCCGCAATATCACAGCGCTTCTACTGCTGAAGACAAATCGAAGATTTATAACAACCTTAAATTTGATATTCAATTTGTCGATTCAGTTAAAAAGGCGGCGTCAACAATTCAGGTGGGATTTGTAGTTATTGATCCGACAAATGGTCAAATAAAAGCAATGGTTGGAGGTGAAAATCAAGACTTTGGAAGAGGATTAAATCATGCTGCCGGAATAAGGCGTCAGGCAGGATCGGCATTTAAGCCTTTTGTTTACACCGTTGCAATTGATAACGGATATTTTCCGGCTTACACTTTGCTGAATCAGAAATTTAATTATAACGGATGGTCGCCGGATAATTTTGAGACCAATGAATACGGCGGATATATGACGCTGCGCGATGCATTAGCTCATTCAATAAATGTTATTGCAGGCAGATTAACAATAAGCAATATGGCGCCTCCTGCCCAGGTAGTAAAGTACGCGCATAAAATGGGCATACAATCTCCGCTCGATGCAGTGCCATCAATCGCTCTGGGGACTTCGGGTGTTTCCCCGCTTGAAATGACATCAGCATACGGCACGTTTGCAAATAACGGTGTTCATGTTGATCCGATTTCTATCTTGAGAATTGAGGACCGCAATGGAATTTTAATTGATAAATTTGTTCCTGATTACCAGGAAGCAATTTCGCCGCAGACTTGTTCAATAATGGTAAGCATGATGCAGTCTGTAATAAATTATGGAACCGGCTCCGGTGTAAGAAGATATTTCCAATATCCCGCCGCAGGTAAAACCGGAACTACTCAAAATTATTCAGATGCTTGGTTTGTCGGATATACTCCTAATTTAGTTGCCGGCGCCTGGGTTGGATTTGATGACCATAGAATTAAATTCACGAGTTCATACGGGCAGGGCGCAAAAGCGGCGCTTCCTATCTGGGCAATGTTTATGGAGAACGCATATAAGAGTTTGAATATCCCTGTAAAATATTTTCAACCTGCTCCAGGTATTGATACGGTCGCATTTTGTAAGACAACTATGGATGACGGCGATACAAGGCTTGCAACAAAGAATTGTCCCACTACTGTTGTAGATATAGTTAATGCAAATAACCTTCCTCCTAAATGTAATATTCACGGTCCAGGCGGAACTACAATAAAAAAGGAAGACAAGAAAGGTGACTCCGGCTGGTAGGATAACAAGGTAGAAGGACAATGTTCAAAGTTCAAAAAAGAGATTAGGCAGTAGAAAAAAAATATATTTAGCCGTAAATTAGTAACGAAAATTAAAATTGATTTGCCCGGATGGTGGAATTGGTAGACACGTTAGGTTCAGGGTCTAATGAGAGCAATCTCGTGCAGGTTCGAGTCCTGTTCCGGGCACATAAAATAATTCATCGTACTTCTTATTTTTTCCTTCTTAATAAATTCTATTCATATTTTTAATTGATGGAAAGTTTCAGACTAAAAGTTTTTCGTTCGGTGGCTGCTAACTTAAGCTTTACTAAAGCCGCCAATGAGCTGTTTATTACTCAGCCTGCAATTACTAAAAATATTCAAGCACTTGAAAAGGAAATAGGATTAAGACTATTCAGCAGGATAGGAAATAAGATTACTCTGACTCCCGCGGGCAAAGTTTTATTCGAGTACGCGAATAAACTTTCTACAATGAAGATAGATTTAGACAACCGGCTTAATTCCTTTAAAGAAGAAAAGACCGGGGTACTAAGGATCGGAGCCAGCACGACAATTGCCCAGTATATTATTGCCGAAGTCCTTGCAAAGTTCCATAAGAAATTTCCTTCAGTAAAGATATTCTTGACTTCCGGAAACAGTGAAAAGATTGCCGCGGCTTTGCTGAACGGAGAAATTGATCTCGGCATTGTTGAAGGCAAAGTAAAAAGCCATGATATTCATTATACAAAATTTATTTCCGATGAGCTGGTTGCTGTTGTTAGCCAGCGAAATAATTTAATTGTGAAGAATGAGATTACACTTAACGAGCTTACTAAGATTCCTATCGTGCTGCGCGAGAGCGGTTCAGGTACACTTGAAGTTTTTGAACATGCAATAAGAAATAAAAAGATTAAGCTCTCGTCTTTAAATATCATTATGCAGCTGGGAAGCACGGAAGCCATTAAACAGTATCTTGAAACGGATAATTGCCTGGGTTTTATTTCTATAAGAGCAATTGAAAAGGAATTGAAGAAGGGAACACTTCGAAAAATAAAAGTCCGGAACTTCCAGATAAAAAGAACGCTGGATTTCATTATGCCGCAAGGCTCAAGCTTTTCAGCAATGGCAGTTCAGTTCATAAAGCTTGCGGGACAAACCTATAACCAAAAGTAATAAGCTATAACAAACTTGAATTTTGATTCTCCTGCGTGAACCGGTAGTTTAGTCCTTTATTTATTGCATTAAATTTAAGGCTAAAAGGAAATGAATCAGAATACTGAAAATAATAATAAAGAACCGCGAACTAAGAAGTTATTCTTCAAAAATATTACTGCGCGTGAAATAATATTTATTACGGCGATAATATTTTGTCTCTCTCCGCTGGCTTCGCCGCCTATTGCTTTGGCAATAGGATTAGTTATAGCACTAACTATCGGGCATCCTTATCTTCATTTAAATCATAAAGCGACAAAAATACTGCTCCAGGCTTCTGTTGTGGGGTTAGGCTTCGGCATGAACCTCAGTACAATTATGAAAGTCGGGAAGGAAGGAATCATGTTTACCATCATTTCTATTTTCGGTACGCTGACATTAGGTTTCATAATCGGGAAGTGGTTAAGCATTCACAAAAAGACTTCGCATTTAATAGCATCGGGTACTGCAATATGCGGCGGAAGCGCTATTGCCGCAGTAGGTCCTATTCTAAACGCAAGCGACCAGGAAATGTCCGTAGCATTAGGGACGGTTTTTATTCTCAATTCAATTGCTCTTTTTATTTTCCCGGTGATAGGGCACTTCCTAAATCTTACACAAACACAGTTCGGATTTTGGGCTGGGATAGCAATACATGATACAAGCTCTGTTGTAGGAGCCGCGGCAAAGTACGGCAAAGTTGCTTTGCAGACAGCTACAACTGTTAAACTTGCGCGGGCTTTGTGGATCGTTCCGGTTGCATTTCTTACTTCGTTTTTGTTTAAAGGGAAATCAAAGAAGATCTCTATACCGTATTTTATTTTCTTATTTATTCTTGCTTCAATAGTAAGGACTTATATTTCTCCGGTTGCGGAATTCTCACCTTATCTTGTAAAGGCATCAACTGTTGGTCTTACCGTAACATTATTTTTGATTGGCGCGGGTTTGTCTAAAAATGTATTGAAGACGGTCGGAGTAAAGCCGCTGATACAAGGAGTTATATTATGGACGATAATTTCAGTCAGTTCGCTGATGATAATAATGAGGCTTGTAAGCTAAGCATTATGAAGAGGCGGAAAAATCCTTTCCGCCTCTTCATGAAATATTTAGTTGGCTTTATAAAGTGTATCGTTGTAGAATGTAACCTTATTAGTATCCTGCACAAGAACAGTCGCTGTGCCAGCATAATTCGCCCCGGAAGTATCGCCGCTAAAATCAAATGATGAAACAATAGCGTTAATTGTTGAGGCTGTATAAGTGCCGGAGATTGTACCGCTGAATGAAGATTTGGCATAACCGCCGTTAAAGTACTGCACATAATAACCTGACCCGGTGCCGGCTAAATTCCCGTTTGTGCCGTTAATGTTGAGTACAACATTCAATGAATCGTTGTTTACGCCTGCGGAAGTTAAAGTCCATTTTCCCGAAAGCGAATTAATTGTTGTCGCAGTTACTGGATTACTAGTTGAGCTTTTGCATGATGATAATATTAACATTGAAAAAAGAATAAACAGCACGGGTAAGAATTTCATTCACATCTCCTAAAATTTTTAGTGCAAATATATTAGTATTAATAATAATTAGTCCTTTAGATTATATCACCGCCGATAAGGTTTAATCCCGGTTGAGCAGATATTCCATATTGAACCAAATTTCAGTTTCAATTTAATCAATTTTTAAGATTCCGAAAATTCAATTCAACGTTCTTCAATTATATCCATCATTCTTCATACATAGAGCGGGTTAGATTAAGAATAATTAATAAACTTATTTAAACTAGGGCTGGCGGGCAGATGTCAAAGTACAAAGAAATTATTCAATTTAAAAGATGGATGTGATAAAATTGTGAGAAAGAATTTAATTGTAATTACAGTCTTAGTAATAAATATTATTGCCTTTGCGCAAAGAAGCAGAGAGACCAATCCGGGGACTACGAGCTTATCCGGAATAATAAAAGGAAGAGTAATTGATTCGAGTACAAAGCTGCCGGTTGTTTACGCGAATGTAAGCTTGTTAAATATAAAAGATTCTTCTGTAGTTAACGGCGGCGTTACAAATAATAAAGGAGAATTTGTAATCAATGATGTAAGACCGGGGAAGTATTATTCAAAGGTTTCATTTATCGGATATAAAACAACAATAATAACTAATATAAATATTACTAATAGAAACCAGGCTGCCGAATTAGGAATAATTAAAATAGTACCTTCGTCTATTAAGATGGGAGATATAGTTGTAAGAGCCGACAAGGAGATGATAGTTACCAATCTTGACAAGCAGGTAATAAATGTAGATAAAGATTTAGTAAGCTCAACCGGGTCGGCATTGGATGTTATGCAAAACATTCCTTCAATACAGATAGATATTGACGGCAACGTAAGCTTACGAGGAAACAGCAATGTAACAATATTAATAGATGGAAAGCCGTCCGGGTTTGCGGGAGTCAGCAGCAACGATGTGCTTACACAAATTCCCGCCAATTCAATACAATCTGTAGAAGTGGTTACCAATCCTTCGTCTAAATATGATCCTGACGGTACAGCGGGTATAATAAATATTGTGCTTAAGAAGAAGAGTAACATGGGATTCAACGGTGTTTTTAATATGAATGCCGGTACGGGCGATAAATATAACGGCACTGTAAATTTTAATTATAGGACAGGCGACCTAAATTTCTTCGGCGATATGGGAGGCAGGTTTAACCAGTTCAATAGGACAGGGCTATCAGATAGAACCAACATATTTAGCTCAGGCACATCGTATCTTAACCAGACGAATTTTTCTACCAACAATATGGACATGGGTAATTTCCATTTCGGTACGGAATATTTGCTGGATGACTTTAACACTATATCGGGTTCGGTGCAGTATAGAAACTTTAGATCAAACAACCACGGTAATATAAATAACTACCAATTAGACAGCACTTCTGCTTTAAGCGATTATTTTATAGACAATACTAACGGCAATAGGAACCTGCAGGGAATAAACTACGCGCTCGATTATTCAAGGGACTACGCCGAGAAGGGAAGGAAGTTAACCGCGGACATTATGTATCTTGATTTTTCAATGAACAGCGCATCTAAAACCGATATGGATTATATCTTAACCGGAGGCAATCCTTCAACGCTGCCGTCAAACTCGATAGACAATACTTCTATCAACTCGAACAAGGAATTGGTCATACAATCGAACTATGTGTATCCATTCAACGAGACAAGCCGTCTTGAGGCAGGCTTTAAGAGTTCTATAAGAGATATAAACATGGATTACAATTACTTTACTTTAGATCCTTCTTCAAATGATTGGATAAATAACCCCGGCAGAAGCAACAACTTCGACTACAAGGAGCAGATACACGCACTTTACGCAATATATACCGGCTCGGAGGGAGACTTCAAATACCAGGCGGGCGTAAGAGGCGAAGACGCTATTACCAAATCAACATTACTTAATGACGGCACAACGTTTAATACACATTATTACAAGCTATATCCCTCGGTTTATTTCGCGTATGAATTCTCCCCGGTAGATGAATTCAGGATTAGCTATACAAAACGTGTGGACAGACCAAGACCGTGGAACTTAAACCCGTTTATAAATTATTCAGATTCATTGAACTTGTCTAAAGGCAATCCCGATCTAATGCCTCAATACACCGACTCTTACGAGATGGGCTACAGTTCATTTATTTTGGATGTAAATGTTTACGCCGCGTTATTCCTTAAGCAGACGACGGGCTTAATTACCAGGATAAGCACGTTGCTGGATAACGGGGTAACCATGACTACTTATCAGAACATTGCCAGTCAAAAGAATTACGGCTCAGAGCTAGTAGGCAGCGGAAATATTGCTCCATGGTGGACGTACAACGCAAATCTTTCATATTTCAGGACGGACATTAACGACCCGCAATATGTTACAGGCAATAACAGCTATAGCTACAGCTGGACGGGAAGGGCAAACTCAACGTGGAAATTTGATAAGACGCTTTCACTCCAGCTTTCTTATACCTATAACTCTCCGACTGTGACAGCGCAGGGCAGATCGGACGCATTATATTTTACCGACCTTGCGCTTAAAAAAGACTTTCTTAACAACAACCTTTCGGTTACATTAAGAGCGACTGATATTTTTAATACCCGGAAGTACAGCGGAACGACATACGGCACAGGGTTTACGCTCTATACGGAAGGGCAGAGGGACTCAAGAATTTTCTATTTGGGCATATCATATAACTTAAATAACTTTAAGAAGAATGATAAAACAAAAGATATTCCGACAGATGATGAGATGAACAGTGATTAAGGATTCCTAAAGCAGCTGGCGTTAGTCAGCTGTTGTAAGGACAAGAGGAACTCCGTGTAAAAGCACGGAGTTTTTTATTGTCTATAGGTTGAAAATTTCTGAATAAGAAGGCGTAAACATATTATTTTTATAGAGTTGTGCATCTATAATTAGAGTAAAATACACTATGCATACTTTATACTTCTTAGCTAACCTTTTTTGATCCACAGATAGTGCCATCTCTATATTTAATACCTCTCCATTTAGCAACGGGGCAGCATCCTCAGATAAATGTGTTATAGTAATCGCGTCATTGTTTTTAGACTTAGGTGATTGGAATACGGCTACCGCATAAAGTGTAGAAGGCGAATCCGCATAGGGCTGATTTTTCTTATCAGCAAAGCTTGCGGTAATATTTATTGAGCCTTGATCAAACGAAACTGCCTTAATATCCAGTAAGCCATTCTTAGTATTTACCGCCGGGGTGATAATATTACGGGTCGTTAGGGAGCCGTTGTCTATAAGTCCGATATTATGCTTAACGATTTTATTGAAGGAAGTGGCGCCTTTAACCCTGGCTTGTTTCCATATTTTTGAAAGTTCCGGTATGGAGTTAACATACTTTGCAAACTGTACCGCCACAGCAAATCTTCCTCTGTTAGATTTAGCTGCTTTGCTTTGACTGGCGTTGTATTTGTCCGGTCTAATTGAGGCAAAGGTTTTACCATTAATCGTTCTATAAACTAGATTCCCGATTTTGCCTACCGGGTCGCCGAGGACTCTATTCTTTATTCTAACCATTTAACCATCCCGCTTAAATAATGAAAATAAGTATTTAAATATAATTATTTACCGTTTAAAAGCCGAGAACGGTGTAAGCGTAGTGTATTCACAACGCATTGAGAGTGCATTCAGAGCGTATTCAAAACTAAGCAGTATAACTACAAGGCAAAAAGACAAAAAGGCTGAAAGGTGAAAAGGTAAATGGGTAAATAGGCAAAAAGGTTAAAAGGAAATGAGGGACAATATTAGAAATGGCGAATGACGAGTGAAGAATGACCTATAACAGTAACGAGTAACAAGTGACAAAGTGACAAGTAGACAAAACATCAAAGTGAAAAGGAAAGAGTGACATGTTTAAGAAGTAATGTTGCCAGCAGGTTGCAGCGGGCTACATGTAAGGGATGGTTACTTTTATTTCAGCGCTATGTTATAGATTCTAATATTGCTGTAGTAATATTGTTAAGTCCGTTGTGTGAATTAGAAAAACTATTTATAGAAACGGTTATTCCAAATGGCGTAAAGTTGATACAGTTGAAATTAAAGATGTACTACTGTTAACACCCGACGCGGAGCCGGGTGCTAATTTTAAGAATGAAGAGCACAATAACCGTTTTACTGAGATTATTTTTTGTACGTTATAATTCAATTTCAAGGATGGCTGAGAATTCATAATTCTCATGCATAACAAGATCAAGACTATTATTAGATGCAGGTGAGCCGGAAAGCTGTTTCATTATATTTACAGTCAAACTAAAATCATCGTTCTTTATATTAATAGTCGGTCCGAGAAAAGTTGCCTGGCTGAGACTGTTTCCGAAAGTATTATCGTATATTCTATCATGCCGGAATTCAATGCCGCAAGCTATAAAGGGGTCCAGTTCATAAAGTGCGCCGCCTGTTATATCAAAATTAGTAGTCCTAGTGCCGCTGCTTCTTTCCGTCTCAAACTCTGAGGCAATGTTTATAACGCCAATTATGTTTTTATATTCTTTAGAGAGGATAATTTTAGGCTCATAGCCTATTACATTTTTCCCGTATTCAAATTCAAAGTACAACGCGGGGTCAATTAAATACTGATCCATTGCGCCAAGCCTGTATCTCAGTTCAAGGGAATTAGATTCAAGATTTAAAGGTTCGGAAACATAGGAATTATTTTTCGCCGAAGTGCCTGTGAAATTAAAATATAAAGACGCGGTAAGATTATCAAGCACGCCGTACTCTACCTCCATTTTAGGAGCATAGTTCTGGAATGAGCCGGACATTTTACCGAAATTGTTAAAATAAAGCAGCTCAATCTCAAATTCATTTTGCGGCATGGTGGCGGCGGTATATGAGGCGGCAAACCTTTTGCCGTCGGCGAATAAGTTATTTATTAAGGATAGAATTATTGCAACAGCTGAAACTATAATCTGTTTTTTCAAAGATACTCCTATAATGTATTAGTGTTAATAGAGATTGATTTTATTTAGACTAAATATAAATAATTATTTTTATTTATACAAAATATAAATAAGAAAGAATTTGAGATGCTGTGCGCTGCGGGTTTGTATTGCTTTTTCTACTTTAATAAGCTATGTAAATTACCTGGTGCAGTACTTAGACAGATAGGATAGAATATACTCCTTCAAATTATTTTCGTGTTTTATTAAAATAATTGTTAAATTATAAAGTATTGAAATTCTAAATTACAACTAATGGAATAATTGGCAGATTAAATGGACGGCAAATCGTTAGACATTCTTTCCGATAAAATCACCAAGCTTAAAGAAATTATTCCCGAAGCTTTTACCGAAGAAAAAATTGATTGGGAAAAGCTGCGGGCTGCGCTTGGCGAAGATATAAATTTTGAGAACGAAAGATACAATCTTAGCTGGGCGGGTAAATCGGATGCATTTAGAGTTTTGCAGCAGAGAACTTCCGGTACATTGATTCCTTTATTTGGTGAAGGCGTTAATGATGTGCCGGCGTGGGGAACTCATCCCCCGGCCCCTTCTCTTGGCAAGAGAAGGGGAGAAGAAACGGAAACTGAAAATATTTTTATTGAAGGGGAAAATCTTGAGGTGCTGAAGATTTTACAGAAGTCTTACTTCGGCAAAATAAAAATGATTTATATTGACCCGCCTTACAATACAGGCAGCGACAGCTTTATTTATCCCGATAAATTTTCCGAAACAAAAGATGAATACCTAAAGCGCATCGGCGATAAGGATGAAGAAGGGTTTTTGTTGAAGGAAGGATTCTTTAGGAAGAACAGCAAGGAAAGCGGGCACTACCACAGCAACTGGCTCTCGATGATGTATCCAAGGCTTTATACTGCGCGTAATTTACTACGAGATGATGGAGTAATATTCGTCTCCATTGACGATAACGAAGTGCATAACCTTAGAATGATCATGAACGAGATTTTTGGAGAGGAGAATTTTTTTACTCAAATAATAGTACGTACAAATAGTCGTGGTCAAACCTATAAACAAATAGCCAAAACACACGAATACATTATAGTATATACAAAAAATACAGATGTAGATTTAAATGAACTGGAAAAAGATGAATTATCTAATGATTTAAATCTTAATGATGATATTAGCAGCTATAATATTCGGGAACTACGAAATAGAAATCCAAAATTCGGAAGAAATAATAGACCAAATCTATATTATCCGATTTATGTTAATTCTCATGTTGTAGACAAGGATAATTTTTCACCGATTTCGCTAAAGAAAACTAATGAATTTAATATTGAAATATTACCTTTAAATTCTACTGGCGGTGAAAGTTGCTGGAGATGGGGTCAAACAAAAGTTATTCTAAATGCAAATACAAATACCCTTAAAAGTAATTTAGTTGCTAAGAAAAAGAGTAGTAATTCATTTGGCATATATGAAAAATACCGGAAGACCACATATAAGCCCAAATCGATATGGGTAGACAATTCATTTTTAACCGAATCGGGAACAGTTGAATTGCGGGAAATAGGATTAGAACAATTTTTTGAATTCCCAAAACCGACAAATTTAATTAGACAGTGTATTCAACTTGCAACTCTCGATGACGATATTATTCTAGATTTCTTCGCCGGTTCCGGAACAACAGCGCAGGCGGTAATGGAATTAAATAAGGAAGATGGCGGGAACAGAAAGTTTATTCTTGCACAGCTTCCGGAAAAGACGGACGAAAACAGCGAAGCGTATAAAGCAAAATATTTTACTATTGCGGATATATGCAAGGAGAGGATAAGGAGAGTAATAAACCGTCTGAACCTGGATTCAGCAGGATTAAAGGATGAACAGGATGAATCGCAAAAAAATCTATTTAATAATCCTGGTAATCCTAAAATCATGAATAATCAAGGTTCAGACAATGGTTTCAAAGTATTCAAATTAATGCCGAGTAATTTTAAGATGTGGCGGAGCGATGTAATTGAAACGGAAGAAGACTTAAATAAAATGGTCGACCTTTTTGATACGCAGATTAAACCGGATGCGAAAAAAGAAAATATGCTTTATGAGTTGATGCTTAAATCTGGATTTACATTAACCGATAAGATTGAAAAGATAAACGGGTATTATTCGGTTAATGACGGTAATGCTGTTTTTGTATTGGATAAGATTGACCAGAATATTATTGACGCAATAATAAAATTAAAGCCGCAAAGCTGCATTATACTCGATGACCTTTTTGCGGGCAACGACCAGTTGAAAACAAACACCGCATTGCAGATGAAGGATGCGGGAGTGGAATTAAGTACTGTGTAAAGGGTAATTTATATGAGCAACATAAAATTATTTGAATCGAAAAAAATCCGTTCTGTTTGGAATGAAGAAGAACAGAAATGGTACTTCTCGGTAGTAGATGTAATAGAAGCATTAACAGATAGTGATAAACCGAGAGATTATTGGTACCGGTTAAAGAGAAGAGAAAAAGAATCAAGCGAAATTGAGTTGTCGACATTTTGTCGACAACTGAAAGTTGAATCTTCGGACGGTAAAAAATATAATACCGAATGTTCCGACGCTGCAGGATTACTCAGGATAATCCAATCAATACCTTCCCCCAAAGCCGAGCCATTTAAAAGGTGGCTTGCACAAGTAGGATATGAACGTTTGGAAGAAATAGAAAACCCGGAGCTTGCATCCCAAAGAATGCGGGAGATTTACAAAGCTAAAGGTTACAGCGATGAATGGATAGAAAAAAGAATGCGCGGCATTGCTGTTCGGGATGAACTGACAGATGAATGGAAAAAACGCGGTGTAAAAGAGAAAATAGAATTTGCAATACTAACCTCTGAAATAAGCAAGGCAACATTTGGCTTAACGCCGTCGGAATACAAAGCTGTGAAAAGCTTGCCCGGCAAAGGAGAGAATCTTCGGGACCACATGACGGACCTTGAGCTTATATTTACTATGCTTGGCGAAGCATCGACAACGGAAATAGCAAGGAAAATAGACACAAAAGGATTTGAAGAAAATAAAGCCGCAGCAAAGAAGGGCGGTAAAATTGCCGGCGATGCAAGAGAAGCCCTTGAAAAGGAAACCGGTAAGAAAGCAGTATCTAAAGAAAATTATCTCCAGCTTGGCGAAAAGAAAAGAAGAAGGCTGCAATGAAGAACAGTTTTAAATTAAAAACAGATACTGTATTGCAGATGAAGCTTGCCTGCCGGCAGGCAGTGATGCGGGCGTGGAGATGGGGACGATATAGGAATGGGAATATTTAATTTATTTTTATGCGATATTTATCATGGAAAAAATCTTATGATATTATGCATTCATTTATTATTTTTAATCAAAGAATATTAGACTATCTCAAATGGCAAATGCAGATCAAATAAGAGCGTTACTTAAAAGTCACATTGATAATGACGAGACACGTTTTTACTCTGTCGTCATGCAAGTTGCTGCTAATGAAGCTAAAAAGGGAAATATTAAATTTGCTACCGAATTAAAGAAGATGATAGACCAGGCAAGAGAAAGAAAATCATCGTTTAACCTTAACAAAGAACCAATTCCAATATCCCAACCACGAGGTGAATTATCATATTTACTTTCAGTAGATTATCCTCAATTAAGAAGTAACGATATAATTTTATCAAAAAAAATATATGGTCAACTAAATAAGATTTTAACTGAAAATAGAAATAATGAAAAGTTAAGGTCTTTTGGACTTGAACCGAATAGAAAAATTTTGTTGATCGGTCCGCCTGGCTGCGGGAAAACTATGACTGCTTCAGTAATAGCCGGCGAGTTAGGTCTGCCATTGTTTACTATTAGGCTGGATGGCTTAATAACTAAATTTATGGGAGAAACTTCTGCAAAGCTGCGTTTGGTATTTGATGAGATAAAAGAAACAAAAGGCGTCTATTTATTTGATGAATTTGATGCTATCGGAAGTCAGCGATCCTTTATTAATGATGTTGGAGAAATACGAAGAGTATTAAATAGTTTTTTAATTTTTATAGAACACGATAAATCACTTAGTTTAATAATTGCTGCAACTAATTATCCGCAGAACTTAGATTATGCATTATTTAGAAGGTTTCATACAATAATAGAATATAAATTACCTGATTTAAATCAAATAAAATCGCTTTTAAAAAACAGATTTTACCGTAAAGAGATAAACCAAAAAGAAATTAATAAAATAACTAAGGAAACAGAAGGTTTAAGTTACGGCGAGATAACAAACATATGCGATGAAGCATTTAAAGAAATGATTATCAAAGAAGAAAATTTTATTAATATAGATAATCTTATCAGCTTAATTCACGAAAAAAAAATCATCAGAGAAATAAAAGATAATAATAATGGCTGATGGGGATAATACTAATCTAAAACACTTACTTATAAACCAGCCTCCAACCAAGGAAACTTTCAGATCACCCAAACATGGTGGAAATAAAAAATTA
>Ga0187812_1000158_pt1 | contig 24513 bp, 20 predicted proteins | sample NC_S_2_FD_130582 | JGI IMG/M metagenome (GOLD analysis project Ga0187812, IMG submission 130582) | Wetland sediment microbial communities from Neuse River Estuary, North Carolina, USA - ASW-S_2 | ecosystem: Environmental > Aquatic > Freshwater > Wetlands > Sediment | place: USA: North Carolina...
ATAACAATACAATTGCGGGTTACCAAAGTTCGCTTGACGGATATGTTAATAATTTAATGAATGGCGTTAACGCCCAACATTCAACCGGATACACGCTTGATAATCCGCCTCAAACAGGAATGGCCTTTTTTAGCGGCTACCAAAACGGAACTCTTTCAATAAATCCGCAGATTCTTCAAGACCCGGGTAAAATTGCAGTGTCAAGCGACGGCACATCAGGTAATGGCAATATTGCATTAAATATTGCAAACCTTTTAAATCAAAAAGATTCTAACGGCGTATCGTTAACCGACAGCTATAACCAGCTAATCTCGCAGGTAGGAAGCGACACCCAAAATGCTACTAATTCAGCGCAGTCTTACCAATTAGTTTTAAATCAATTACAAAACCAAAAAGCTTCCGTATCCGGAGTTAACACAGATGAAGAAACATCGAATGTAATTCAATATCAAAAATGTTACGATGCATCAGCTAAAATAATTTCGATAGCAAGCCAGATGCTGGATACAATAATAAATATGGTGGTATGAGTATGAGAATATCAGACAGCATGTTAAGCACAAATTACCTGAATAATCTGAACAATATTAAAAATCAGGTAAATACTCTTCAAACGCAGATAGCAACTGGAAATAATATACAGCAACCATCCGACTCGCCTTCCGGCATAAGTGAATTACTAAGCTGGAACAGCCAGTTAAATCAATTAAACACGTACTCATCTAATATAGACGCAGCATCGTCATTTGTTACAGATACAACAAATACTATGCAAAGCATACAGGATGAAGTTACAACCGACTTGACTCAATTAACGCAGGTTAACAGCGCTACGGTCAGTACAACAGATTTAACAAATTACGCCAACAAAATTGATCAGTCTATTCAAACTATTTTAGGATTGGCTAATGCTCAGTCAAACGGCAAATATATTTTCGGCGGAACGGACAATACAACTGCGCCGTACAGTCTTTCCCCGGATAATTCTTCGGTAGGAGTTAATTCGGATGTATCCGGCTCACAAATAATTAGAACATCGCAGAATGTTTTTCAAAAAATTAATGTTCCCGGCTCGGAAGCTTTTGGGACGGTGGTAACTGAAAATGGAAACGTTGATCCTTCGACAACTGTCGGCGCTTCCGTATCGGATCAAACTAACGTTTATGATACGTCCGGCACTCAATACACTTTAAAAGTAAATTATACTAAAACAGCTGCCGATACTTACAGCATGACGTATGATGTTGTTGATGGAAGCGGCACTTCGATACTTGCTTCTCCGCCGGCTTCTAAAACTTTTTCTTTTGATCCTGCATCCGGAACTCTTAAATCAGTTAACGGACAATCGCCGGCTCCGATCCAAATTAATATCGGTTCTAAAAAAATCTATTTTACTTTTGATCCGACTACGATAACCGAAAAAAGCGGTTCTTCGTCATTGTCTTCGTCTGCAAATCAGAAGACGGATATTTTTAATACTTTGATTGCGATTAAAAATAATCTTCAAGCAGGAATTAAGCCGACTTCGGACCAGATCCAGGCGTTAACGGATTTTAACAACCGCTTATTGGATAATATTGCCAAGACGGGAAACAACGCGAGCCAATTAACAAATTCAAAGAACTTATTAACGAACCAGCAGACTCAGTTAACTACAATGATTTCAAATCTTCAGGGAATAGACGTTGCCAAATCAGTCGTCAATTTGCAGAGTCAACAAAATGTTTTACAGGAAACTTATCAGATGGCGGCTATGATAAGTAACAAAACGCTTTTAAGTTATTTATGATAAGAAAACTAAGTACAACAGGCGGATTAGTTTTAGGAATATTATCAATATTCGGGGCTTTCTTTTTAGAAGGCGGAACATTTAGCGCGTTGTTTTTAATTCCTCCTTTAATAATCGTTTTTGGCGGAACGTTTTCAACTGTGATAATTGGATTTGGGTTTGAAAAGTTTAGAAATATTTTACAATTAATTAAGCTTGCGTATTTTCCAAGTAAATATAATTTGCACAGGCTTATAAATAATTTTGTGGATTTTTCGATAATATCAAGGAAAGAAGGTCTCTTGTCAATTGAGAAAAGGATCGAGAGGCTTGATTATGTCTTCCCGCAAAAATTATTAAGATATGCAATTGACGGAACGGATGCGGATTCACTTCAAACACTCGCATCACTTGAAATGAAGTCAATGCAGGAGCGGCATTACTCAAACATTTTTATATTTACAAAGATGGGCGGTTATGCCCCAACGATGGGAATAATCGGAACGGTAATGGGTTTAATAATGACGTTAGCAAACGCCGGCGGCGATCCGAATTCTTTAATAAAAAATATTGCGTCGGCATTTATTGCTACGCTGTGGGGCGTATTTAGTGCAAATATTTTATGGTTACCAATTGGCGATAAACTGAAAAAATGTCATCTGGAAGAAAAACATATGATGGAAATCTCGCTGGAAGGTATTTTAGCCTTACAGAGCGGGGAAATTCCTTCGGTAGTCAAAGCAAGGTTAATAAGCCTGCTGCCGCAAAAAGAACAATTAAGACTGATGACTCTTTAGAATTTGAAGAGTCGCCTTTTCATGAAGGCGGCGATAAAGACAGGTATTTAATTACTTACGCGGATTTAATTACTCTATTGCTGGGGTTATTTATTATTTTATATGCCGTCTCGAATATTGATGCGCATAAATATCAAAAAGTAATTGCGGCAGCCGGTGATATTTTCGGCAGCAAGAGCAGAGTGATAGGGCTGAATGTAAGCGCAACAAAAAATGTTTCTGCACCGGAAGTGAGCTTGAAATCTCAGTTGACACAACTGATAGATAAATATCACTATAATAATTCAATAAGATTGGAGCAGAATTCCAGAGGAATTACAATTCACATATTGGATGATGTTTTATTTTCGTCCGGAAGTGCTAATTTAACCGGCGGATCAGTTACTGTATTAGATAGATTGGCAGAGATTTTAAAAGAATTGCCGAATGACATAAGAATTGAAGGGCATACAGACGACGTGCCTATTAACACTGCGGCGTTTCCCTCAAACTGGCATCTATCTGTAGCAAGAGCGCTGAACACGGCTTACTATCTTATTAAAGATGAAGGATTAAATCCTGAAAAAGTTTCTATCGTTGGATATTCGGAATATAAACCTATTGCCTCAAATGATACGCCTGAAGGCAAAGCCACAAACAGAAGAGTAGATATTGTAATAATAAATAAATAAGAGCTATGAAAATAAAAACAAGACAATTTGGTGAAATTGAATTCGACCCGTCGATGATGATTAATTTTTCATCCGGAATTTTCGGGTTTGAAAATCTTAAAGATTATTTGCTTATCAAAGTTGATGATGATTTTTTCTACTGGCTAAATTCTGTCGAAGAACCGGAAATCGCTTTTCCGATGATAGGCGTAAGAGTTATTGACGACAAGTACCCAGCGGAAAAGGATGATGAAGCTTTCGGCATCGTTACGATGAATTCAGAAATTATCAAAATAACTGTTAATTTAAAGGCGCCTGTTTATATTAATCAGAATACTAAAACAGGATTCCAGAAAATACTGGATAGTGAAAAATATCCGGTAAATTATAATTTATTTAAAGAAGGATAAGCGCGGTAACAACATGTTAATATTAACAAGGAAAATCGATGAGGAAATAAAAATCGATTCCGACATAACAATCAAGGTGCTGTCCATTTCAGAAGGTCAGGTTAAACTTGGAATTTCGGCGCCAGATAATATTGCGATTTTTCGAGGAGAGATATATCAGAATGTTAAACAGGAAACGATTGAAGCTGTACAAAAGAGCATAAATAAGCCCAAAGACTTATCAATGCTCAAAATAAATAATATTAGAAAATTGAATAATGAAGTTTAAGGAAGAAAAAGTATCTGTTCTTGTTGTTGATGATTCCGATCTAATCTGTCATACTTTAAAGACATTTTTTAGCAATTATAATTTGGAAGTAATAATCAGCCATGACGGATTAGATGGTATCCAAAAAGCCGCTGTAAATAAACCGGTCTTAATATTTCTTGATCTTTTGATGCCAAATTTTGACGGCATAAAAATGCTGCAGGTTCTGAAAGTTTTAGACAATCTGAAAGATATTCCTGTAATAGTTATAAGCGGTAACACTAACAGATCAAACGTTGTTGCTGCAATTGAAACCGGCGCCGACAGGATTATTTCCAAGCCGCTTCAAAAAGAAATTATCATAAAAAATGTTGCGGAAATTTTAGGCGAGGAATTTTTAAATAAATTAAAAAAGACGAATTTATTTTCTATTACCGAAGTTAAAGATATTAAGAAAGAATTATGCGGCTATTTTTTAGCAAACTTTCCGCAGAAAAAAAATCTTATTAAAGAAGCTTTAAATGATTCGGACCACGAATTGCTAAAAAATATTATGCATGAGATCAGAGGCATCGGCGGAACGATCGGTTACCCAAATCTTAGCCTGCTCGGAAGTATTATTGAAGACCAGCTTGGAGGCAAATATTTGAATTGGGAAAAATTGAGAATAATGTGCGACCAGGTATTTGTAGCTGTTAAAGAAATTGAAAAAATTTATAAGGAATCTGAAAAGTAAATGTTCGTAATTGTAGGAATAGCGATTGTAGTTTTGTCTATAGTTGTCGGCTTTTTTATAGCCGGCGGAAATTTTCTATTGCTCCTTCAATGGGCTGAGCTGATTACAATCGGCGGCGCCGCGGTTGGAAGCTTATTAATAGCCTCTCCGATCAGCCTGCTGAAAAAAATCTTTGCTGAAATTCCCAAATCTTTAAAGCCTGACAATTACACTAAAAAAGATTATTTAGAACTGCTTAAGTCATTCAATGAATTATTTTTAGTTGCTCAAAGGGACGGTCTCTTAGCCGTTGAAAAGCATATTGAAGATCCGCGAACAAGCCAGATATTATCTGTCAACAAAAAGTTTGTCGAGAATGATATTACAAGAAATTTTTTCGCCGATACCATGAAGGTAATGCTCTCCGGCGGCGTTCCCCCGCATGAGCTGGAAGAATTGATTGATACCGAAATAGAAACTTATGAAATTGAATCAAGACCGGTCCCTGCTGCTTTAGCTCGCGTTGGAGATTCCTTGCCAGGTTTGGGAATTGTAGCGGCAGTTCTTGGTATAATTGTAACGATGGCATCGATTGATAAAGGAGCCGAAGTTGTAGGACACCATGTGGCTGCGGCTCTGGTGGGTACCTTCCTTGGTGTGCTTCTCGCTTATGGATTTGTGAATCCTCTGGCATCGAACATTGAACATAATATGGAAACAAGAGGGCGTGTTCTTCATACAATTAAAGCTTGTATTGTAGCTTACGCAAAAGGAAATCCGCCGATAATTGCGATTGAAATTGCGCGCAGAACAATATTTTCGGACGAACGACCTACGTTTACCGAATTGGAAAATTATGTAAGGGGTAAGAGCTAACCATGTCGCTCGGAACCGACACACCGCCCCGGATAATTAAAAAGATTAAAAAAAATCACGGGGGGCATCACGGCGGCGCATGGAAAGTAGCATACGCTGATTTTGTAACTGCGATGATGGCTTTGTTCATAGTCCTTTGGGTTTTAAGTCAAGACCAAGATGTTAGAAAATTAGTCGCTAACTATTTTAAAAACCCTATCGGCTTTTCAAATAAAGGACAGAATATACTTCAGGGAGAAATTCCATCTGTAATTAGACCCGACAACATTACGATTCAAGAGGCGCGTGCAAAGGAAATTGAAATGTTGAAAAAAATGGGTGATGAAATAATTGGTGACTTATCCAGAGATTCAAAGTTTAGTAACTTACTGGGGCAAATTAAAATTGAGTTTGTAAAAGAAGGCTTAAGGATCGAGCTTGTTGAAGCGGCGAAAAATTTGTTCTTCGAAATAGGTACGGCAAAGCTAACCAAGGAAGCGGAACTGCTTCTAAGAAAAATCGGCGATGAATTAGCCAAGCTGCCGAATAAAATTATTATTGAAGGACACACGGATGCACGCCCCTATTCCGGCGGCTCAAACGGATATACAAATTTTGAATTAAGCGCTGACAGAGCTAATTCCGCAAGACGCGCTTTAACTTCAGGAGCACTGCCCGACAGCCGAATTTTCCAGGTTAGAGGCTATGCCGATAGGGAGTTGCGTGATCCGAAAGATCCATTTAGTTTTGTAAACAGAAGAATAAGCATTATTATAAAATATTTAGACAGCAAAGAATGAAAAATATCCTGATTATTGAAGATGATCCGATTACTATAACTTTGTACAAATATATTTTAAAAAAAGCCGGCTTTAATCTTTTTATTCTGGAAGACGGGAATGAAATTATGAGCCTGCTGGATGAAACAGAAGTGGATTTAATTATTATGGACATTAGTCTTAAGAACACTTATCTTGATAATCAGAAAATGGACGGTGTTAAATTTTCAAAATATATTAAATGTAATCCAAGGTTTAACTTTATACCAATAATAATTGTAACTGCATATTCTGGCAAGATTAAGGAAGAAAGTTTTTTAAAGGAAAACTTAGCCGATAAAATAATAACGAAGCCTATTGTGGACTTTAATTTATTTATCAACATTATAAAAGAACAGATTAAAAATTGAAAAATAAAGTATTAATAGTTGAAGATGACAAGGATACCCTTTTCATTCTGGATAAACTTCTTTCAAAAAATGATTTTGAAGTTTATACGGCTACCAATGGTCAGGAAGCTTTAAAACTTCTTGAGCATGTTATTCCGGAAGTTATTATTGCAGACTGGACCATGCCTTATATGAGCGGCATTGAGCTTTGTAACTATATTAAGAAAGACGAAAAATATAAACTTGTTTATTTTATTATTTTAACCGCAAGAGCTTCGTTAAAAGATAGAGTAGCCGGGCTGGATTTGGGAGCCGATGATTTTCTTGTAAAGCCGGTTCAAAACCAGGAATTGCTTGCGAGAATTCGATCCGGGATGAGAATTCATAATCTTCAAAATGAATTGAAAAAAATTGAGCATAGTAAAGCACTTATCGAAATGGCATGTACAATCGGGCATAAAATAAACAATCCTTTAAGCAGCCTGGTTGTGTCTATAAAAAACATTGAGGACGAGATAAATAGTAAAAATAAGAACACATTCTCGGAAGATTTCCAAATTATTGCTCAATCGGTTGAAAGAATAAAAATTTTAATAAATGACCTGACCCATCTGCAAAATCCTGAAATTATCGACTATACATCCGACAATAAGATGCTGAAACTCGAATAAGCCCTCAATTATTTTCCTGTTTCTTCGATTATAGCATGAGGAAATGGGTATGCTAAATAAAATAAATAACATATCGGCAGGAAGCGATTATAAAAAGGCTTCCAAGACGGCAAGTACGGGCAATTATTTAGGTATTAATTTTGCCCGCCGGATGGATTTTCATGATTCGGTGGATTTTTCACCGTCATTAAAATTTGTAAGCCAAATTAATTGGAGGCTTAAAGATTTTAAACATGTTGCGAACGAAAAGCTATATCTTGACTTTATTCTTTCTAATATTGAATTTCAAATTACAATTAGCTTAGCAAATTTTAACAACCTGGAAATACTTGATTACCTTGTGATAAAAGAATTTGAAAAAAATAAAATCAGAAAAAAAATAATCAGCAATATTTCCTCAAAGATTGGAAAAATTAGTTACGACCAGGAGCCGCTTATAATTACTTTATCATCGCTGAACTTATTGTTTCAAAGAGTTGAGGAATCCGGAATTGGCGGCGAGATAACATTTAAAGATCAGTTCGTCCTTGAAAATTTTGTTAACGATATTATAAACGGCATAATCAGAGAATTCAGCCTATTGAATAACCAGATTTTTATTTTCCTTGACAAGCTTGCCAATCTAAAAATTTCCGGTAAGGAAAAAGGCAAAACTAACTCGAACGATTTTCTAGTAATAAAAAAAATAAGCGTTACCAGTCTTGAATGAATTAAACGATAACAGCAATACCGAGGCGAAAAGTTTCATTTCTATTTCCGAATTTGAAACTCTTTATCAAATTGCTGAAAGCAATCCCCTGATAATTGTCGATGCCGCATGCCGGATTATTTTTTCTAACAGTTCATTTCTAACAATATTTAAGTATTACCACAATCATAAGTTTTTCGATCTTAATTCCGAACCGGATTTAAGGAACATGCTTTTATTATTAGCCGGCAGCAATTATAATAACATGCAGTTCGATCTTTTTTATTCGCCTGAGCATAACCTTGAAAACAGCGACTTCAATGTTCAGGCAGAAAGAATTTTCATAAGGGATGTTGAGTATTTCGTTTTGGTTTTCAAATCGTTAAAAGAAAAAACCAAACTTGAAGAAAAAATAAACGATCTTCATAACGCTTTGGAATATGGCGGCGTGCCGGTAATTATAACAAATGCGGATGGCATTGTAACGTATTCTACTACTTCGTTTGAAAAAATATTAAAGAAAGCTATTGAGATTATTTATAACCAGTCAGTCGTTGACGTACTTTCATTTTATCTTACAAATGAAGAAAAGAAAAATCTCGAAGAGGCAATAAACAAAGTAAATATTTGGACCAAGATTATTTCATGCAATGATGAAAACGGAAATACTCTTTATGAGGAATTAAAATTAAACCCGATTTTTCTTGAAGGGAATGATAATCTTAATTTCATTTTAACCGCGAACGATATAACTAATTACATATTAAAAAACCTATTTATAAAAAAATCAGAAAGACGCTTAAAATCTATTATCAATAATATATCTGATTTGCTTTTTATCTTCAAAAAAAAAGACGGTCAATATTTATTTGAAAATGCCAATGAAAACTTCTGTAATATTTTTTCCATAAATAAGGTAAATGCATTTAAAAAGAATCTTGATTCCGTGCTGGTAGGTAATTTGTTTTCTCAAGTTAAAGATGCCATTAAGCAATTTGACTTGAGCAATAATGCCAACGTTGAATTTAATTTTATTAGTCCGGAAAACAACCAGTACAGCGTAAAAATTTCGTTGATAAATGATGCATTGGAAAAAGAATCGATATATATAGTCGCTATGCAAGACGTTACGGATCAGATGCTATACCAGGAACAGCTTAAGCGGGCATATGAAAAAGAAATTAACCTGAATAAAATGAAGACGGCATTTTTGGAGAACATGTCGCATGAAATTCGCACGCCGTTCAACGCAATTGTCGGCTATTCCGAAATAATTGATGAGTACATCCTAAATAATGAGTATGAAGCTTTAATAGATTTAATCGGCTCGTTTAAGGACGTACTGGCGCGGGTGCTCAACCTGTTCAATAACATAGTTGAAGTATCTCAAATATATTCCGGCGAGGTTGAGCTTGATCTTGTTACTTTAAATTGCAGCCAAGTTTTAGAATCAATTTATGAAAAGAAATTTGCCGAAGCGGAAAAGAAGAATCTCAAGTTCATCCTAGATATAGTTGATCAGGAATTAAGCATCAAAACAGATTGGATAAAATTTGAAAAGGTGGTAGAGTCGCTGGTGAATAATGCCATAAAATATACCGACGAAGGAAGCATAATATTAAGCACCGGGCTGCAAGGCAATAAAGTGCAAATTGTTATTGCAGATACTGGAAGAGGTATTGAAGAAAAAGATCTGAAAAAACTTATAGAACCGTTTGTGCAGGCTGAGGATGCATATATACGCAGCTACGAAGGCGCGGGTTTAGGACTGACTATTGCCTACCAATTAACAAGATTAATGAAGGGTAGCTTTCATATTGAAAGTGAAAAAAATAAAGGGACGAAAATAAAATTAACGTTTGACAAAATTGATGAATCAGTTTGATTGATTCCGAATATCTAAAAATTTTTATATTTACCTTTTAATAACCACAATCTCTTCCTCTGTCAAAAAAACTGTTAGCACAGTTTAGTATATTATAATTATGTTTTCAACAAATTATTTTAGTGAAGATAAATTCGTTCACTTCTTGCTGGCCAGATATTTTCTTTTTTCATAAAGAATCGGAAGGAAAAATAAATGTATTATGCTTTGATGTTTTTTTTATTGGGGATTGCCGCTTTTCTATTTATTTCCGGATCACAAAAACGGCAGAGTGTAAAAATAACTCTTGGAATAATTTTGGGAGTGCTAACGGTAATCTTTTTTTGGTTTATGGACTTTTGGGGCGAAGAGCTTTGGTATGTTAATTTAGGTTACGGCAGAAGATTCTGGACTGTAGTAAACTCAAATGCAGGCTTTGCGGTTGCCGCAGCCGCAGCCGGGCTGCTTATTATGTTTTTATTAACTCTTTCTATTCCTAAAGAACATAAAGCTCTACACAGAATTACTAAATTTTTTGGAATTCTAATCGGAGGTATATGGGGCTTTTCAAACTGGGATGTAATTCTTGAATACTTGAACCAAGTTTCTACAGGAATTAAAGATCCTGTCCTGGGTAAAGATGTCGGCTTTTATCTTTTTTCATTACCATTTTTTGATAATCTCTTTGTGTTTTTATTTTTGATCTCGCTCGTAGCATTATTTGCATCATTTATTTCTTCATTCGTCCGGTTTACTGAAAACAGGTTCATCTTATATTTCCCGAAAGCATACGAGGTTAACAGCGAAAGATTTTACTTTCCGTTATATCTAAACAGCGCCATACTTATTTTTATTTTAACATTCGGGAAATTTTTAAGCCGTTACCATCTGATGTATTCAACCGAGGGAGTCGTTGCCGGTCCAAGCTGGACAGACGTAAATATTCTTCTTCCGGCTTATGTTGCCGTTGTTATTCTGATGGTAATAATCGGCATTAGCCTTCTCGTACCTTTTTTAAGAAAGAAAACTCAAAATTTCTTTTTAAAGAAATTCCATATTTCAAAAGACCGTTCTCATATTCTTATTTTATTAAGCTCTGCTGCCGCAATAATAATAATTTGGTTTATAGCTTTTACAGTCATTCCATCTGCTTTTGAATGGCTCGTAGTTAAACCCAACGAAATTACTTTTGAACGACCGTATATTTCAAACAATATCAAATTTACGCGCTACGGGTTTGGTCTAAATAAAGTTGAAGAACAACAGTACCCGATGAACGGAGACTTCACTCAGTCAACAATAAACCAGTATCCGAATATTTTTACTAACATCCGCTTATGGGATTGGCGTGCTCTGGATGCTGTTTACAAGCAATTCCAAACGATCCGTCTTTATTACGAGTTCTCCGATGTTGATGTAGACCGTTATGAAATTAACGGTCAGAAAAGACAAGTTATGGTTTCCGGAAGAGAAATTAATATAGATAACCTGCCTTTGCAGAGCCAAACTTTTGTCAATAAACGATTTCAATACACGCATGGTTACGGCTTGACAATGGCTGCGGTTAATGAGTTTACATCTCAAGGCTTGCCTCATCTTTTAATAAAAGATATTCCCCCGGTAAGTGAAGATTCATCATTGCAGGTTAAACAACCGCAAATTTATTTCGGAGAATTAACAAATACACCGGTAGTAGTTAATTCAAAAGAAAAAGAATTTGATTACCCAAGCGGTGAAGATAATGTTTATACCAAGTACGCCGGCAAAGGAGGAGTTAGGCTTTCTAATTTCTGGAGAAAGTTTTTATACGGGTGGAAATATGACGGAACAAATTTTTTGTTCTCCGATTATCCGACTGAACAAAGCAGATTAATGTTTCACCGCCAAATTGAAGAGCGCATAAAATTACTTGCTCCCTTCCTTCATTTTGATAAAGACCCTTACATCGTTCTCTCTAAAGGAAAATTATATTGGATGATTGACGCCTATACGGCTTCAAGCTATTATCCATGCAGTCAGCCCTTTTCCTCAACCGAAAATATTCAATATAAACAAGGCAACGAAACTCAAACGCTTTCAACACAATTCAGCGATTATCTTGATGGTGTTAATTACATCCGCAATTCTGTAAAGGTTGTTGTGAATGCCTATGATGGTTCTGTAAACTTTTATATTATGGATAAGAGCGATCCCATAATTAAGGTATGGAGCAAAATTTTCCCTGACCTTTTTAAAACCGAAAATGAAATGCCGAAAGATTTGCTCGCTCATATTAGATACCCGATTGACATGCTTCTTACCCAGGGAATTGTTTACGAAAAATATCACATGACCGACCCGACCGTGTTTTATAATCAGGAAGATCTTTGGGTTAGAGCAACGGCAAAGTATTATAGCCAGGTGCAGCCGGTCGAACCATACTATATTATGTGGCAGGTACCAGGCGCGCAAAAACAACAATATGTCTTAATGCTTCCGTTTACGCCGAAGAACAGACAAGTTCTTATTGGCTGGATTGCAGGCATGTGCGACCCTGAAAATTACGGACGGTTTCTTGCTTACCAATTTCCAAAAGATAAAACTGTTCTTGGTCCGCAGCAGGTTGATACAAAAATCGATCAGGATAGTTTCTTGTCCGGGCAGCTTACTTTGTGGGACCAGCACGGGTCGAATGTTATTAGAGGAAACGTTCTTGCAATTCCTGTAAACAATACTCTTTTTTATGTTGAGCCTATTTATCTTCAAGCCCAAACAGCAGCTTATCCTGAGCTAAGGCTTGTCGTTGTAATGCACGGCGAAAATATGAGCTATGCAAAAACTTTTGATGATGCGCTTAATGGATTGTTTGCAAAGACTGCCGGCAGCGAGAATGTTACGGAGCAGACACAAAGCACGAAAACATCTGTGCCGATAATGGCTGATCAAATAAAATCCGCCAACGACGCTTTTAATAATTATCTAAAATTTATTGGTGATAAGAAATTTTCAGAGGCGGCTAAAGAACTTGAAAAACTCCAGCAATCTTTGGAAGAACTCTCGAACCAGGCAAATAACGGTAAGAAAAATAAATAAAATAGACCGAGCGCTTGAAATTTTTTATTTAAATAGTTGTAAAAAATATTTACAACTATTTAAATATTACTAACTCAGTCAGGTAACAATTACCATGTTTCTTTTTCTATTTAAATAAACTGCTATGAATTATCAAGAATAATGTGTGGCATAACGGTTGGACTTTTACTAAAAAGTTAGTTAGGTTTTTCCAATTAAGTGCGCTCCAATCAGGATATCCACGAATGATTTTCGCATAATGACTTTACAAATATATATTGTGCAGATTAGGTAGCTTTGAAAATAATTTCTTAATTAAACGAGGTAAATTTTATAAAAAGGTTATTAAAGATTTGTAAATTTAAATCGGCAAATTAATTTTGCGGAGAATTTACATATTAATGAGAAATAGCTTGGATAGAATTTCCCGTTGTTTTTTTTATTGCTGTTATAAAATAATTTGGGTGCAGTTTCTAACTTTGTTTTTTGTTTTAAATACTGCTGCAAGTGCGCAGTCAAAGTGGTGTGAAGTGGAAAGCAGTCATTTCAAATTAATATATAAGGATTCCTATTCTTACTTAACCCCGCACATTTTATCTTCTGCTGAAAATGCTTTGAAACCTTTAATGAAAATTTTCAATTACACTCCGGCGGAAAAAATTGTAATAATAGCTTATGATTTTTCGGATTATGGATATGGTGCCGCAACGACACTTCCCAGAGACGAAATTCAGCTTGAAATAGAACCGTTTGAATCCGGCTACGAAAACCTGCTGTACAATGATAAAATCCAATGGACGCTGAGCCATGAACTTGTTCATATTGTTGTTGATGATAAAGCCTCAAATGTTGAAAAATTTTCGCGATCAATTTTTGGTAAAGTTGAACCGGAGCAAATTAACCCCATGACAATTTTTTATAGCCTGCTGACCAATTATAATCGATATTCTCCGCGCTGGCATCAAGAGTCAATCGCTGTTTTTTTTGAAACATGGTTTAACGGCGGGTTTGGCAGAATCTTTGGCAGCTTCGACGAAATGTATTTTAGAACCATGACTTTAGAAGAAAAGAATTTTCCGTCGCCGGCTAGTCTCGAGAATTTATCTAACACATCTTTTTTATTAGGAACGATTTATTATCTCTACGGAGAAAGATTCATTGCTTATTTGACGCTTAAATACGGACCTGACAGAGTGATCTCTTGGTTTAATACTGAGGATTCCGATTTCTATGCAAGCTATAATGCAAAGTTCAAAAAAGCTTTTGTGACCGGTACAGATAAAATATGGAAAGAATATTTCGATAATAGCCTATACAAGGAATGGGAAAATTTTATTATCGATGAAAAAAAATTCCAGGAAAAGAATTTGGAGAAAATAAAATCAGCGCCGGTTACGCCGGTGAAAATAGTCGTGCCTGCTAAATTCGGGTGGGTTACTGAGCCATTTCTAAATTCGCATGACGGCGAAATTTATTTCGGATATAATAAGCCGGGACATTTGGCATCAATCCGAAAACTTAACTATAAAAATTTCCGTTCGGAAGATATCTGCACTTTGCCGACACCAAGCTTGCTGCAGGTTTCGTCTGTGGCTTATGATGACAGCCTGGACCTATTTTTTTATACTACAAACAATAACGAATTGTACCGGGATATTTGGGTAGTAGATTTAAAAACCGGGGATCAAAAGGAATTGTTTAAAGATTACCGAACCGGCGATATTACTGTTTCAAGAGTAACGCATGAGCTTTGGGGAGTTCAGCATGATGCCGGGAGATCATCGTTAATGTATGCTCCTTATCCATATAAGAAGATGGATCCGGTAATTAATTTTAGTGAAGGTGATAATTTATTTAATCTATCTGTAAGCCCATCGGGGAAATATCTTGCTGCGATATTACATAGATCAAACGGCGAGCAGTCTCTGATACTTGTTGATTGCGATAGTTTGAAATCGACTGAAAAATTTCAGTTTGAAACTTTAAGCGATAAGGGTTCACCTGAAAATCCGTCATGGAGTCCGGATAGTAAATCTATATATTGGAATGCTTACACTAACGGCGTTTCAAATATTTACCGTGATAATATATCTCTTTCAGGTATAGAAGCGCTATCGAACTCACTTACAGGTTTATTCAAGCCGGTTTATATTAACGAAGATTCTTTATTTGCATTTCAGTTTACAACAGACGGATTTCAGCCGGTAATTATTCCTAATAAGCAAGCGGAGCAGCTTCCGGCAATAAATTATTTCGGTGAACAAATAATAAATAAGTATCCTTCGCTTGCAAATTATTTATTGAAGCCCGCGGAAGCTAATGCTGATACGTCTAATTCAGCTAAAGAAAAAAAATACAGCAGCTTCTCAAACTTAAAAGTTCAAAGTTTTGTACCGGTTATTTCCGGTTTTCAATCCGAAAAAGTTTTAGGATTTTATGCTCATATTGCCGATCCTATTTATTATCAAAACTTAACTATGGAATTTGGCTACTCTCCTTTTAAAGATAATGCCGGTCTGCCGAAGTTTCATTTCAGAGGGAAGTATGAATTTAAAAAGGAAATTGAAATAGATTTAGATTATAATGCCTCCGATTTCTACGACCTGTTTAACGACCGGAAAAGAGGAATGATCGGAACAAAAATTACTTTGGCTGATACTTACTATTGGATTTATGATAATCCGTTAAAGCTTAAGCAAAAAACACAAATTGATTATTACAGCGGTATAAAATCCATCAACGATAACTTGATAAAAGTATCGCAGTCAGATTTTGCGGTTGCGCAGACTAATTTAAACTCCAAAAATCTTCGTAGAAGCATTGGCAGCGTAGATTATGAGGAAGGTAATGAATTTAATTTTACAGCTTTGGGCTATGGCGCTCAACAGAAAAAAATTCAGCTTGCAGAGATGGCTTATGCGGAGTGGGATAATTACTCTACTTTTATTTTTCCGCATAATATTTTCCATTTTAAATTTACAGCCGGTTATGTAAATAAAAACGACAGTCTTGCACAAGCCAATTTTTATTTTGGCGGCTTCGGGAATAGACCTTTGGAAGATGCGAACGTAAAGCAATATCGTGATGTTTTTAGGTTCCCAGGAATTCCTATTTATAGTTTGTTGAGTGATACTTTTGCAAAAGTATTGATAGAAGAAAATTTCCCGCCGGTGAGATTTGATGATGTTAGAATCGGGGAACATTTTTTGAATTATGTTGATATGTCTATTTACACTGAAAATTTATTTACAAACGAAGGACAGTTTAATACATGGAACGATGTTGGCGGACAAATTAATTTTGTCTTTAAACATTGGTTTAACCTTGAATCCACTTTGTCTATTGGCGCAGCAAAGTCGTGGCATAGTAAAGAGAATTCATGGGATTGGTTTTTATCATTTAAGCTGCTTCAGAATTTATTATAAGTAATGACTCTTAAAGTTAAAATATTGGATAGCGTTCTAAAAAGTTTTTTTGACGAGAAAGAAATTTCGGAACTTAAAAAGTTTTTATCGAACAAAGCTATTACCCGGTCAAAAGCTGGAATACGTAAGACCAAATCGGTTTCATCAAAATATAAACAGCAGATCGAAACATTAATCTCTTATGCTATATCCAAATTAACAAAACAAAAACAGGCAGAGTTTCTATTTTACCTGGGGGAAGTTTTGATAACGCGGGGAGAATTTGACTATGCTACTAAAATTTATTTTCATATTCTAAAAATTACAGGCAAAGAGAAAGAATTAGAGAGCGTAAGAGCATATTCATATTATACTCTGGGAGATATTTTCAGCCGGCAGGCTAAATGGAAGGAAAGTATTAATTATACACGGCAAGCAAAGAAAATTTTTGAAAAGGAAAAAGACTATAAAGGATGCTCACAGTGTGAAAATCTTTTGGGAACAATCTACGGCGATAAAAGCGATATTAAAAGAACCCGCTTTCATTTTGAAAAAAGTCTATCGTATTTAGATCCTAAAACCGACTTCAACTTAATTGGCGCCGTAGAAAATAATCTCGGAATAATTTACAGCATACAGGGAAGTCATAATGATGCTTTAATCTATTATAAAAGGGCGCTAACAAGATTTGAACGAACCGGCAACCATAGAAGGATAGGAGAGCTGAGAAATAACCTTGGAATGTATTTTATCAATACCGGAGACTACGCTTCGGCTCTAAATGAATTTGACATTAGTATATCTGTTCATAATAAAGCGGAATTTCTTCCGACATTGGCGATTTCGTATTTAAGCAAATCATATATTTATACTTTGCTGAAAGATTACCGTTTTGCCGTTGCCTTTTTAGAAAAATCGAAGAGCATATGTACTAAAATTAATGACCGGCTTTCAATCGCTGAACTTTATAAGATAAAAGGAATAATACAGCGGGATCAAAAAAAATATACTCTAGCTGAAAAAAGTTTTAGAACCAGCTTAAAAATTAATATTGAGTATGATAATAAAATGAATCAGGCAGAAACATATTTTGAGCTTGCATTTCTTTATCTTGAAAAGAATAATTATTATAGAGCTATCGATTGCTGGAAGAAAGCGCTTAAATATTATAGGAAAATAAATAACGACTGGATGATATCTAAAATTCAACTTCTGATTAAAGCCAACCGATCCAAATATTAAAGGAAATATAAATTATTACTTTGATCTCTGTCCTTCGAATTTGATATTGTAACAAGCTATGAATTTCATCATAATGAGTTTGTACGTTATTTTTAATTTATTGGTAAAACATTATATTAGACACACGCAGAAAACAATTTTTACGGTAATTATTAATGAAATTTTCTGAATTCAAGAAAAATATAGATACTTCAACGATAGGCAAATTGGCTTCCGATGAGTCTTCTGTAAAGTTGAAAAATCTAGAAGTAATTCTTGAAATTGTAAAAATCATAAATCGCACTTTAATTCTTGAAGACGTACTCGACCTCGTTTTAAAGCATTCCGTAAGACTCACAAATTCCGACCGGGGATTTATAGTTCTCAGGAACTCTTTAGGGAAGCTTGAATATAAACTCGGTCTTGATTCTGAAGGCAATGCTCTTTCTGAAAGCTCGTTTAATGTAAGCACCACCGTTGTCGAAGATGTCTTTCGCACTGGTCAATCAAAATTTATTGAAGGCGCTCAAAGCGATACGAATTTCGATCCCAGCAAAAGCATCTTGAAGCTTGAGCTTCAAACAATATTATGCTCACCGCTTATTTGTGATGATAAAAAAATCGGGGTTATTTATGTTGACAGCAAGAATCTTCATAAAATAAAAATTAAAGAGCTAACCGACACTTTTGAAATACTCGCCGGACAAGCTGCTACTGCAATCCGGAATGCGCAGCTTTATAACGGGCAGATTGCCGCATACAACGCTCTTAATGAAGCGAACATTCAATTAATTCAGTCGGAAAGAAAAGCCTTAAAATCCAGCATTGATTCGGAGATCGGAAAATCGCTGCAAGGTCTGGTTCATCTTGCTCTGTTGGAAAATGAAAGCTTGATGAGAACAATTGAAAAAGCGCAGAAAGATTATGAAACTAATCCGAGAAATTTTGATCCTATACTTCTCGACAGGTTAAACCTAAAATGTAAAGTTGCCATAGACAGCATAAGAAACATTCAAAAATATGCGCAGGTGCTGCTTGAAACATCTATTATGAATTTGAACAAAGACAGCGGGGACTTGAATAGGACGATTCAATCGGTAATTAAATATATTTCACCGATGAAAAAATTCTTCAGTACGGTATTTAAGACAGAATTCAATCCTCTTCCCTCCTGCAATTACGACTCGGAACAAATACAGCATTTGCTCGTTCACTTGTTCAACAATTCAGCCGAGGCAAAAAGCGACGTGACAATAACCATAAAATCATATTATAATAACAATAATATTTATGTTGAAGTTAAAGATGACGGTCCAGGTTTCCCGCCGGATATTGTTAATCCTTTCTATGAAGTAGTATCTGCGAAAAAGACCAGCTACGGACTTTATCTTTGCAAAAGCATAATTGATAGGCACAACGGTCAAATTAAAATCTTAGATGTACCGGAAGGCGCTGTTGTCCAGTTTTCATTGCCGATTAGTTAAAAAAATTATGACGGAAACTATCTTCAAATATTTCAGACTTCTTTATGAGCATATTCCCTTCCCGGTTGAGATTATCAATGAAGAAGGTAAAATAATTTATGTCAACCAAGCGTTTAATTTTCAATGGGGTTATAATCTTTCAGAAATTAATGCATATAAAATTTTTAACGATTCCGAGCTTAAAAGAAGCGGCGTGCACGATGCTATCTTAAAGACATTTGAGAACAAGGATTTCAGGTTCATTGATAATTTCGCCGATTCACTTCTCAAGAGCAGAGATATTACCCTTCCTATTTTTAGAACAAAAATATTTCACATTGCTTTCGAAGAAAAAAACTTTGTTGTTCTCTTCCATGAGGACCAAACAGAAATTGTTCTTACTGAAGCTGAAGTAAAAAAAGCAAGGGACGGCAACAAGGAAGCTGAAAGATTAAAAAATACTTTTCTTACGGTTCTGTCTCACGAGCTTCGTACGCCGCTAAATATTATTCTAGGCTATTCTTCAATAATTAAGGACAGCTTGAAGGACAAAATAAATCCTGAGGACCAGGTATATTTAGATAATCTTTACAGCGGCACTCAAAGACTGCACAACAGCATAACTCAGATGCTGGAGTTTGCCCAAATAGAAGCGGGGCATTTTACTCTTAACTTTGAAAATGTAGACCTAGAAAAAATTATTAACCGGTGCATCGAGATTAACAAACAATTCGCGGTTGATAAAAATCTTGAATTAAAAACAAGATTTTATCCGGGCGGCATTAAAGTATACGCTGATCCTCAGAATCTTGAAAATTCAATAAACTATCTTTTGAACAATGCAATAAAATTTACAAAGCAGGGATTTATTGAAATAGAAACAAGCATTCTTAATGAAAGAGAATTAGCCGTATGCAGGGTTAAGGATTCCGGCGTCGGAATTTCTACCGGGTATCTAGACCACCTCTTTCGACCGTTCAGCCAGGAAGATTTGAACATAGGACGAAACTATGAAGGCAACGGGCTTGGGCTTGCTCTCGCAAAAAGATATATTGAAAAAATGGGCGGCTCATTATTGGTAGACAGCATAAAAGGCGTCGGTTCGACTTTTACTTTTACGCTTCCTCTTTCTACGAATTTGCAAAAGGGTACGCCAAGAGAAAAATTACATCAGCGGACTCTGAAAAACATTTTGATGATTGACAGCAGAAACGAGTCTTCAAATCTTCTTAATGCGTATCTAAAAAACAAATTTCAAATAGAAGTATTCGGCTTAAACGAATTCAAGCTTGATTACATCGATAGGAAAGACTTTGAATTTATCGTGTTCGACGTTGAAGGAAGCCAATGGGATCAGTCTGTCCGGCTTTGCCGCCATATAAAAAAAATCGATTCCCTCGAGAGACCGATAATTATTTTGTCAAATGAGTTTGACGAAGAAAAAATTCAGCAGTTTAATAAAGCCGGTGCAAATAAATTTTTAATAAAGCCGTTTACAAAAACTGATATATTAAATGCTTTGGTTTCGACCCCGAAGAAAAATAATTTATAGATAATTTTACAGAAAAGTTGGAAATGCTTTATGGCTGAAATGGACGAATTGAAAAATAAAGTTCAAAAGGCATACAGCGATTGGGAATCAAATACATACAACAGCTTCATCAAAAAATATCCCGAACGGCAAAAGAAATTTTCTACTATTTCCTTTGAGGATATTAAACCCCTTTACAATGAAAATGATTTTAAGATAGAAGATTCACTGAATAATCTTGGCTTTCCAGGCGAGTATCCTTTCACACGCGGAATCCAGCCTTCGATGTATCGCGGAAAGCTCTGGACTATGCGCCAGTATGCCGGCTTCGGCTCCGCAAAAGAATCCAACAAAAGATATAAATACTTACTTTCTCACGGCACCTCCGGCTTATCGGTTGCATTTGATTTACCAACGCAAATTGGTTACGACAGCGATAACCAGGTCGCTCTTGGAGAAGTTGGTCGTGTTGGAGTCGCGATTGATACGCTTGCCGACATGGAAATTTTGTTTGATGAAATTCCTCTTGATAAAATTTCTACCTCGATGACTATCAATGCTTCGGCATCAGTTTTACTTGCGATGTATATTGCAGTTGCTGAAAAGCAAGGCGTCGCTAAAGATAAAATCAGCGGAACAATTCAAAATGATATTCTCAAAGAATATATTGCGCGCGGTACATATATCTTTCCGCCAAAAGCCTCAATGAGATTGGTGACTGATATTTTTAAATATTGCGCTGATGAAGTTCCGAAGTGGAATACGATTTCTATTTCCGGTTATCATATCCGCGAAGCCGGTTCAACTGCCGCGCAGGAAGTCGGTTTTACTCTTGCAAACGGAATAGCATACATTGAAGCCGCTTTATCCGCCGGTCTTAATGTTGACGATTTTGCAGGACAGCTTTCTTTCTTCTTTAACTCTCATATTGATTTGTTTGAAGAGGTGGCTAAGTTTAGAGCGGCGCGAAGACTTTGGGCGAGAATAATGAAAGAAAGATTCAAAGCGAAAGAACAAAAATCTTTAATGCTCCGGTTTCACAGCCAGACCGCAGGTTCCGCCCTTACTGCCCAGCAGATTGACAACAACATCAGCCGCGTAACAATTCAAACTCTCGCTGCTGTTTTGGGAGGAGCTCAAAGCATTCATACAAACGGGAAAGATGAAGCTCTTGCTCTGCCAACCGAATCTTCTGCAATGACGGCGCTGCGCACCCAGCAAATTGTAGCTTATGAAAGCGGAGTTACTAATACGATTGATCCTCTTGCAGGTTCATTCTTTATTGAATCGCTTACCGATAAGATCGAGGAGCAGGCAGAAGATTACATTAATAAAATTGATTCTCTCGGCGGCATGATTCCGGCGATTGAATCAGGCTATGTTCAGTCCGAGATTCAAAATGCGGCTTACGAGTTTGAAAAGAAAATTGAAAGCGGCGAGAGAATCGTCGTAGGCGTTAATAAGTTCCAGGTTGTAGAAAATCAGAAACCCGATCTTCTGAAGATAGATATAAAAACTCAGGAAGATCAAATAAATTTCTTAAAGAAGATTCGCAGCGAAAGAAATAATAAGGAAGTTGAACATGCTTTGACAAAGCTAAAACAAGCCGCTTCCGGCAGCGATAACTTAATGCCGAATATTCTGGAAGCTGTTAAGACTTATGCAAGCGTGGGAGAAATATGCAACACCATGCGTGAAGTCTTCGGCGAATACGTGGAAAGAGTGATAATTTAATTTTCATTGGAAATAATTAAGAGACATTATGAAATTTAAAATTATATTAATCATGGTACTGGTTGTCCTCTTTACGATTTTTGTTTCGCAGAATACTAATGTAATTCCGGTGAATGTATTTATCTGGAAATTCCAGATGTCGACAATTGTATTAATGTCAATTACTTTCTTCATCGGCTTGCTGCTTGGCTTTATTATAACTTCTCTTTACGGCAGTCCGAAGAAACGTGAAAAGACCTCAAAAGAAATCTAACATTTCAAATTAATAAGTGAAGTAACGCAAACCAATTTTTAATAGACCCGCCATTTATGGCGGGGTTTAGTAGACCCAAAAACCTCAGGGCTTTAGCCCATTAAAAAGCATTTTTGGGCTAAAGCCCGGGTAGTGTAGGATTCCATTTTCCCCGCCCTGAAGTGCAGGGCTATTAAAAGTAATAATTGCCTAACTACAGTAATTAATTATAACAGTGCCCGATGAACGAATATCCGCAAAAGCTAAAAGATATTGTTGACGTTTTATCGTCATTACCGGAGCATGACAGAATAGAGATGCTTCTTGATTTCGCATCAAAGTATAAAGCCGTGCCGGAGGAAATCGCTTCGCCGCCTTACCCTGAAGATAATAAAGCCCAGATGTGCGAGTCGAACGCTTTTGTTTGGTCAACACTTGATTCATCAAACAAAATAAATTTTCACTTCGCGGTCGAAAACCCGCAGGGCTTATCGGCAAGAGCGTTCGTTGTAATTCTTCAAAGGAATTTGAACGGCGAATCTCCGCAGCTAATTCAAAATATTCCTAATGAAATTATCACTAAGATTTTCAGCGAGAGCTTATCTATCAGAAAAAATATAGGGCTTACTAATATTCTGCAGAAAGTTCAGCAGGAAGCTAAGAAATATATCTGACACAAAATTACCACGCGGTTAATCTTCCTTAAAATATTTTTCCAAAACTATTTATTTGGGAAAATTATTTTTAACTTTATCCGTGAACTTTGAATAGATTATTTATGGGCATGTGATTATATGAATTTGGGAACGGTACTTGCGTTTTACACACGATTGATTGATCCGATTAATTTTTATTTTTCCCGGCGCCGAAGCTTATGGCGTCTATATTTTATTTATTATGAAATTTATAAAAGGTAAATCTAAATATTAGAAATATATTCAGTGGAGGTTTCATGTTAGTTCGCGTTACTTTAATTGGGCTTTTCTTTTCCGCAATCCTTCTTGCGCAGGTGCCGGACAGTATCCAGCGCTTTAGAGATGACAACCTTGGCAACTACAGCAACAGGCGGCAGGGTACAATGCTTGGAAATAGAATCAATACTCTTTTCTACACAGATTTAGAAATAGGTAAATGGGATTTTTATCCTACGTGTGAATGGCCCGCCGGAAGCGGGCATAATTATCTCGATGGTTATACATTTATGGTTGCCGCCGAAGTTACTGCGCCCGGCGATACTTTAATTGTGCATCCTGTAGAAACAGCATACCGGGAGCAGTATAGTATGGACCCTTACACTCAAAAACCCTGGGGTTTTGAGCCTGTTGCGGGATATTATAATAACAGCCAAACAAGTCCTGCGGTTAGTATTAATAAGACGACATGGCCCTCACAATGGCCTGCCGCTTTAAATCTTCCCGCAGATTATAACGGTCATTGGTATGGTTACTTTGGTAAAGACGCCTTTAATGCTGATGAAGAATCTTACTTTGTTCTAGATGATTCTCAAGACAAAAAATTTACACGAGCACCCTATAATTATTTCCCAATAGCTTCTGATTCATCAAGAGGCGGATTAGGATTGAGAACGGAAGTAAGATACTTTCAGTGGAAAGATTCTCTTTTGCAGGATATAATGTTTATCAAATACAATGTCTGGAATATTTCTGATTATGATTATAATAAAGCAGTGTTTGGCATTTATTGCGATCTAGGGATTGGAGGAGCAAATTCTACGGAACCTGGTAATTCCGCCTGTCTTGACTCAGTAAAAAGTTTAGTTTATGCTTGGACTCCGGAAGGAGTTGGTACACCTGGAAATTGGAAAACAGGATACTTTGGTATTGGTGCTCTAGAAACTCCCGGAAATCCACCTGTCGGTATTTCATCATTGGCAAATTTTATGCTTACGGATAAGGGACCGACAAGTCCCTGGCCTAAAAACAATGAGGTTTTGTGGGCAAAGATGACGGGAGGTATAGATACGCTTGTCCAAAATGTAAATATTACAATTATTATCGGAAGCGGACCTTTTGTATTTAAAAAG
>Ga0187812_1000159_pt1 | contig 24473 bp, 18 predicted proteins | sample NC_S_2_FD_130582 | JGI IMG/M metagenome (GOLD analysis project Ga0187812, IMG submission 130582) | Wetland sediment microbial communities from Neuse River Estuary, North Carolina, USA - ASW-S_2 | ecosystem: Environmental > Aquatic > Freshwater > Wetlands > Sediment | place: USA: North Carolina...
ATCGATTGCAGGCGCTGCACTATGTCGAGCAACTGCTGGACCTGGGTTTGCAGTTGGACGATCTCTTTTGAAACCGCGTGAGCCGGCACACTTGCCGAGCCCATCATTGTGAGCAGCACGGCCGCGGCGAGAAGGCGATTACGAAGTTTGGATGTTTTCATGCTTCACCCACCCACATGATACCAAGAACGTACGGCAGCTCCCGAGGGAGCTGCCGGGTGCGGAAACAGGCAGCAGCGGGCTTGTTGAGCCGCCGCGCGAACGGGTGCGGCGGCGAACGCTGGAATCTTGGACAGGGCCGAAGCCGAGCCCCTTCAAGTGGCAGTTTATGCCGCCGTGTTTACCGGTCCATGGAGAAGCCGGCGCGGCGGTTGAGCTGCCAGCACTGCTCGTTGGACTCGGTGCAGAACGGCTTCTCCTTGCCGTAGCTGATGACGCGCATGCGATCGGCGGCGACGCCCAGGTTCTGGAGCGCACTCTTGGCCGCGTTGGCGCGGTTCTGACCCAGCGCCAGGTTGTACTCGTCGGAGCCGCGCTCGTCGCAGTAGCCGCCGATGACGATCTTGATATCGGGATGGCTGACGAGGTAGTTAGCGTCCTTCTGAAGCGTAGCCTGCGCGTCGCTGCGGATGTCGGCTGTGTCGTAGTCGAAGAAAATGTCCTGCACGCTGGCCTTGAACTCTTCTTCGGCGGTCATTGCGTTGCTGGGCACGGAGGTGGCGATCGGAGCATTGACCGTCACGCTGGCGGAGGCTTCAGCCGTGCCGCCTTCGCCGCGAGCCACCAGGTGATAGGTGGTCGTCAGCGTCGGCGTCACCGTCTTCACTCCAATGGTCGGCACGTCGCCGATGCCGTCGATGGAGACAGAAGTCGCGTCGGTGGTGTGCCAGGAAAGCTGCACCTGGTCACCGGCGGAAATCACGCTGGGCGTGGCAGTGAGTTGTGCGGTGGGCGCGGGCGTCGTCACGGGCGGCGCCGTGGCCGCGGGAGACACCGGCTGTTTCTTCTTGCAACCTGTGACAGCAACCAAGGCAAAAACCAGGAGAGCAGGGACAACGATGTGTTTTCTCAAGAGAATCACTCCTTTTTTGGGAAATCGGGAAATCACTGGACCTCCGGCCGTTTCTATTCCGTCAAGCGGAGTGGCCTGGATGCCGGTTAAAAAAAAAGCGCTACGTGCAATGCCGGAGAGCGGATTCAAAACGAACTGAAACTGGACGCCGGCCGGCCGGTTTACAACTGGTAGCGGACGATCGAGATGGCCGCGCTTGCGAGTACCACGAAAAATTTTAGTTCATGCCGCCAGACCGGTCTCCGTGCGCTTGCGCACACAGCGGCGGGCACGTGCGGTTACTTCCAACTCCAGTCGGGCATAAAGTTGTTGCCGGTATGCGTCAACTGCTGCTGGTGGGTGCCGTCTGCGAGCATGGACCAGATTTGCGTGCGCCCACCGATCTGGCGCTCGAAGACGATGTGGCGGCCATCTGGCGACCACGACGGAAAATCGTTGCTGCCAGACTCGTGGGTGGTCTGTACCCAGCGCTTGCTGGCGATGTCCATCACGTAGATGTCCTGCCCGCCGGGGTCGCCGGGGCCGTATTTGCGATTCCAACTGAAGGTGAGCATGCCGCCGTTGGGCGCCCACGAGGGGGAGACCGCGTAGCCGCCATCGGTCATGCGCTGCACGTTCGAACCGTCCTTGTCCATGATGTAGATCTGCGGCTCGCCGGTTCGCCCGCTGATGTAGGCAATCTGGTCGTTGGTCTTTGGATTCCAGGCTGGCGAGGTGTCGATGCCGAAGGCCGTGATCTGATGCAGGTTGCCGCCGCTTACATTGGAGGTCCAGATCTGTGGATGCCCCGATCGCGCCGACGAGAAAGCGAGCGTCATCCCATCCGATGACCACGCCGGGCTGTGATTGCTGCCGCCCGGCGCACCGGCGGGGAAGCTCACCAGCCGGCCGAGATCGAGTGAATACATGCGCACGTCCCAGCCGTTCGGTTCCAGGGCTTCGAACGCAATGCGGGAATTGTCGGGAGAAACGTGCGGTGAGAGGGAGATGGTGCCGAGATGCGTGAGCTGGTGCTGGTTCTCGCCGTCGTAATCCATCACCCAGATTTCTTTCGATCCGGTGCGCGAGCTGACGAAGTAAATCTTGGTTTCGGCGATGCCGTTGATGCCACCGCCCAACCGGTCGATGATGGCGTCGGCAAAGCGATGCGCAATGGTCCGCGCCATGTCCTCGCTGGCAGCTTCGTTGTATTGCTGCGCCAGTACCTGCGGGCTATTCGTATTGCTCGTGTCATCGAGCCAGCCATAGACGATGAGGCGGCCGTTGGTGGCCGAAAGAGCGCCGAAGGCAACCATAGTGGCGCTTGCCGGCGCGGCCGACCATTGGCCGAGGACCATCTCCTGGGGCGAGCCGGGCATGGCTTGCGGCGCCAGGCTCTTCGAGACCATGTCGAAGATGCCTGCGTTGTTCAGGTCGTTATAGAGGGTGGCGTCGAAGATGGCCTTGAGCGCGGGCGTCTGGGGATCGTTGCCTACGGGCTTGAAATCTGCCGCGGCCAGGCGGATGGCGGTATTGCCCAGGTTGGTGCCGGTGTGCACCCAGTCCTGAGCGAAACTGCGGGGCGCCTGAAACAGAATGAGGCACAAAAAAATTAGAGGCAGGTTGCGAAACGTTGCCTTCATGCGGTCGGCAGTCCTTCCTGCAGGGGAGTAAGAAATCGGTCGAGGCGCGCAGGCGGCCTGTTTCCATGACGTGGCATTCTGGGAAAAGTAAGCATCGGATTCTCCGCAAAATCGACGTTTCGGCGGCTCGATTGCTGAGAGAGCGGCCACCTACAGGTTGAAGAAGAGCAAACGCGTCCAAGCAATACTAATACTCGCAATAGTAGGAAACTTTCAGGGTACTTTGACGATAGTCCGGCGGAAGAGAGCCGAAAGTGTCAACACGCTGGACCCCGCGCAAGCAGGACTGATCGAGCGTGGGGCTTCCGCTTGAGCGATCGAGCTGAACGCTGCTGGGGCTGCCGTCGCGGTTGATGGTGAACATGAGATAGACCCGTGCGCCGCGCGGCGTGCGCGGATCGACCTCTGCCTTGTACCAGCTCTGCGCCATCTTGCGGTTGATCTGGTCGACGTACCATCCGAAGCGGCTGGCGAAATCGGCGTCGCCTACGTTCGTTGGACCATTCGACGCGATCTGCGGGTTGATGGCGTGCGGCATGATCGACCCTGCCTGCTCGCCGTAGGCGGCGCGGTTCTGCGGCGGGGTGGGCTGATGCTGCTGGGTCTTCTGGATATTATGCTTTTGCGGTTTGACGTGCTTGCCGAGGATGGGAATCGCAGTTTGTTCGATCTGGTGTTGATCCTTGGTGCTGGGGGCGGCCGGCGCCTGGCTGGGTGTTTCGGTGGCCAGCACGTTCTGGTTCACCTGCTCGGCAGGCAAGGGAATCGCGCTGCTTACCAGGTTCACCTGCATGGCGCCGCCGGCGCCGACGTTACCCCACAGGTTGTGATGGAAGAGGCCGAGAATCCAGGCGTAATAGCCCACCAGTCCGAACAGCACGAGATGGAGCACAAGGGAACCCACGGCCGGTCCTGCCACCGGCTCGGGCGCCAGTTCCCGCTCCAAGTGCTCGCTGCCGAGGATGGTGTCCATGCTTTTGCCCGTTACTCTCCGCCGCCGTTGTTCGCGGTTTTGCTGTTGTCGAGCGGCTGAGTCACGATCGAAACGTTCGTGATCCCTGACTGTTTTACCGCGTCCATGACGTTGGCGAAGGCGCCGAAGGGGACCTGCTGGTCGCTGCGCAGATAGATCGCCTGGTGCGCGGGATCGGTGACACCTTGCTGTAGCCTGGCGGGAAGATCGTGAATGTTGATGGGCTGGTCGTTCAGAAAGATGTTCTGATCGCGGTCGATGGTGACCACCATGCGCTGCTCGGTGATCTGCTTCACGGTGCGCGTTTTGGGCACGTTGACCTCAATGCCCGACTGCAGCACCGGCTCGGTGATCATGAAGATGACGAGCAGCACCAGCACCACGTCGACCAGCGGCGTAATGTTGATGTCGGCTAGTGAGCTGCGTGTTGCGCCGTTATTGGTGGTGAATGCCACGATCGAATTCCTTCTGAGCCGAGGCTAAAGCCCCGATTCTTTTTTTCCGGCCCGTGTTTCGGCACGGCTGAAGCCGTGCTACCTGAATACCCCACGTTCCGGTTCGCGCGAAAAGTCGCCTGTTGTGCGCGGCGGCGCCGGCGGAGCCGCTGGCGGCGGTGCTGCGGCGCGGATCGGCATCTCTTCCAGCGAATTGAGCAGTTCGCGGCAGAAATCGTCCACCGCCGCGGCGAAGATGCGGATGCGCGCGGTGAACTGGTTATAGGCCACCAACGCGGGCACGGCCACAAACAAACCGGCGGCAGTGGTGATCAGCGCTTCGCTGATTCCCGGCGCAACGGCATGCAGCGTGGCGGCACCGGCGTTGCCCAGGCCGTGAAACGCGTCGACCACGCCCATGACGGTGCCGAAGAGGCCGATGAAAGGGCTGGCGCTGGCGATGGTGGCCAGCCAGGTCATGCGGCGCTCGATCGTGGTAATGGCCTCGCTGGCCGCCGTCTGGCCGGAGCGCTCGAGGGGCACAAGGTTGCGCGGTGGGCCGGAGCCGCCCGTTTGCCGCTTGTAGGTCTCATACACGTCCTCAAAGACCTGGGCCAGCGGGCTGGCCTGGCACTCGCCGGCGATGGAGGCAATCTCCTGCAGGCGGGTGGCCTTGCGGAACGCCCGGATGAAGCGGCGGCTCTCGCGGGTGGCTTTGCGGAAGGTTCCCATCTTGCCGAAGATGAGAGTCCACGAAAAGAGGCTGGCGAAGCCCAGGATCACGAGAACGGCAATAGCGACGCCGCCGATATTGCTTAACATCTCGGCGAGCGCGCCGAACCCCTGGGTCTGCGTGGTCCCGGCGCCGCCATCAGACTGCAAAATCAATGCAAACGCAACAGTAAAAATGGGGATTCACCTCATTCTTTACGGTATCAGACGGGAAACTTCCGTCCAAGTTATCGATTCGATGCCTGGTGATCCGGCAAAGGCGATCTGGTTCAGCGAGAAAGGCTTGGTTCGTGCTATGCTGCGCTCGGATTGCTGTCTTCTCGGACACCTCAATGCTCGTCGAGTTGCGCGCTGAAAACTACGCCGTGATGGACCACGCCATTGCCTCGTTCGGCCCGGGGCTCAACCTGCTGACCGGCGAAACCGGGGCCGGGAAGTCCATTCTTGTAGATGCGCTGGCGCTGCTGATGGGCGGTAAGTCCTCGGCCGACGTGGTCCGGCATGGGGCGGAGAAGGCGGTGGTTTCGTGCGTTTTCGAGGCTACGCCGGCGGCCGACGCGGTACTCGAGGCCAACGGCATCGACGCCGAGGGAGCGGAGATCATTCTGCGCCGCGAGATTCTGGCCGGCGGCAAGGGGCGCGTCTTCGTCAACAACCAGCCGGCGACGGTGGCCGTGCTGAAGCTGCTCGCGCCGGAGCTGGCGCTGGTGCACGCGCAGACGGAAACGCTGCAGAGCTTCGACCAGGCGCAGCAACGAAATCTGCTCGATCGCTTCGGCGGCATCTCGACCGACGCGACGGAAGATGCCTTTGCGAGCTGGCATGACGCGCAGGAAAAGCTCAACGATCTACTCCAGGGGGAGCAGGACCGGCTGCGCATGGTGGATCTTTGGAGCTACCAGGCAAAGGAGATCGAGGCGGCCCAACTGGCGGCCGGGGAGGACGAGGCGCTTGAGACCGAGAAGCGCGTGCTGGCGAATGCGGAGAAGCTGTATGCCGCGGCGATGGGCGGCTTTGAGCAGCTTTACGAGGGCGGGGCCTCAGCGGAGGCGGCGCTGCGCGGAGCGCTCAAGAATGTGGAGGAGCTGGCGCGCTACGATGCCAAGTTCAACGAAGCGGCGCAGCAGTTAATCGCGGCGCGGGCCACGATCGACGATGTTGCGGCCACGCTGCGCGATTATGCCGAGGGGATCAACGCGAGTCCGGAGCGGCTGGCGGAGATAGAGGACCGGCTGGCGCTGCTCGATCGGCTGAAGCGCAAGTATGGCGCCACCGTTGCCGAAGTGATTGCCTTCGGCGAGGACGTGGCGCGCAAGCTCAACGAGGTGGAAGACCGCGACGAGATTCTGAAGACGCTGCGCGCGGAGCTGGAGAAGGCAGCGGCGACATATCGCAGCGCGGCATCTGCGTTAACGGCTGAGCGGCAGGCGGCCGCGGCGCGGCTGGCCAAGCAGGCCGAGGCGCAGATCAATTCGTTGGCGATGAAGGTACAGTTTGACGTTGCGGTGAACTCGCAGCGAATAAGGGAACAAGGGAACGAGGAAGCTTCGGGTTGGACGCCAGCCGGCTGGGACGAGGTGGAATACCGCATCTCGACCAATCCTGGCGAGCCGATGAAGCCGCTGGTCGAAATTGCCTCGGGCGGCGAGCTAAGCCGCGTGATGCTGGCGCTGAAGGTGGCTGTGGAAGAGCACTCGTCAAAAACCAGAAAAAAGCCGACGCCGCGGACGCTGGTATTTGACGAAATCGACATCGGCATCGGCGGCCGCGCGGCCGAGGCTGTCGGCCAGAAGCTCAAGGCGCTCGGGCGTGGTCAGCAGGTGTTGTGCGTGACCCATCTCCCGCAGATCGCGGCCTTCGCCGACCAGCATCTGGCCGTCGAGAAGCGCGAAGACCATGGCCGGACGAAGACGCAGATTCGGGTGCTTGACGACCGCGCCCGCATGCACGAAGTGGCAAGAATGCTGAGCGGCGCCAAGGTTACGGAGACCAGCTTGCAGCACGCGGCGCAGATGATTGCGGGGAGCCGGTAATAAAGTCAAAGCCTCTGGGCTCGCCAAAGGAACCTTGTTGGGCGATACGCCGCTCTCTGCCGAGGCCGACGTTCATTCTTGCCAATATCCCAGACATTGGTGGAAAAACCTTCATATTCCGACCGTCCATCCATCGAGAGGGAGGCGACGCCGGGCCCGCGCTCGACCGAAGTCTGTCCGCCACATTTTCATGCGCTGAAAAAACGGTCCACGATTTCGCTTTATTCCACTCGCAGCAGACTACAATTCCGACCGGGGGGGAAACGATGAAATTTGATATCAAAGCTCTGGCTCTGGCGTGGGGAATCCTGTGGGGAGGCGCTGTACTGCTTGTTGCGCTGGTGAATCTCGCTCCGTGCGGCTACGGGCAGCATTTTCTTGAGCTGCTTTCATCCTGCTATCCGGGTTATCACGCGACCCACAGCTTTTGGCAGATAATCCTGGTTACGGTCTACGCCTTTTTGGATGGCCTGATAGGGGGGCTTGTCTTCGGCTGGTTGTACAACTGCTTCGTAAAAGTAAAGCCGGCCGCATAAAGGGCGGAAGCATTCTCTAAGTGCAGAGGGCGAGTCCCTGTGCGGGGCCGGAGCCGGAGAGCTTCGCTGTGCCAAAATGCTCGCCGCGCTGTGTCAGGATACTTCATTGCTCGGTTCAGCACCCGCTGCATCGCGCCCAAATCTGTTGAATGTAGCTGTCGGTCATTCCGGCAATGTAGTCGGCTACGGTGCGGGCCAAGCCTTCAGTGGGAATTTGCGCCTGGTGGTCCTCGGGCATCAGCTCGGGCGAGGCCATGAGCGCTCCAAAGAGCCCTTCGACGACTTCTTCGGCGTGCGCGTGCACCTCTTCCATGTCGGGTGCGTTGTAGAGGCGCGCGTAGAGGAACTCCTTGGCAGTGGCGCGGGCCAATTCCATGGGCGGGCTGAGGTGGACAAGGCGCGCGGGGGCCCGGCGAATGTCGATGAGCGTGGTCGCGCCCAGCTCGGCGACGCCGCGTTGAATCTCATGCAGCAAATCGGTGACGAAGGCATCGAGCATGCGGCGCAGGGCGTCGTAGACGGCCAAGCGAGGCGCGGCATGAGGAAAGCCGCGCCGGGCCGCGTCGTGGAAGTCGCGGAAGAGGGGTACGATCTCGCGCACCTCATCGAGCGAGAGGATGCCGGAGTCGAGCCCGTCGTCGAGGTCGGCGGTGAGGTAGGCGATCTCGTCGGCGAGGTCGATCAACTGGGCTTCGAGCGGCGGAAGCTGATCGAGGAAAAGATCGCCGAGTTCGGGATGCTCGTCGGGCAGGTAGTCGCGGGAGTGCTTGACGATGCCTTCGCGGACGGCAAGCGTTAAATTGAGGCCGCGAAAAGCCGGATAGCGTTCCTCGAACCAGGTGACGATGCGCAGCGCGTGCAGGTTGTGATCGAAGCTGAGACCGTGGATGCGCAGGGCGCGGTCGAGTGCCTTCTCGCCGGCGTGGCCAAAGGGTGGATGGCCGATGTCGTGGGCCAGGGCGAGGGCTTCAGCCAGCTCGGCGTTGAGGCCGAGGGCGCCGGCCAGCGTGCGCGAGATCTGCGCGACTTCAAGCGTGTGTGTGAGGCGGCTGCGGAAGTGGTCGGCAGCCACGCCGCCGGGCATGCGCGTGAAGACCTGCGTCTTGCCGGCCAGGCGGCGGAAGGCGCGCGCGTGGAGCACGCGGGCAATATCGCGCGAGAAGGGTGAGCGATAGGGATGCGGCGGTTCGGGATGGGTGCGGGCGGCGAGAGGGCTGTCCTGCCCGCCGGGAACGGCGATTCCCGGCGGCAATTGTGTGGGCGCTGCGGTCTTGCTGCCCATGATGGGAGTTACTCCGGTTTGTTGGGCTGCCCGAGCGAGCTGTCTTCCTTGGCGAGCTTGACGCGCGCGCTTTCCAGCTTCTTCTGCACCTTGGCCACGTCGCTGGGTTCGATATCGGCGGGCGCGGAGACAGCGAACTCGGAGAGCGAAAGCTGCCACTGTGCGGCTGCCTGACGAATGCGGCCGGTTTTCTCGTAAAGATCGCCGAGGTGCATATGCACCGTGGGATCGCTGCCGTCACGCTGGACGGCCTGGCGCAGATTGTCCTCGGCCAACTCGTAGTCGCCCATTTTGAAGTAGACCCAGCCCAGTGAATCGAGATAAGCGCCGTTCCACGGCTCCAGCTCGACAGCCTTGCGGATGAGCTTGAGCGCTTCGGGCAGCTTTTCGCCCTTATCGGCCCACATGTAGCCGAGGTAGTTGAGGGTCATGGCGTTCTGCGGATCGAGGGCCAGCGCCTGATTGAAATAGCCTTCGGCGGCATCGAGATGCTTCTGGCGCTCGGCCCACTCGCCGCGCATGAAGAAGAGATAGGTCTTGTCTTCCTTCTTGGTGCACAGCGGCTCGGCCTTGTCGAGAGCCTCTTCGGCATCCTTCCAGCGCTTCTGACGGACGTCGATCTGGGCGATGGCGAAGTAGACGGTGCGGTCATCGGGGGTGTTTTTGAGCAGGCCCTGGGCCATGGCAATGGCTTCATCGGTCTGCCCGCGGTCGGCCATCTCGCCGGCCAGCATCAGCTTCAGGTCGCGGTTGTTGGGATCGGCGGCGACGGCTTTGCGGGCAACGTCGACAGCCTTGTCGTATTGGTGGGCATCGCGGTAGGCGTCCACTTCGCCCTGATAGCCGCGCACCGCCGCGTCGCCGCCCAGCTCGATCATCTTCTGGTAGGTGGCGACGGCCATGTCGGTCTTGTCCTGCTCGACATAGACAGAAGCCAGGCGGTCGAGGAAGATGCTGCGATTGTTCTTTTCTTCGTCGGTATAGGCGCCATTGGCGTGGGTGAGGGCATTCCGATCGTTGGGCGAGGTCTGGTCGAGCATGTTCTGATAGGCCTGAGCAGACTCATCCAGGCGGCCGAGCACATCCAGGAGCAGGCCCTCGTTGTAGCCGGCCTCGAGGGAATCGGGGTCGAGCTTGAGGGCCTTTTGCACGGTGGCCAGCGCGTCCTCGTACTTGCCCTGGCGGCGCTGAATCTCGGCCATGTGCACGAGGGCTTCGCCGTTTTCGGGATCGTCCTCGGCGATGATCTTGTACTGCTTCAGCGCCTCGTCGAGCTGGTCATCGTTGAGCAGCGCCTGAGCCAATGCATCGATGGTTTGCAGGTCGCCCGGCTCGAGGTCGGCGGCGCGCTTGTAGGCGGCAATGGCGTTCTTGGTCTGCTTAAGCTGGTCGTAGGCCGCGCCCAGCGTGAACTCCATCTTGGGCGTGCGGCTCTCTTCCGGAACCGCTTCGATCACCTGGATGGATTTCTGAATGTCGCCGCTCTCGGCGTATAGACGGGCGAGGTTGAGGACCACTTCTTCGGAATCCGGCTCGATGGCTTCGGCGCTCTTGAATTCGTCTTCAGCCTTCTGCGGTTGGTGCTCGACGGTGTAGAGCTGGCCGAGGACCATGCGGTTTTCGACATTGCGCGGCTGCAGCTCGACGATCTTTTCAAACTCCGCGATGGCCAGGTCAAGGACGTTGCCGGCCGGCGAGGATGACGAGACACCGCTTTCACCTTCGCCCAGTTCGCGCAGATAGATGCGGCCGAGCAGCTTGTGCGCTTCCACGTCATTAGGCGAAGTCTTCAGCACGTTTTTGGCGGTTGTTTCCGCATCGTGAACACGGCCGGTACGGAAGTAAAGATCGGCCAGCTCGTCGTTCAGCTCAGCGGAGTCGGGATCGGCATTGAGGGCGGTCTTATACTCCTCAATGGCGCGTGTTACGTCGTCGGCGCGTCCTTCGGAGATGGCGTCCTCGTACATGCTGGCCAGCGCGGCGTGATAGTAGGCAATGGCGCGATTGGCGTCCTGCGAACCGGACTGAACCGCCGGGGCGGCAGGCTTTGCAGTGGGCGCGGGGCTGTTGCCAGCCGGGGAATTCTGGGCGCAAAGGGCGACCGCCGGCGCCAGGATGAGCGGTGCAGCGGCCAGAGAGAGCCGCGAGGCGAAGCGAGAGGATTTTGGATTCATCATTGCTGGGGGCACCACTCTATTTTCAGTCCGCCGAACCGCGCAACACCGCTCTGAAGGGACACGGGGAGGCACAGGCAGCCGTGCTTGATCTATTGTACAGACGAATTTGCGCGCCGTTTGTCGCACCGGCGGGCGGATTCCGCGCGATTTCGTAACCGGATTCAGTGCCGGAAGTGGCGGATGCCGGTGAAAACCATGGCCACGCCGAGCTTATCGGCAGCGGCGATCACTTTGTCGTCGTTGACCGAGCCGCCGGGCTGAATAATGGCGGTGGCGCCAGCCGCGGCTGCTGCTTCGAGGCCGTCAGGGAACGGGAAGAAGGCGTCTGAGGCGGCCACGCAGCCCTTGAGCGGCAGCACCGCCTTCATGGCGCCGAATTTGGCGGCGTCCACGCGGCTCATCTGGCCGGCGCCGATGCCGATGGTTTGGCCATCGCGGGCGTAGACAATAGCGTTCGATTTGACATGCTTGCAAACCCGCCATGCGAAAAGCAGGCTGCGCAGCTCGTCGGCCGTGGGCGGGCGCCAGGTGACGACTTTCAGTTCGGACTCGGTCACGCGGCCGGTATCGGCGTCCTGCAGCAGCAGGCCACCGGAGACGTTTTTGACGACGGGCTGCGGCAGTGCGGGGCGGACTTCGACCAGGCGGAGATTCTTCTTGGCCGCGAAGCGCTCGCGGGCTGCGGCGGTAAAGCCAGGCGCGGCAATGGCTTCCACGAAGAGCTTGGCAATCTCCTCGGCCGCGGCGCCGTCCACCTCGCGGTTGATGCCGATGACGCCGCCGAAGGCGGAGACGGGGTCGCAGGCGAGCGCTTTTTGATATGCCTCCAGAACGGAGGCGCCGGTTGCCGCGCCGCAGGGGTTGGTGTGCTTGACGATGATAACGGCTGTCTCGTCGAACTCCTGCACGAGTTCCCAGCAGGCGTCGAGATCGACGAGGTTGTTGAAGCTCAACTCCTTGCCCTGCAACTGCGTTGCGCCGGCAATGCCGAGGCCGGATTGGTCGGTGTAGAGCGCGGCGCGCTGGTGGGGGTTTTCGCCGTAGCGGAGGGGCTGCGCCAGCGGGTAGTTGAGGCGGAGCGTCTGGGGCAGGGCAAATTGGTCGATCTCGGCCGGTGCTTGCGGAGCGGGCGGGTCAGCGATTCGCTCAAGCGTGCCGGCGATGGCCGCATCGTAAGCGGCGGTGGTGGCAAAGGCCTGCTTGGCCAGCCGCCAGCGGGTGGCGCGGGTAAGCAATGCGCCGTTGGCGTTTTTCATCTCCTGAATCAAATCGGGGTAATCCGCGACGCAGGTGACGATAGCGACGTCCTCGAAGTTTTTGGCCGCGGAACGAACCATGGAGGGCCCGCCGATGTCGATGTTCTCGATCAGGTGGCCAAAGGCGACGCCGGGCTGGGCGGCCGTCTTTCCAAAGGCGTAGAGATTTACCACCACCATGTCGATGGGCTCGATGCCATGTGTGGCGACGGCAGCCTCGTGCTCGGCGTTGCCGCGGACATAGAGCAGGCCGCCGTGCACGCGCGGATGCAGCGTTTTGACCCGGCCGTCGAGCATCTCGGGAAAGCCCGTGAGCTCGCTAATATCCTTAACCGAAAGCCCTGCCGCACGCAGTGCTTTGGCGGTGCCGCCGGTCGAAATCAGCTCGACGCCAAAGCCCGCCAGCGCCTGTGCAAACTCCACCAGGCCGGTTTTATCGGTCACGCTCAACAGGGCGCGCCGGATTGGTCTTTCCGAAGTCACGAGGAGGCTCCTTGGTGAATGGGCTGTGATCGATGCGAACGCCGGGAAGAAATCCCAAATTCCAGACTAACAAGCTGCTTTGGCGGTGTCAGTGCTTTGGCAACCGAAAGGGGAGTAAATTAGGTCGCGCGGTGGCTTGCGCGCTTTCATTATTTCGTACAGTTGGGGAAGACGGTAGTGAGGAGTGCCGCGCGCAAGGGCAGACGGAGGTCGCCGCCGGCCTCTGGCTCGGTGTTCGAAACGGGATGATTTGTCACGACGGGCGCAGGACCGCCTTCGTCGGTTGTGTTTACTGCCAGGATGCTGGCGCAATGCCGAACCGGATCGACGAGCATTTCCGACGAGAACCCGCCCTGGTCGCCATCGTGGAAGATGTAGCGATGGCCATTCGCTTCAAGGACAAAAAACCCCAGGCCCATCATCGGCCGGGAGCCTTGCGCGGCGCTGGTATATGCCGTTGCGGGCTCATTCGGGTCGGCGACCGGCAGTATGCCTGTCCACGCTTCTTCGAGCGAGCTGCGTTTCAGTACCAGGTCGTACACAGGATTGGCCGGTTCACCAATGAGGAATGCCAAGTACTTGACCATGTCCCGGATGGGCGCCTTCAGCCCGCTGTTTGCCGCCGTAATGCCAGTCGAGAAATCGAACGGCTGAGCCGTGATCTTGCCTCCCGATCGCACGAAGCTGGCGGAAACGTGATCCAGCAGAAAATAGGGCGAATGGTCGAAATAGCTCTCGGTCATGCCGAGCGGCTTGAGGATGTTCTTGTCGATGTAGACCTCGATGGGATCGCCGCTGAGGCGTTCGACGATCTGTCCGAGAAAGACATAGCCGAGATTGGAGTAGCTCCAACGAGAACCGGGCTGGAACTCGATATGCGTGTAAGGCAGCATGGCCACGACCTGATTCCACCGCGTGGGCTCGAAAGGCTGCCAGCCGCAGTTTGACTGGTCGTCGCACTCCCATGGCCAGGTTGGGTTGCGGAAGCCGGCGCTGTGCGTGAGCAGATCGCGGATGGTAACGGCGTCGATGAGCCCGTAAGCGTCGTGTACTTGGCGCAACTCGGGCACGTAGCGCACTGCCGGGTCATCGAGCAAAAGCCGGCCATGATCGCGCAATTGCAGTATCGCGATGGCTGTAAAGGTCTTTGTGATCGACGCCCAGTTGTAACTGGTTTCGGCATCGACCGGCTGGCGGGCGGCGAGATTGGCTTCGCCGAAGAAGAACTCGGTTGGAGGGGCCGAGTCTTGGACAAGAGCAAAGCTGCCTCCCACAATGCCGCGATGGGCAAGTTCGGCGTCAAATCGGGCGTGAAATGCGTCGATTTGGGCCGATGCCGGGATCGCAAGCGCGGCGAACGCGGCAATGGCCGCGAGGGAAGCCAAACTGTGCCAGGATTTCGGCATAGGAGGATCATAGCCGCGCGGCGCGAAATACGGGAAATGCTTTAGCATGAAAGCATGGCAAGTGTTCCTCCCCAGATTCCAATCGCCGGGCAAACCGTTGTGCGCGAGCCGGAGATTCTGCCTCCGCAGGCCGGTTACGCTCCGCCGCCGGAGCAGACTCGGCGGCGCAAATCCGTGTTGAGGGCCGCGCCGGCCACGCACTTGCTGGTGGGGATTAACTGCGCGGTGTTTCTCGCGATGCTGGCTAAGGGAATCAGTATTACCAGCCCAACCGTCGAGCAACTGATGGCCTGGGGCGCAAACAACGCCGGCAGCGTGCTGATTAACGGGCAGTGGTGGCGAATTGTGGCGGCCATGTTTCTTCATGTGGGGATCATCCACATTGCGACGAACATGTGGTGCTTGTGGAACCTGGGGCTACTGGCGGAGCCGCTGATCGGATCGGTGGGCTTGATTGCGGCCTATATTCTTACCGGCGCGGCGGGGAACTTGCTTTCGACGCTGGTGAACTGGGCGTCGTGCAACCAGGATTGGGTCAGGTACCACGATGTGGGTGTGTTCCCGGCCGGGGCTGGCGCTTCCGGCGCGGTGTTTGGAATTGCCGGACTGCTCATCGTCTTGCTAAAGTCGCCACGGCTGCCGGTTCCGAAGGTCGAGCTTAAAAAGTTGCGCCGCTCGGTTATTTACTTTGCAGTGATCAACCTGGCCATTGGCTTTTCGATCTGGGGCGGCAACCTGGTGGTGCATTCCGGCCTGAATATCGACAATATGGCGCACCTGGGCGGATTTAGCAGCGGACTCCTGTTTGCGATGCCGCTGGTCCCGCGCATCGGCTCGCCGCGCAACACGTTCCAGACACGGTTGCGGGTCGCCATCGGCATGATGGTGGGTCTGCTGGTGCTGTTCGGGTTCTTTCTCGCGCACCTGGCCCCGCAGGGTTAGATTGCTTGTGCGGTTGGCGCGGACCTTAGGCCTAATTGCATATAGGAGGGCGGACCATGGAACGCCGCGATTTTCTCAAGCAGGCTGCGGTGACGGCCGCGGCAGTGGCCTCGAGCAGCCGGATACATGCATCCAACGCAATGCGGCCGATTGCGCGACGCCCGCTGGGCCGCACGGGCGAGCGTCTCTCCATCATCGGCTTCGGCGGGATCGTGGTGATGAACGAAGATCCGAGCGCCGCCGTGAACATCGTCTCCGAGGCCGTGGACCGCGGCATCAACTACTTCGACGTCGCGCCCAGCTACGGCAATGCGCAGCAGCGGCTGGGGCCGGCGCTCAAGCCGTATCGCGACAAGTGCTTTCTGGCTTGCAAGACCGATGGCCGGCTCAAGGACAACTCCCGCGCCGATCTCGAGAACTCGCTGCGCCTGCTTGAAACCGACCATCTCGATCTCTACCAGTTCCACGCGCTAACCAAGATGACCGATCTGGACAAGGTGTTGGGGCCAGGCGGGGCCATGGAGACCATGGAGGCGGCGAAGAAGGAAGGGAAGATCCGCTACATCGGCTTTTCAGTGCATTCGGTGGAGACGGCGCTGGCAGCGATCGACCGCTACAACTTCGACACGGTGCTGTTCCCGCTGAACTGGCTGCTGGTGAGCCAGGCGAACTTCGGCATGCAGATTCTGGAGCGGGCGCGGGAAAAGCAGATGGGCGTCCTCTGCCTGAAGAGCATGGCCAAAACGGTGTGGCCGGCGGGACAGGCGCACAGTCACCCCGAGCCGAAGTGCTGGTACCAGCCGGCGCAATATCCGGATGAGGCGTCGATGGGATTGCGCTGGACGCTGGGGCATCCGATCACGGCGGCAATACCGCCCGGCGACGAGCGCTACTTCCGGCTGGCGATGGACGTGGCGCAGAACTACAAGCCGCTATCGGCCGAGGAAGAACGGGCCCTCCTCAGCGGGGGCAAGGGCGTGGAACCGTTCTTCCACCTGGGCAACGATGTGTAAGACGCAGCGGCGTTAGCGATGCCAGCGGTTTCAGCGGAGCCAGTCCAGGCGCTATCGCGTCGCTGTTGCTGCGAACTTCTTGACCATGGCCAGCAGCAGCTTGCGGTCGCTCTCGTTCAGGTTCGACGAGTAGCGGCGAATCTGCGTGAGGAAGCGCAGCTCGTCGTCGGTGAGTTTTTGCGTATTAAGCTGGCGGCCTAGTGCGTCGTCGGCGAAGAACTGCGCGATAGGCAGGTCGAGGGCCAACGCTATTTTGGAAAGCGTGTCGAGCGAGGGAACAGTGTGGCCGTTCTCCACGCGCGAGAGGTAGCAGCGCAGCAGGCCGGTCTTTTTTTCGATATCCCCCTGAGAAAGCCCTTTTTGCAGGCGGAAGGCGCGAATCGTCGTGCCGATTTTCATGGCGAATGAGTCCTATCCGCTGCCGTCATTTACTTGCTTGGTAGCAATCGGAGAATTATTAATCTAAGAGTTAACATGCGCGGCATGGGAAAGCAAGGGACAAAGCCGCGAAGTTTTCCACTGCATGGCGAAGGAACCGAAATCGTCAATCCGCGCGGCAGCGACCGGCCGGCTGTCCGAAGCATCGCCGGCATGCCGGCGTAAACCTTGACGCCGCGCGATCCGTCAGACCGAACAGAGCGCGGATTCCAGGAGACACGAGCGTGCGGTGGACGAGGACAGTTCTACGGGCCGTTACGGCAGGGGTGTATTTTGCCGTGGCCGCGCTTGCTACAGGGCAGGCAGCGTCGCCGAACGCGCCCCATGCGGCTCAGGGAGGCGAGTCTTCGCCGGTGTCCGCAGCTTCTTCGCCGGCGAAAGCCGTCGCGGGCGGGCGGATTCACGGCGTAGTGAGGAGCGGCAACATCCCGCTGCCAGGCGTGACGGTAACCGCGCAGAACACACTGACCGGCAAGCGCTATTCCACTACGACCGACATCACCGGCGCCTGGTCGCTGACGATTTTGCAGAACGGCCGGTACGTGATACACACGGAGTTCGCGGCATTCGCGCAGGGGGCCGAGGAGGCGCTGCTGAACCAAGCGGGGCGCGACCGGACGGTGAATTTTGAGCTGATTCTGGCTTCGCGCGCCGCGGCGCAGGAACAGCAGAGCCAGGCAGGACAAAGCGCCGACACGAATCCCGTAGCCCAGGCGATTCGCGAGCTTACCGGCAACGGCGCCGAGAACCTGTCGCTGATGAGCGCGCTGGGCAACGACATCGACACCGGCGCGGGCACAGCAGGGGCGAGCGGGGCCGAGCTTCCTTCGATTGCCGGCAACAGCGACTTTGGCAGCGATTCAGTGAACATCAACGGGCAGTCGGGGCAGGTGAGCCCGCTGGCCGGCGTGGACGTGGATCGCATTCGCGACGCAACGGAAGAGGTGCGGGCGCGCGGCGGGCAGCCTGGCGGCGAAGGCGGCTTATTCGGCGGCGGGCCAATGGGGGGCGGAATGCTGAGCGGCGGGCCGATGATGGGAATGGGCGGCCCGGGAGGGTTTGGCGGGCGCGGCGGCGGGGGCGGCGGGCGTGGGAATTTCCGAGGCTTCAATTCGGCGCAGCCGCACGGCGCCGTCTTCTGGCAGGGAACCAACTCCGCGGTAAATGCCGAACCGTTTGCGCTAGTTGGACAGGCACAGCAGCAGCCGTCGAATGGAACCAACCGCTTCGGCCTCACGTTCATGAGCGAGCCGTATATCCCGCGGCTCACCAAGCCCAGCGGCAAAGACACGATTTTTTTGACGCTCGCTGGACAGCGCAGCTCAACGCCCGACGATTTTTATGCCACGGTGCCGACCTTGGCCGAGCGGCAGGGCGATTTTTCCTCACCCATTTACAATCCCGCCACCGGCCAGCCGTACCCATGGAACGGCGACTATTACGCGATTCCACCAGCGCAGTTCCAAAGCTTGCCCGCCTATGCGCTGATGACCTGCCCCTCAGCGCAGCCCAATTGCCAGCCGGCGATTCCGCTGCCCAATCTTTCTGGAGCGGAAACGGCCGAGGGCTATAACTACCACCTGCTGACGACGGGCCAGACCAACACCACGCAGGCCGGGGTTCGCTATATGCGCAGCATCGGGCCCAACGCGGGGCTCGGCGGATTCGGCAGGTTTGGTGGATTCGGGCGGCGCAACTCGCAAAATCAGGGGCTGCGCCAGAGTATCAACTTCAACTACAACTACTCCCGCACCGCTCAGGACGACATCAATATGTTTCCGCAATTTGGCGGGAAGACCTCGTCCGGTTCCAACTCCGTGCAGGCCGGCTACACCGTGGGGTATCACCGCTTCACCAGCATTTCGAATGTTTCGTGGAACCGCAGCAACGGTCAGACAACGAATTTCTTCACCAATTCGGCAGACAATATTGCGTTCGCGAACGGGATACTCGCGCCCAACCAGGTGCCGCTGAACTACGGATTGCCCAATCTGAACATCAGCAACCTGCCGCAAGGATTTGCGGAGACGCAGCCGAGCTTTTCAACCAATCAAACCCTTTCTTTTTCCGAGACGCTGAGCTGGATTCATGGCAAGCACAACATGCGCTACGGCGGCGATTACCGGAGGGTGCATCGGGACTTTCTGGCCGGCTCGGACGCCACCGGAAACTTCTCGTTTACTGGGTTCTTCACCGAGGACGCGGCGAAGGACCCGGCAACCGGCTCTGCGGTGGCCGATTTCGTGCTGGGTTACCCGGCTTCGACCAGCATCAATTCGACGCAGAACAAGAGCTACCTGCGCGACAACGTGTTTGACGCGTACGCCATGGACGACTGGCGCGTGCTGCCCTACCTGACGGTGAATTACGGAGTCCGCTACGAGTTCTTTGCGCCGTATACCGAAGAATACGGCCGCCTGGCGATGGTCGATTCCGACCCGGCGGCAGGCTTCAGCAGCGAGCAGGAGGTAAGTGCCGGCGGAGTGGGCCCGGTGAGCGGCCTGCACTTTCCCGATTCGCTGGTCTACCCGTGGCACAAGGCCTTTGCGCCGCGAGTCGGGCTGGCACTGCGCGTTCCCAAAGTGAACCAGATGGTGGTGCGCGCCGGCTTCGGCATGAACTACACGGTGGGCGAATACGCCACCTTCGCCAATACCATGGCGCACGAGCCGGCCTTCACCGACGAGCAGACGAACAGCATTGTGAATGCCGGCTCGCAGGTGGTGGGAGCCTGTGCGCAGACCAATCCGCCCACCTGCTTCAGCAACGGCTTTCCCACACCGGCCACGGTGGGTAATTATGCGCTGGACCCGCATTACGGATTGCCCTACGTGCAGACGTGGAACCTGGACGTGCAGAAGACGCTGCCTTGGGGAATCGTGATGAACGTGGGCTACAACGGGTCGAAGGCCAACCACCTGGATGTGAAGAGCTCGCCGCAGGTACTGCCGGAGAGCCCGCTCACAAACCCGACTGGCCTAGTCTTCAACTACGACCAGGCGCTGGCTTTCTACAAGATGAGCGCCGGAACGGTGCGGGTGAATAAACGGCTGACCAAGAGCGTGGCCATGGGAGCGAATTACCAGTACGCGCACGGCATCGACGACGCTACCTCAGTGAACGGCAGTTCGGGGACGGTGGCCCAGGACTGGCTGAACCTGGCCGCCGAGGAAGGGAACTCGAGCGCGGTGGTGCGGCACTTGGTGAGCGGCACGTATCTCTATGAGCTGCCCTTCGGCGAAGGGCGCGCATGGGCCACATCCGGCGTGTCGAATCGTATTCTCGAAGGGTTTTCGATCTCGGGATCTTATACGCTGGCCAGCGGGACGTGGCTTTCGCCCACCTACACCATTTCGACCATCGGGCTGAGTTGCGGCACGGCCGGATCGTTCCGCGCTAACGTGAATCCCGGAGTTTCCGCGGTGCTGGGCGGAAGGCAATGGATCAATCCCGCGGCCTACAGCAAGCCTGTGCACACCGCTGGCTATTGCGATGCCTTCGGCGATGCGCCGCGCAACTCGATTGAAGGGCCGGGCACGGTGACCAACAACATGGCGCTCTCCAAGACCGTGCAGATGGGCGATACGCGCAGCATGGAAATCCGCGCCAGCATGAACAATGCGTTCAACACGGTGCAATACAAAGGCGTGAACACCAGCGTGGGCACTACGAATTTCGGCCAGGTGACTTCGGCGGGGGCGATGCGGTCATTTCAATTTATGGCCCGGTTCAGGTTTTGAAAGGCAGCGAGTCAGCAAGTCGGCGAGTCAGCGGGAAGATCAATGAGATGAAGGATGTGGTTTGCAAAATCGGGACGGTGGCTGCAGGCTTAGCGCTGCTATTGCCGGGCGCGCGGACAGCTATGGCGCAGGTCACGTCCACGCCGCAGGGCGGCTTCACGCTACAGATGAACGGCGAGCTGGTGCTCACCAATGTTGTGGCGCGCGATGCCAGGACCGGCGAGCCGGTGCGCGGCCTCAAGCAGAGCGATTTTCGAATTTACGAGGACGGGAAAGAACAACAGATTTCCACCTTCGATTTTGAGAGCGTGGAGATGGCCACGCCGCTCAAGGAAGCGACAGTGAGCGGCCTGGCCGCGGGCCCGAGTTCCGGCAGCAGCAAGGCGGTGGTTGTCGCCAGGCCCGAGGATCTGCGCAATCACCGGCTCATCGTGATGTTCTTTGACCTGACCTCGATGCAGCCGGAGGATCTGGATCGCTGCGTGGAGGCGGCCAAGGATTTTCTGCGCACCAAGATGCAGCCGGCGGACCTTGTGGCGCTGGTCTCGCTGGGCGACACGCTGAACGTCGATCAGGATTTTACCGCTGACAAGGACGCGCTGATCCGCGAGGTAGGGGCCTACAACGGCACCGAGGGCGAGGGCTTTACGCAGGGGGCCAACTCCAACTCAAACCAGGCGGAAGACACTACTGCCTACACCCCTGACGAAAGCGAGTACAACGACATCAACACCGACCGGGAGCTGTTTGCGATCCGTTCGATTGCGAAATCGCTGGAGAAGATTTCAGTGAAGAAGTCGCTGCTGTATTTCTCGGGCGGAATTTCGCGGGACGGCATTGAGAATGAGGCCTCGCTGCGGGCAGCGGTCAATTCGGCCGTGCGCGCGGATATGGCCATTTACAGCGTGGACACGCGTGGTTTGCAGGCGGTTTCTCCGCTGGGCGATGCGTCGACAGGCAGCCTGCGCGGGCAGGGCGGCTACAACGGCGGCGCGTTGCTGAACAACATGAATCAGAATTTTGCCACGCAGGAGGTGATGGCGACGCTTTCAGGCGACACCGGCGGCAAAGCCTTCTTTGACTCGAACGACTTTGCGCCGGCCTTTGCGCAGGTACAGAGAGACACGTCGGAGTATTACGCCGTCGGCTTCAGGTCATCGAACCCGGCGCGCGATGGCAAGTATCGCAAGTTGACGGTGAAGATCGACCGGCCGGGCATCAAGCTCGAGTACCGGCCCGGCTACTACGCGCCGGCGGACTTTCGGCACTCGGGGAAGCAGGATCGCGAACAGGAGCTTGACGAAGAGCTGGCCAGCGACCTGCCGGCGACGGATATTGCCGTGTATCTGGATGCCATGTATTTCCGGCTCGACAACAATCGCTATTACGTGCCGGTGTCGCTGCTGGTGCCGGGCTCGCAGATTCCGTTTGTGAAGGGCGGCGACAAAGACAAGGCTACGCTCGACATTATCGGAGTGGTGGTGGACGAGGTGAAGCGGCCCATCGGGCGGGCGCGGGAGACGGTGAAACTGAATCTCGACCAGGCGCTGAACGCGCGGCAGAAGAATATCCAGTACACTACCAGCTTCAATTTGCCGCCGGGCAAGTACACGCTCAAGTTCGTGGTGCGCGAAAACCAGACGGGGCGGATGGGATCGTTCGTTGCCGAAATCGTGCTGCCCGACATGAAGAAAGCACCGCTGAAAATGAGCTCGATTGTGCTGGCATCGGTGCGCGCGCCGAGCAAGGTACAGGATCCGCTGGTGCGCAATGGCGAAGAGTACGTGCCGAACATCACGCATGTTTTTCGGCAGGACCAGCACATGTACCTGCTCTACGAGGTGTACGATCCGGCGCGGGAAAAGGCGGCCGAGGGCGCGCCGAAGGAGCCGAAAGGCGCGATCAACCTGCTGAGCAGCCTGGAACTGGTCCAGGGATCGACGAAGGTGTACGAGACGCCGCTCGTTCGCGCGCAGAAGATCAACGTGGAAGGCCGCGACGCCGTTGCCGTCGAGCTCGACGTGCCGCTGAGCGGCCTGAAGCCCGGCCAGTACATTTGCCAGTTGAACGTGATCGACGATGCCGGTGGGAGCTTTGCGTTTCCGCGGTTCGCGATCCTGGTGCGGCCGCCGAATGCTCTGGCCGCTACGCAGCCTGCTGCTCAACCTGCCGGCGCGGGCGGCGGGTTCTGATCGAGGCTATTTTTCCGCGAGATCGGGCTCCGCGCTATCGCGGTACGGGCAGTGGCGGCAGCTTGAACCGCAGCAACAGCCGCGCTTTAGATGGTATGCGGCGGTAAATACCAGGTATGGGCCGTCGAAATAGTAATCTTCCGGCGAAAGCGCTGGGAGCTGCGGCGGAGCCTGAGGGGCGCGGTCCATGCGGCTATTGTCGCCGATTGGCTGCGCTGATCGGGCCGCAGGCGCTCGATACAATCAGAATATGGCTCTTACTGCGCAAGACCGCGCCCGCAAAATCAAGGTTCTTCTCTTCGACGTCGATGGGGTTTTGACCGACGGAACGATATGGCTTGTGCCGAGCACCGGCGCCAGCAAGGTTCTGGACGAAATTAAAGGCGCGCATGGCAAAGACATCGGTTTTGGCGTGCAGTCGGACACGCTGGTCGAGGCCAAAGGCTACAGCGCGCACGATGGCATGGGCATTTCGCTGGCGCGCATGGGTGGGCTCAAGTGCGGCGTAATCACCAAGCGCATCAGCGAGACGGTGGCCACGCGTGCACGCGACCTGCGGCTCGAGTTCATCTACCAGGGCCAGGCGTTCAAGATGAAGCCGATTCGCGAGATCTGCGAGAAGGAAGGCGTGACACTCGACGAGATCTGCTACGTGGGCGATGACATCGTCGATTTGCCGGTGATGCGGCAGGTGGGGCTGGCGATTGCGGTGGCCAATGCGCGGCCACAGGTGAAGGCCGAGGCGCATTACGTGACGCCGAATTCGGGCGGATACGGCGCGGGGCGCGATGCCGTTGAGTTCATTCTCGAAGCCAAGGGCGTGCTCAAGCAGTGCATCGAGAACTATCTCGACGAGAACACGTCGATTGCGCCGTCGATGGATGTGGGGAAGCGGAGCTAGTTTAATGGAGCCACTGGCGAAGATGAGTTTATGACGCAAGGGAAGAAAGCGGTTGTGCTGCTAAGCGGCGGGCTTGACTCGGCCACCGTGCTGGCCATCGCCAAAAGCGAGGGCTACGAAAGCTATGCGCTCTCGTTCGCTTACGGGCAGCGGCACGCCTGGGAACTTGAAGCAGCCAAGCGCGTGGCGGCGGCGATGGGCGCGGCGGAGCACCGCATCGCGCAGATCGATTTGCGGGTGTTTGGCGGATCGGCGCTGACGGCGGAGATCGATGTGCCCAAGGGACGTGGGACAGACGAGATGGCGCACGGGATTCCGGTGACGTACGTTCCGGCGCGTAATACGATCTTTCTTTCGTTTGCGCTGGCGTGGGCGGAAGTGCTGGAGGCGAACGATATTTTTATCGGCGTCAACGCGCTCGACTATTCGGGCTATCCCGATTGTCGGCCGGAGTTCATCGAGGCCTATGAGAAGATGGCAAACCTGGCGACCAAAGCGGGCGTCGAGGGGCGTCAGCACCTGAAGATTCACACGCCGCTGATCGCGCTGACGAAAGCACAGATCGTCGCGCGCGGCATCGAATTGGGCGTGGATTACGGGCTGACCAGCAGTTGCTACGATCCATCGCCGACTGGCGTACCGTGCGGGGAGTGCGACTCTTGTCTGCTGCGCGAGAAGGGTTTCAGGGAGAACGGGATTGAGGATCCGGTGCGAAAAGGAGCCGCTAGCTCCTAGCTTCTAGCTGCTAGCTCTGTCCTTGAGCGGCAAACTGTTTGTGCTTGTCGTGGATTCGCTGGAAGCTAGTAGCTAGAGTCTGGAAGCTGCATTTATGACCTACGCGGTGAAAGAAATCTTTTATACGCTGCAGGGCGAGGGTGCGCAGACGGGGCGCGCGGCGGTCTTTTGCCGATTTGCGGGGTGCAATCTGTGGTCGGGAAGGGAGACGGATCGGGCGAGCGCCATCTGCAGATTCTGCGACACGGATTTTGCGGACACGAATGGGCCGGGCGGAGGGAAGTTTGCCTCGGCGGAGATGCTGGCGGCGGCGGTCGATGAGAAATGGCCGAGCGGAGTACAGCGAAGTGGTCGCTTTGTGGTCTGCACCGGTGGCGAGCCGTTGCTGCAACTCGACGAGCCGCTGATTGCGGCGCTGCACGAGCGCGGATTCGAGATTGCGGTTGAGACGAATGGAACGTGCGCGGCGCCGGCAGGGCTGGACTGGGTCTGCGTCAGTCCCAAGG
>Ga0187812_1000160_pt1 | contig 24369 bp, 14 predicted proteins | sample NC_S_2_FD_130582 | JGI IMG/M metagenome (GOLD analysis project Ga0187812, IMG submission 130582) | Wetland sediment microbial communities from Neuse River Estuary, North Carolina, USA - ASW-S_2 | ecosystem: Environmental > Aquatic > Freshwater > Wetlands > Sediment | place: USA: North Carolina...
ACAAAGACCTGTGGGCTCTGGAAGCTATCCTCAACCCCACTGCGACCGCCAGCAAGAAGGTCGCGTAGTAACATCAACCTAACCGCCGCTCGCTACTTTCAACTGCCAGCGAGACATGCTCGATTGTTTTTGCGCCAACAGGCATGTAGCTTTAACGAGCAGGAGATGCGATCACATGATGACCACGCCAGGGAAGTGGATCTCCAACGAAAGAGGGTCTAGTGTTTTCATCGCCATCCTCTTTATTCTGGTTGCATTTTGTCCCGCCATCGGCATTTCGGAAAGCTCGGCGCTCCATGGCTCGGGGACCGGGAGCGTAGCAGGGCGAACCATTCCAGGCTCTGGGAACCCGTACTGGTGGGTTCAAATCGACTACCAGAAGTCTGGAGATGGGCATGCTGCCAGCACGCCCTGGACTGACGCGGATTTCGTTTCTTTTGCTAGAGCGGGAATCAATGGCGTGGAGATCAACCTGGTGTGGGGCAGCATTGAGCCGCGCCGGGGCGAGTACGACTTTGCACTGCTGGATAGCTACCTGGCTTCGGCCGGCAAGGCGCATATCGGGATTTATTTGATCTTCTGGCAGAGCGTCTGGGCAGAGGCGCCACCCAAGGTTGTGGGCAAGAACCCCCCGCTATGGATTGCGGGACGCGATCTGACCAGCGCCGGCATGACCACGAATGAGCCCTCCTGGTGGGATAAGGATTCCCGGCAGGCGTATTTCGATTACATTTGCCGGACCATCGAACACGTGAATGGCAAGCCCGGATTCGGGGGATTGTTTGCCAACTACGGTTGGCTGGACGCGATGTGGGGGCCCGAGAATTACAAAGGAGCAGGGTTGGAACCGACCCGCGGAATAGCGGGCTACGCTCCGGCAGACATTCAGGAGTTTTACCGCTGGCTGCCCCGAACTTACAAGACTCTCGCCGCCTTCAACAATAAATGGCATACCTCCTATACGAAGTGGAGCGAGGTTCCGACGGCCAAGCCGGGTGAGCCGCTGTTCGCCGTCTATCAACATTTTCGTTACCAGAGCGTCGCCCAAACCTACGATGAGATCTCGCGCCTGGTGCGGGCCCGGACCAAGGCCCCTCTCCTTTATTACTGGGGCGGGATGATAGGTGGGGATTCGACTGGGGTCGGTGTGATGATGAACGCCCCGGATATCTTCTTCAAGACCGCTAAACGCTACAACGCCATTGTGGTGCTGGACGATGCGGACTACACAGGGCTCTCGCTGGTCTTCGGCAGCCTGGCCCGATCCTACCGAGTGCCTCTGTTTGAAGAGTGGACGCCGCAGGAAAGCGGGATGGAGGAGGAAACCGCAAGATGGTTGGGCCACATCGCTATGGGAGCGCCCTACGAGATCGGTGCGGATTTCTTCATCTATCCGCCACCGAAAAACCAAGCTGGATGGGCCGATGCCTGGCCGAAGTTCCAAGCCTGGCACGCCACCATGTCTCAGATCAAGGGGATAACCCCGGAGCAGCCGGTCGCGATCCTCATACCGATGAAGAAGATCGCGTTCGGCCCGGATTTGAACGCTCTTTCCGGCCTGGAGATCCAATTGGGCAACTTCTGGCGGATTCACCATGTGATGCCCCACTTCATTACCGACGAGCAGGTGACGGACGGAAGCGTTGACCTGGGGCAGTTCAAGGCCGTAGTGGATCTGGGCGACGAGCGCGCAGATCTGCCGGAGCTAAATGCCTACGCTGAGAAGCATCCGGTGCTCAAAAATCTCAACGATGCGGTTGCTCTCTTGAAACCGTATGTGACACTGGATCCGGTTTACGATTTTCTGGAGGTGACCCCGGTCGTGGACGGGAGTTCCGTGTGGCTTACCCTGGCCAATTGCAGCGGCAAGAAGGCTTACGCCGGGAACATAGATTTCGATCCTCAGGCCGTGGGTCTGAAATCGACGGAGTTCGATGTGACGATCGTCAAAGGGGAAGAAAGTGTTCCCGCAAGCCGCACGCAGGATGGGAAGATCCAATGGCGGATCAACCTGCCTCCAGCGGGATTTGAGGTGGTTCGGCTTAGCCCTCGCAAATCCGCGTTGCCTTAAGATAGGAAGACTACCCGCATGTCCAAGAGAGTCGCTTGCGCTCCCGCGCAGACCATCTCCCCGGAACGGGCCGCGGCCCTCGTCAGGTCCGGCATGTGGCTCGATTACGGCACAGGTCTCGGCCAGCCGGACGTATTCGATCAAGCGCTTGCCGCACGGGAGGAGGCGCTCGAAAACGTAAAGATCCGCTCCTGCCTATCGATGAGGCCGCGGGCAGTGGCGGAAGGCGATGCGGGGGGCAATCGCTTCTTTCTGTTCAGTTGGCACTTCTCCGGCTACGACCGCAAGAAACACGACGCAGGGCGCTGCCACTACATGCCGCTGAACCTGGGCGAGGTGCCGGACTACTACCGCCGCTTTCTCGCCCCAGTGGACATCGCCATTCTGAAGACCTGCCCGATGGACGAGAACGGCTACTTCAACTTCAGCGCCGCCAATCTCTGGCACCGCGCGGTCGTAGAAAGCGCGAGGATGGTCATCGTCGAAGTGAACCGGGCGCTGCCGTACGTTTACGGAGATGAGAACGGCGTCCACTTGAACGAGGTGGACTACATTGTCGAGGGCGATCACCAACCGGCGCCGGAACTGCCCAATCCTCAGCCAACCGAGATCGACCGCGCCGTTGCCCGCCTCATCGCCGGCGAGATCGAGGACGGCGCCTGCCTGCAGATCGGCATTGGCGGCATGCCCAACGCGGTCTGCGCATTGTTACTGGAAAGCGGCGTGCGCGACCTTGGCGTGCACACGGAGATGCTGACGGACGGCATCGGGGAGCTGTATAAAGCCGGCCGCATCACCGGCGCCAGAAAGACGCTCGATCCCGGCAAGATTGTCTTCACTTTTTCGCTTGGTTCGAGCTCCCTGTATGCCCTTGCCAACCGCAACTCCGACATGTACTGCAGACAGGTGGACTACACCAACTCGCCGCACATCATCATGCGGAACGATCGCGTTGTCTCCATCAACAACACCACCCAGATCGATCTGCAGGGCCAGGCTGCCTCCGAGTCGGACGGCCACCGCCATATCAGCGGCACCGGTGGGCAACTGCAATTCGTGCGCGGCGCCTATGCGTCGAAGGAAGGCAAGTCCTTTATCTGTCTCTCATCCACCTATTGCAAGCAGGGCGAGCGCCGCAGCCGGATCGTCCTCAACCTGACGCCAGGCAACATCGTCACCACGCCGCGCTCCGACGTGATGTACATCGTCACCGAATACGGAATGGTCAACTTGAAGGGAAAGTCGGTTGCCGAGCGTGCTCAGGCGCTCATCTCCATCGCTCATCCGGATTTCCGCGAGGAGCTTGAGCGACAGGCCTACGAGCATCGCCTGATTCCCCGCGGTGTTTCGTTCTGAGGCCGCTCGTCATGAAACTAGTCACTAATAAGTTATCGCCGATTGTGCAGTTGCCAATTATGAACCAACTATTAAGGATGGGCGGCCGACGACCGAATCCATCCAGGCAAAGAAGAGAACTCTTAAGAAGGAATCGCGAGGAGGATTCTCATGCAGAATTGTGAATTGGCTCTTTTCCTGCGACGAATTGCATTGCCGCTATTGGCTTATTTATTCATTCTGCCTGGCGCTGCCGTACGCGATGGTGTAGCCCAGAGCAAGCCCGACTTTCACCGGATTGAGGACGTGATCTATGGGCGCAAGGCAGGAATGGCGCTGACCCTTGACGTCTTTCAGCCCGCAGTACCAAACGGCTATGGCGTCATTTTCGTCGTCGATGGCGCATGGTTCTCGGCTCATGACGCAGCACCCAATATGCCTTCTGTCCAGCCCGATGCCTATAAGAGCCTGCTTCACCGTGGATACGCCGTCTTTGCCGTCGTGCTCAGTTCCCAGCCGGAGTTTACGATTCCTCAGATAGTTTCCGATCTCCGTCGGGCTGTCCGGTTCATCCGTTACAACGCGGCGAAATACGACATTAAGCCGGATCACCTTGGAATCGTAGGCATCAGTGCTGGAGGTCAACTTACGCTCATGATCGCCACACAGGGCGTCGAAGGCAACGCCGGTGCAAGCGACCCTGTGGAACGTGAAGACAGTTCGGTCCAGGCGGTGGTGTGTTTCTTTCCGCCGGCAGACTTTCTGAATTGGGGTGGTCCCGGCATCGATGGCGTCGGGCTGCAATCTATGGCTCAGTTGCGCGCCGCGTTTGGACCGCGCGCCGATACTGAGGCAGGCCGGCAGGCGTTAGGGCGGGAGATCTCGCCGATTTATTACATTACTTCTCATCTGCCTCCAACCCTCATCATCCATGGCGATGCGGATCGGATTGTTCCGCTGCAGCAATCGAAAACTTTCGTCGAGCGGGCGCACGAAGACGGGGCTCCGCAGGTGCGGCTTGTGGTGCGGAAAGGGAAGGGCCATGGATGGGCGGGGTTCTGGGATTCAGAGGAGGATACGCAGCTCTATCTCGATTGGTTTGACCGCAACCTGCGCGGGATCGAGAACCATGACGACGGCGACGGCAAAAAATGATCGATTCGGCGAGGCAAAACCCAAAAGCTGGGCCAACTGAAACTAGAGATACATTGGCATTTGAGGCCCTCCCGGGCGAACCAGGAGGAGGATCAACATGCCGAAGAAGCAGCACTCGGAACAGGAAATCCTTTCCGCGCTCAAGCAGTACGAGAGCGACCGTACGGCCGACGTGCGCTGAAACAAACTTCTCATATTTCACGAAGGAGTCATACGGACGTGCGGACGTCCGCGACGCCACAGTGCGCGTCATATCGTAACATCAAACCAATTCGTGGGGTGGGGATCCGCCGTGTATCAGAACATCGCGATGCTCCGCTGTGATGTGGTCGGGAATCTCACTTGTTGGAGTCCACCGTTGACACACTAGACTTAGAAGCGATGCGTTATTGCTTTCGAAGATCCTCCGGGCTGGATATTCCGAGCTTTCTCGCCACAGCGCTCAAAATCATCTTCAGGTCGATCATCCTTCTTCTTCCTACAGTCGTTCGTATGCGGCCTTAACCTACCGGCCATTCGACATGATTATCGTGTGAGGAACCTATCCCATTGCGTTGGCCAGCCTGGCGCGTGGTGACGTACAATCGCAAAACTGTCCTCCTTAAGAACAAACGAGCCGGATCAGGTCCGTCTGCATCGGTGAAGGGAGTTGCTGTGCGAGAGGTTCACTGGGCTTTTGTTCGGGAGAGGTCCGCTTAATTGCGTTTGTTCTCTTGTCACTTATAACCAGGCTAATGACGCAACCTCCAAAGATCGCGATCGCGACGCCTCCAAGTCCGTTCTTGGCACGGGTCAATGAATGATCGTTTCGACCTAATGCATAACGCGAAGACTTCCCGGAACATGAAGCCAGCGGCAAGGCTTGGTGCTTGATTGCATCTCGACAGGACATTTATCCGTAGAGAGTGTCGTATCTAGGTGGTAGTCGACTGGATTGTTTGCAGGATTGCCTGCAAGATTGCTTTGGGAGCCGGAGGACAACCCTTCACCGAGTGGTCGACCGGAATGACATCCGCAACGGCTCCTCTGCTTGCGTAGCTTCTGGCAAAGATTCCGCCGCAAGCTCCACAATCTCCAACTGCAATGACGATCTTTGGATCTGGAACCGCATCAAATGTCCTCTTGAGTGCCTCTTCCATGTTCACCGAGACCGGGCCGGTTACGAGAAGGAGGTCAGCGTGCCGCGGGCTTGCTACGAACTTAATGCCAATTCCCTCGATGTTGTAATACGGATTATTGAGCGCCTGGATCTCGAGCTCGCATCCGTTGCAGGATCCGGCATCGACGTGGCGAATGCAGAGTGCGCGGCCCAGAATCTTCCTGATGTTTTCTTGCAGGCCTCCAATTTCCAAATCCTCTTGGGGCGCCGGCGGAGCCTCTTCGGTTAGAATCCCGGTGCGAATCATGCGCGAGAGAGTTTTGATCATTGGAACCTCAGCCGTCGTGTCCGCTGTAGGACAAGTTGAAGGACTTGTTGATTAAGGGAAAATCGGGCACCAGGTTGCCGAGGATCGCAAATTCCAGAAGAGGCCAGTTCTGCCACGAGGGATCGTGCGGATGGCATCGGCGTATGCTTCCGTTTGAACCGGATTCAAGCGCGATGAGCACGGGGCCGCGCCAGCCTTCGATCACTCCTAGTCCGAGAAGGCCTGGCTCGGCGTCCGGAACAGCGCTCCGAATGTCGCCCCCGAAAAGGTTCGCTAGTAACACACGACAAATACGCAGCGATTCGAGAATCTCGTCGAATCGGACCGCAACGCGCGCGGCCACATCCCCCGAGATCTGCATCGACACTTTCACGTTCATCTTGTCGTAGGGCGGCCACGGAAAATCCGCGCGAAGGTCATGAGGAATGCCCGAGGCTCGAGCGGCCAAACCTGCAGCGTCGAGTTTCCACGCCGTTTCGTGCAGAAGGACCCCGGTCTCGCGGAAACGATCCTGGACACCGGCGTGATTGTCGTAGATTCTTCGCATCCCGCCCACGCCAGTTTCAAGCGCGTGGTAGCGGTCGAGGAGCAAGGGAGGAGCCTCGTCGGGCAAATTAGAGGCCACTCCGCCTGGCACGATGAAGTCCATCAGATAACGCGCGCCGAAGCACGCCTGGTTGGTGCGCAACAGGTCTTCCTTCATGCGGGAGAACTGGGTCAGTCCAAAGGCAAAGCCCGCGTCGTTCCCAAGTGCCCCCAGGTCCCCGAGGTGATTGGCCAACCGTTCATGCTCCAAAGCTAGAGCACGTAATTGAACCGCACGCGGAGGGCAGTTGGTATTGGTGATGGATTCCAGTGCTGCGCAGCAGGCCCATGCATATGCGACCGCGGAATCGCCGGAGATGTGCGCAGCGAGCCTGTGTCCATCTCTCTGGGCCATCGTCTCAAATCGTTTTTCGATCCCTTTGTGCTTGTACCCGAGGCGTTCTTCAAGCCGCAGCACCTTCTCGCCGACTACGGAGAAACGAAAGTGTCCTGGCTCGATGGTGCCCGCGTGCACCGGGCCGACGGCGATTTCATGTACTCCGTCTCCCTCGACCTGGACAAACGGGTACGGCTCGGATACGCATGCAAACTGAGTTTCGCCGCCAAAGTCGCGCCGAAGAGGAAATACATTCTCCGGCCATCCGCTGTGGCGAAGCCAGCCGCGATGGTCCGGTTCCATGCTCTTGATGCCTAGCAAGTCGAAGATGGCGCGTTCCATTCTCAAAGCACTGGGGAAGAGCTCACGAAGGCTGGGATAGGTTGGATTGGCTCCGGCCTCCATTTCGTGCTCGACAACGGTGATCCCGCGGGTCTGGAGATAAGCAACATACACACGATAGCGGCCATCGCGATCGCGGTCGTCGGCGCCCCAGAGAGTTAGCAAACGCCCACCGGCTGTGCGAACCGTTTGGGCAATCTGCCGCCACTCGACGGCGCCTGCCTTGCTGTGCCGGCACGGCAGGTTCGACGGCAGTGCCTTCGCTCCATGTTTGAACTCAGGAGTCATTCAGTCATCACCCGATCAACCGCGCAGCGGCACGATACCACTCTGCCAGCGCGGGAGGAATATAGAGGCCCAATATCAAGACCATTGCCAAATGAACAAAAACCGGAACCATCGCTGGAGAGTGCGGTAACTTGGGCGCATTGCTTTCTCCAAATGCCATTGGTTGCACTTTCATAAATATTCCGGCAAATGCCACCCCGAACGCGATGAGCAGAAATGGCGTCGCCCATGGATGCTCCCGCATCGCCGTCGTAAGGATCAGAAACTCGCTCGCGAACACGCCAAACGGGGGCATGCCAAGGATCGCGAGCGATCCAAGCATCAGGCCCCATCCAATCGTAGGGCTGATTCCGACCAGGCCGCGAATTCCATCCATTTGCTGTGTTCCCGCAGTTTGCGAAGCGTGGCCGGCAGTGAAGAAGATCGAAGATTTCGTGAGGGAGTGAACCGTCATGTGCAGCAGCGCAGCGAAATTGGCGATCGGGCCACCCAGGCCGAATGCAAATGTGATGATGCCCATGTGCTCGATCGATGAGTAGCCGAAGAGACGCTTGATGTCGCGCTGTCTCCACAGGAAGAATGCAGCCAGGACCGCGGATAGCAATCCAAAAGCCATCAGCATCCGGCCAGGCATCAATGGACCGATGGAACCGACGGCCAATACTTTGCAGCGGATCACGGCGTAGAGAGCAACATTCAGCAGCAACCCGGAGAGCACTGCAGACACTGGCGTCGGGCCTTCGGCGTGCGCATCGGGGAGCCAGTTGTGGAGCGGCGCCAGCCCGACTTTGGTCCCATATCCAACGAGAAGGAAGACAAATGCGAGGCCCATGACTCTTGGTTCCAGATCGGCCTTGGCCGCGTTCAGGTGAGTCCAGAGCAATGCTGTCATGCCCTGGCGGCCGAGCGTACGCTCCGCGGCAAAGTAGAGAAGGATAGTTCCAAACAATGCCTGGGCAATGCCTACGCCGCACAGGATGAAGTATTTCCACGCCGCTTCGAGGCTCGCCTTGGTTCTATAGAGTGAGACCAGCAGCACGGTTGATAGCGTTGCGGCCTCCATGGCAACCCAGACCATCCCCATGTTGTTGGTGAGCAGTGCAAGAAACATTGCCGCCATAAACAGTTGGTACATGCTGTGATAAAGGCGCAGGCGCCGGGGATTGAGGCGTCCGTGATGTTCCTCGATACGCATGTAGGGTCGCGAAAAAATCGCGGTCGTGAAGCCAACGAAAGCGGTAAGCGCCACCAGAAACACGTTGAAGGGGTCCACAAAGAACTGCTCATGGCCAACCAACAACGGTCCGTGGCGAATGACCCTCACAACGAGGAGAGATGCAGCAATCAATGTGGCAAGGCTTACGCTGACATTGACTTCAGGGGCATAGCGGCGTGCGCCCAGCAACGCAAGCAAGAATGTTCCTAGCAGCGGCATTCCCAGAACCAGCCAGAGTTCCACGTTACTCCTCCTTCAGAGATTCAAGGTGATGCAGATCGAGACTGTCGAACTGCTCGCGGATCTGAAAGAAGAAGATTCCGAGAATGAAGACAGCGACCAGAAGGTCGAGTGCAATGCCCAACTCAATCACCATGGGCATGCCGTAGGTGGCGCTGGTTGCGGCTAAGAAAAGGCCGTTTTCCATGGCTAGGAATCCAATGACCTGCGTGACGGCTTTGCGTCGCGTGATCATCATCAAGAAGGAGAGCAGGATTACAGCAAGCGCGATTCCAATGGTGTGCCGGGTGATGGTTGTGGCCAGCAAACTGATAGGCTGCGCGAGGCCAAAGGCGAAGATGACCAGCACCAGTCCCGCGAGCATGGTGATCGGAATGTTGACCAGGCGCTCGTTATCCCATTGGGCTCCCAGCCGCTTGATCAGCATATGAAGAATCAGGGGCAGGGTGATGACTTTCAAGATCAGAGTCAGTGCGGCGGAAAAGTAGAGTTCAGTCAGGCCTGCTTCATGGGCGACAAGAGAAGTCGAGAGAAACAGAATCGCACCCTGCCAGGCGAACAATGTGATCAGTTGCTGCGTTCGCCGCGTAGACAGCATGGCAAACGAAATGAGCAGCATGCCCGCAGCAAGCAGATTCAGCAATTGGACATCGAGATGGGACCTAAGCACTTGTGTTCGCCCCCAGCAGAAGATGAACGAGGAGCCCGAGCACGGCGATCAGAAAAGCCATCGCCAAGAATTCAGGAGCGCGGAAGATTCGTAGTTTGGCGGAAACAGATTCGATCAGCGCGAGCGCGAATCCGCACACTGCAAGTTTCACGATAAGTGTAAGAAGGGCGATCAAAACCGCGCCGACCGTGGCCCCGTGAATCGCGATACCCCAGGGAATGAAAAGAGCGAAACCGATGCAGGCATAGTTGAAGAGTTTGAGGCTCGAGGCCCATTCGATGAGGGCGAGGTGGCGCGCCGAGTATTCGAGCACCATCGCTTCGTGGATCATGGTGAGTTCCAGGTGGGTCGCAGGATTATCGATGGGGATGCGCGCATTCTCGGCGAGCAGAACCATGACAAACGCGATAGCGGCAAAGACGACGCTGGGATCGATCACCGAGGGATGGGTAGCGTAGTTATCCACCAGGCTGGTGAGGGCCGTGCTACGAAAGAGAAGGAAGGCATTGAAAAAGACCATCAGGATCGCCGGCTCGGCAAGGAATCCAATCATCATCTCTCGGCGCGCTCCGAGCGTTCCGAACGCAGTCCCGATGTCCATTGCGGCGAGAGCTTGAAACACCCGGGCGGTTGCAAAGAGTCCGATGAGCGCAATCGCATCGGCTGCGCTCGCAAACGGCAAATCGGTGACCACGGAAGGAATGATGGCCGCGGCCAGGACCATGGCGCCAAAGAGCACGTAGGGTGCGGCGCGGAATAGCCACGAAGCGTTTTCAGCCAGCGCCGCATCTTTATAGAAGAGCTTTCGCAACATGCGATATGGCTGCGTCAACGGAGGTGCAGTCCGGTTCTGCATCCAGGCCCGGCACTGGGCGATCCACCCGGAAAAGAGCGGCGCCAAAGCGATGGCGATAAGGACCTCTGCGAATTGCCAGATGAACGCGATTCCCCTCATAGCACGAACACCAGCAAGCCAAGTAAAGTGAGGAAGCTGCAGAGCAGGTAAATGGCGAGGCGTCCACCCTGGAGAAGGCTGACTGCGTCGGCCAATCGCTGCACTCCAGCGGCAATAGGTTTGTACACTGCGTGCCAAAAACGATCTTCAATGTGGACACGGTAACGGGGCGCCAGATCTGTTGGCGGCGGCAGGTCGCGCTCCATGCGGAAGAACGAGCCGAACATGTGACGAATCGGCTGGCCAAATCCTTCGGCAGTGTCTTGCATGCGGGATGTTTGCCAGGGATATCCGCAATCCCATGCGGCTGTTCTGCGCACGCGCCCGTGGGCCAATAGGCGCACGGCTAGAAACGTCACCGCGACGACGCAGAGAATGACCGCAAGAAAGACCCATCCGCTGTAGGAAGCCTGTTCCGGCGCGATCGGAGCGATGCGCCAAACCGAGGGGTCTGGAGCAATTGTCTGCCCCAGAAGCATGCCGGTAGATTTTCCTGCAGCGTGAAGCGCAAGTTGTGGCTGCACACCGATCGCGATACAACCGGCGGCAAGCCATGCGAGGCCGATGCGTTCCAGCCAATTCGCATCGTGGGCCTGCGCCAATGACGCTTCGCGAGGCTGCCCGAGGAAGATTACGCCATAGAACTTGACCATGACATAAGCAGCCAGAGCAACCGTCAGAGCCAGCGCCGCCGCACCCAGAGGAATCAGCATGTTGATAAACGCATGGGGCAGCTGCGGAGTATACAGAAACGACTGCAGCAGCAGCCATTCTGAGACAAAGCCATTGAGCGGAGGCAAGCCGGCGATGGCAAGAGTGCCGATCAGAGCCAGGGCGGCAACCCACGGCATAGGACGAATCAGGCCACCCAGTTTTCCCAGGTTGCGCTGCCGCGTGGCATGCAAAACGCTGCCCGTGGCCAGAAACAGCATGCTTTTGAAAAGCGAATGATTGAGGGCATGGAGCAGGGCCGCAGCCAGGGCCAGCGCGGCAAAGAGACGCATATTGCTTGCCGCGAAGAGAATGGACAGTCCAATGCCGGTAAAGATCAGTCCGACGTTTTCAATGGAAGAGTAAGCCAGCAGGCGCTTCATGTCGGTCTGGACTCCGGCAAAGATGGCTCCGAACAGAGCCGAGAAAAGCCCCAGCGCGAGTACTACTACTCCCCACTGCCAAAACTGAATGTGGAGCAGGTCGAAGGTAATTCGCAGCAGTCCGTAGATGGCTGTCTTGAGCATGATGCCGCTCATCATGGCCGAGACCGGCGAAGGCGCCGCGGGATGCGCCTCCGGCAGCCAGACATGCATGGGCACAAGTCCCGCCTTGGCCCCGAAACCGAGAAGGGCGAGTGTGAATGCGACGGTCGCCCAGAAAGGCGTGAGAGAAGCGTTGCGCATGGCATCGAAAGTGAATTGCCAGCTTCCCCCTTGCATGACTCCGAAGCTGAGCAGGATGCAGACCGCGCCGAGATGTGCCATCAGGAGGTAGAGAAAGCCCGCTCGCCGGATCTCCGGTATTCGGTGCTGCGATGTGACGAGAAAGTACGAGGAGAGGGCCATCGTCTCCCAGGCCACCATGAAAAGATAAGCATCGTCCGCCAGCATCACCACCGCCATGCTGGCAAGAAACACGTGGTAATGGAGGCCAAGCAGACCAGGGGCTGTGCCTTCGCCACTACGGAAATAACCCGCTGCAAACGTGGAAATTCCAGCACCCGACAGTCCAAGAATCAAAAGGAAGAAGGCAGAAAGCGCGTCGAGGCGGAGATGGAACGGAAGGTCAGGAAGTCCCAGTGGTAGAGTCATCACTTCCGGGGAGTGGCCGGAGATGAGGAACGTACCAGCCAATAGAAACATACCGACACAGGCCAGGGCGCCAAGCGGGAACAGAAAGCGCGCGACGTAGCGAATGCTGTGCGGGCGCAGCAGGCAGGCAAGTGCGATCACCGGCCAGCAAGCCACGATGAGCAGCGTGGAAGCGAGGGGGTGACTCAAAACGGAATTGAGGAAATTGGCCCAGAGATGCACGTTCACGCGGAATCTCCTTGTCGAGCGCGCGCATCGCGCACCGATAAGAATCCTTCGAGCAGGGATCCTGAACGGATCTGAGGTGGCCCGCTCACTTGCCACTCTCCATTTGAGATTCGCCAATCTCTTCCAACATGGCCCGCGCTTCTGCCAAGTGCTTCTGAAAGTAGCTGCGCATCAGGGCAAGAACCTCAAGCAGGATGGGATCGCGAACGGAGTAGAAGACCTGATTTCCGGACTTCCTGTTCAAGACAAGTTGTCTCGAACGAAGAACAGCCAGATGTTGCGAAATATTGGCCTGTTCCATGCCGAGTTCCTCGATCAGGTCGCCGGCCGAGAGTTCTCGATCCCCAAGCAACTCGATGATCGCGATTCGGGTGGGATGGGCCAAAGCCTGGAAGACATCGGCCTTGAAGCGGCGAAGGGAGTCAGGCATGAGATCAATATTATCATAAGAATATTCGAGTCTTCGAATTTACTATTTGGTCAAACGGAAACAAAGCCATACAGCAGCTCGTAATCTCAGCAACACCCAATTATCGTCTCATTATCTATGGCGACGAGCTTAAGCCCCGGCATTCTGACTTTAGTAGCGCGGCCGTTCTCCTTGACGTTTTTTGAACTGCCGTACCAGGACTCGATGCCTCCCAACTACTGCTGAATCCTCTGCAAGATAGCATTTCTCCATCGTCCTCGATGGAGAAATGCTGCTCAGCGGTAAACAGCCATCAACACTTGGACTGAATTGACCTGCGAGAACCAGAGCAGCGCTGGGACCGCACCATTTGAGGCCCGCACGCGAAGCGGTGCCGCGTCAGCGGCAAGGAGGTTCAGTTGTACGCATCCTGTCTTGTCGTGCGTCCTACGCGGGCGAACCTGTGAAATACTACAACCGCGCTTCAGAATGCTCTTTACGCAAAGACGGGCCGTCCGAAGGTGGAATTTGGGAGTTGCGGTAATTCTTGGAAAAGACTTTACAGTGACCGTAAAGCAGACTTGGCACTTCTGAAAATCATGCCAATTCTGGCTCTCTCAGAATCAATAAGTTGAGTGTTTTCAACACCGATGTCCGGCTCGACTCCCACCGCCTCCACCAACTCTCTTAACGAATCCAGACGCGCCTTCACGTCGGCTCCGTCGATGAGCCCAGCCTGCGGGCAATACGCGATCGCATTTTTAGCCCGCTCAAACGTTATTGACAACCGGCCGCACGCGGGGTTATTGCGACTCGTCGATCACTTCGATTCCGGAGACGGTGGCGTTGTTCACCACCGGCTCGAATGTCAGGTTGATCTTGCCCTGCGCGGAGGGCTTGATGTGGGAGAAGGTTTTGGCCAGCGCGTGCAGGCTGCCGGCCTCCTTATATATATCGAAGTTGTCGAGCAGCGTTTCGCCGTTGCACATCACGCGAAAGACGCGGCTGCCCGCTCCGCCGCCGCCCGCCAGGCCCGGCCCGAAGTAAAACTCGGCAAAGTGCAGCACCAGCGTGTAGCGGTCGCGCGGATCGACGGGTAGTGCGTAGGTGAAATGCCCATAGCGCTCCGTAGTAAACAGGTCGGGATCGGGCGCGCCGGCCACCTGCTGGCGCTGGTCGGAGAGCCGGCCGTTCGTAAAGTAGTTGTCCGACTGCCAGAACTCCCCCGAGTGGTCGGCGAACGAGGTGCGCTGCATCAGCAGCCGGATGGGCAACTGCTTGTGCGGCAGGCCGGGCAGCAGTTCGAGCGCGTTCAACTGCGGCGCTCCGCGCTCGCTGGCAAAGCCGATGTGGATCATGCCGTCGGCTGCCGGAGTCACGTCGCGAAAGACGCGCTCGTCGGCGATGTTCTCGCCCAGCGCGTCGGAGTTGATGTCGAATCCCTGCAGCACAAGGTTGCCATTGATGCGCACATTAAAGGTGGAGAAGCTGTCGCTGGAACGCTCGGTGGTAACGAAAAAGAGGTGCAGCTCGTAGACGCCGGGCTTGACCGGAATGTCGTAGCTGAAGTCGCCTAAGCGCCACTGCTCGAAGAGCATCGGCTCGCTGGTCGCGGTCAGCGGCGCGGGAGTGCGGCGCCACGGCCCTCCGCCGTGCACGTATCGATCGGCTTCCCACAACTGCCCGGTGCTATCGGTTTGCGGCGCTCCGCTGTACCCGGCCAGGATGCGAAGCGGCATCTTTGCCGGCGGCAGCGCGCCGGGCGCTGGCGCGGTCTCCGCCAGGGTTGGGCTGGCGGTCGCAGGAACTGTTGGCGGAGCCGGGCGTGCATGGCGGACCGCATAGATTCCAGCCCCGGCCGCGATGAGAACAACCACCGCAAAAAGCGCAATCGGCAATGCGCGCGAGCGACGCGGCTCCGCCGCCGGTGGCGGGCTCTTTTCGCTTCCGCCTTCAGCCGCTGCGGCGGGAAGGGAAGCCGGTGATTCATTTCCGCGATCCGGAGCCCGGTCCTCGCGCCGCGCGAATGAGGGGACGTAGCTCCCCAGGGGAATCGAGATCTGGAGAGGGCGGTCTTTGCCCGGCCCCTCGTAGAACTCCTTGAGACGCTTGCGCAACCGGTGCGCCTCCACCCTGGCGATGGCGTCCTCGGCGGAGTCGAAGGCGGTCTTGGACCGCCCGAAAACCTCCGTAGCGATGTTGTACTCGGTAAGCTCGTCGCTTTCGCCGCGCAGGTAGCGTTCTCCCATGTAGCGGAGCAGGTTGGCCAGGCGCGAGGAGCGGCCCAGCGCCTCCGCGACGGCTTCAATCTCGGCGCGCTCCGAATTCGCGGTGATGGGCTCGGCATGCTCCAGCATGATGCGCTCCGTGGTGACCACTCCCGGCTGGTGAGGATGATAACGTCACCATTCCTCGATTGCAACGTTGTTACAGCCGCCGGGCCGCGCGGCCGTAAACGCCAATGTACTCAACGGTGTACATGCGCATTAACGGACGCGAACAATTCGGTACAACATTAACCTTCCCTTTCGAATTTGGCCTTGCGTAGAGTTTGGCGGTCGCTCAATCCGGGACGAGAGACCCTCCCAACCACATTTTGCGGACCGTCTTCAAATCCCGATTGAGTGCGGCGTAACAACAAAATCGTTTTAGCAGATTGGACGCACCGCCGCCTAGACATTTTCGCGGCGTCGCAGGCCGATCCGGAATGGCGGTCTGAAGCCGCCTTGGAAACGCTTACTTTGAGATCCGCGGTTTGTGGGAGGTTGGCGATGCCGGAGATGGGTTCCAACTCTAAGTCATCCGGCTCATCGCGTTGGCCGCCGGCGCACAGCGCCGTTCGGCGTGGCTCACAGGAAACAGCCCTTACTGGAGGAGAAATCCAATGATGCAAACAATCGAACGGGTTCTACAACAGATTTTGAGAGCGCGAGCATGGAGCCGGGTGGGCCTGGCAATCGCTCTCGCCGCGCTCTTCGCGGCCCCATCCGTATACGGCCAGCTCATCACCGGCACCCTGTCGGGGACGGTGCGCGACGTGACCGGCGCGGTCGTTCCCAACGCCAGCGTGACGCTCATCAGCGAAACTAGCCACGATAGCCGCGTGACCCAGAGCAACAGCGCCGGCTACTTCGCGTTCGCCGCCGTGCCGGCCGGCGCGTACTCGATCAACATCGCCGCGGCCGGCTTCTCCAACTGGCGCCAGACCGGAATCCTGATGAACTCCGGCGACGTCCGCGAGGTTGCCGGCATCGCGCTCAAGGTCGGAGCGGCCTCCGAGACCATCTCGGTCTCGGCCGAACCGGCGCAGATGGTTCCCATCGACTCCGGCGAGCGCTCCGACGTGATTTCCAGCACCGATCTCGAGCGCCTCTCGCTCGAAAGCCGCAACGTTTCCGAACTGCTGAAGATTCTTCCCGGCGTCACCTCCGTGGCCAACGGCACCTCGGGCGGCAGTTCAGTGGACTTTTCCGCGGTCGGCCCGACAGGTAGCACCGACGGAGTCGGATACTCGCCCAACGGCGCGCCTTATCGCGGCGGCACCTCTTACCTGCTTGACGGCGCCAACATCATCGACCCCGGCTGCAACTGCTGGTCCATCGCCGTACCCAACCCGGACATGACCTCCGAGGTAAAGGTAGACTCGTCGTTTGGCGCCGATGCGCCCAACGGTCCCGAGGTCATCAATACCACCAGCAAGAGCGGTGGCAACCAGTTCCACGGCCAGGCATATTTCTATGCCCGCAACCAGTCGCTGAACGGCAACACCTGGCAAAACAACCACAACGGCTCTCCGCGGCAGCCGGGCGAGTATTACTATCCCGGCGGCAACATCGGCGGACCCATCCTCATCCCGCACACCAACTTCAACAGAAACCGGAAACTGTTCTTCTGGGCCGGCTACGAGTACTACAAGCAGACGCTGCCCGCGGGCAGTGCTCTCGAGTCCTACATTCCCAGCGCGGGCATGATGAACGGCGACTTTTCACCCACCGGGACGGGCAATGCCGCGCTCTGTCCCAAAGGCCTCACCGCCGGCACAAAAACCTGGTGCGACGATCCGACCGGATATAACGACGCCAACGGTAACCCCATCGCCAGCGCCGCCAAGGTGCCCATCGATCCCGGCGCCAAGGCGCTCATGAAGATGTTCCCGGCGGCCAATGCCGACCCCACCAAGACCGGGGGATACAACTACTATCTGCCCTACAGCAATCAGCAGAACGGTTATGTGTGGCGGGCTCGCGTCGATTACAACATCAACGAGAACAACAAGCTCTTTGTCGCCTACCAGACCAGCCCGGCCACTTACGTCACCTTGGCGCACGTGTGGTGGAACCCTGGGAACGCGGTTGCTTACCCCGGCGGCGCTATCGATCAGCCCACGACTTCGCGCGTGCTGACCGTGAACATGGTTAACGTGATTACTCCCACGCTGACCAACGAGTTCATCTTCGGTTGGGGCTGGGCCAACGAGCCCTACTCGCCCACCGACCTGCAGGCGATCTACAAAACCACGCTGGGTTACCCCTACGCCACGGTCTACAATTCCTCGTCGCCGGTCGTGCCCTCGATCAACTCGGCCGGGGCGCAGACTTTCCCTGACATTTCACAGCCGGCTTTCTACAACACCGCCGGTGTCTATCCCACCAAGAAGGCCACCCCATCGTTCGCCGAAAACGTGAGCAAGGTGTGGCGCACGCATACCTTCAAAGCCGGCGCCTTTACCGAGTTGGTGGGCAACGATCAGGGCACCTGGTCCTATCCCAACGGCCAGTTGAACTTCGGCAACGCGCCCGCGCCCAATGGGGTAACCGGTTCCAACGTTTCCTCGGGCACGCTCATCGGCTCCACCAACCCGACCGCCAACCTGGCGATGGGCATCGCCAGCTCCTTCAGCCAGAATAGCTACTCGCCGACGCAGGACATGGCCTACCGCACCACCTCGGCCTACCTGCAGGACAACTGGCAGGTGCGGCCAAGGCTGACCGTGAACGCCGGTATCCGCTGGGATCACGTGGGCCGCTGGTACGATCGTGAGGGCGTGGGCATGGCGGTGTGGATGCCACAGCTATTCGCGACCGACCTGTCCATCAACCAGGCAGCGAAAGCACAAGTGGTCCAATATCCCGGCGTGCGTTGGCACGGCATCGACCCCGGCATTCCCAACGGCGGATCGCCCACCCGGCTGGCCTGGGCCACGCCGCGGGTTGGCTTTGCCTACGACCTTCAGGGAAAAGGCCAGACCGTCATCCGCGGCGGTTGGGGCGAGTATGTATGGAACGACCAGTACAACGACTACGGTGGCCCACTGAGCACCGCGCAAAACATGACCACCTACAACTCGCCCGGCAGCCAGGCGATCACGCTGGCGCAGATTCCGCTGCAAACGCCCTCTGGCAACAGCCAGCCTTCAGGTGGGATTTCGGCCGCCGATTACAGCGACTATGCCAACCCGCTCACGTATGCCTGGAACCTGACCGTAGACCGGCAGTTGCCGTGGCGCACCATGCTCGAGGTGGCTTACGTGGGCAACAGCTCGCACCACCTGCTGATGGGCGGCCAGAGCGACGGCTCGGGCATTGGCGGCTCGGAGTTTGTCAACGTCAACAAGATTCCGTTCGGCGGCTTGTTTAAGCAGGATCCGGTGACCGGAGTGAAAGCACCCGCCGACCCGGACAACACCGGAACCTACAACATCGAGGATTACTATCCCTATGCCGGCTGCGTGAATGGAGGAGGCTGCTACGGATACGGCACCAACTCGGTTACCGTGCATGAGCACGTGGGCTACTCCAACTACAACGGACTTCAGATTGCATGGCTGAAGCAGTCGGGACACGCCTCCTGGGACTTCAACTACACCTGGTCGAAGTCCCTGGGCATGATCGGCAGCACGCTCGACGCTTTCAACGTCCACGGCAACTACGGCATCCTGGCCATCGACCGCCCGCAGGTCTTCAACGCCTCCTACGCCTACAGCATCGGGAACGTCTACCGCGGCGGCGAGAAGTTGGTGAGCGGGGCAGCCAACGGCTGGACGATCTCGGGCATTACCACCTTCCAGTCCGGTGGAAATCTCCAGGCCGGGTACACCCAAAATCTCGGGCTCGGCCTTGAGCAGCCCAATCCCTCTAACCCGTCTAAGCTCGAATCGCTCACATCGAAGACCTACTTTGGGACCGATGCGAACACGATTCTGCCCATCACCACCTGCAGCCCGAAGAGCGGATTGGGATCGCACCAGTTGCTGAACGTGAGCTGCTTCAGCGCGCCCACCGTGGGTTCGCAGGGCGACCGGCAGATTCATCCTTACCTGGGCGGACCAATCTACACCGACTCCGACCTCACCGTCTACAAAACCTTCAACGTCACCGAGCGGCAAAACGTGGAGTTCCGAGCCTCGGCCTTCGACTTCATGAACCACTCGCTGTGGGGCTTCAGCGGCAACAACTACCTGCAGCTAACCTACGTCACGCTCGATGGAGGGCGCAGTTTCTCCTCCCAATATCAAGGCAAGAGCATCCTGAGCGTCGATCCTAGCGTTTGGGGCACCATGAACCAGAAGTTCCCGTACTCCGGCGCCGGCTACTCCCGTATTGTCGAGCTGTCGCTGAAGTACAACTTCTAATTTGCATTTGGACTCCCGAGGCCACGGCAAGCAACCTCCCGTCTCGTGGCCTCGGTCTTTTTTCGCAGCGCAAGACAGCACGCCGGGTGTATGGTTTTTATGCCAAGAAAAATCGATTAAGTCGAATGCCGGAGCCCCTGCTCGCGCGGGCGGATACCGGACGGTTCATAGAAAAGGCAGGCGAATGTCACGTCGGTTCAGCAGGGCCTCTCTTCGTTTCTCCCTCCTTCTTCGTTTGCTTCTACTTGCCGCTTGCTGCGCGATTCCCGCGCATGTGCTGGCGGCGTCCTCAAGCATCGAGCGGCAGGCGGACGGCATGTCCGTCCACTTCGCCTCTGGCGACTTGCGCATTCAGGCGCTCTCGGACTCGGTGGTGCGGGTTGCCTTTTCCGGCTCCGCCGATTTCTTCACCCGCGCTTCCATCGACCGCGTTCCCGTCCCCGGCCCGCCGCCGGCTTTCACAGTGGCGGAATCGCCCGTGGCGTTCACGCTTTCGACGGCGAAGCTGCGCGTGAGCATCGACCGCGCCACCGGCGCCGTCTCCTTCGCTGACAGCGCCGGCCATCCGATCCTCGCCGAAGCGCCGGGCAGCCGCGTGCTCACGCCCGCTATTGTCATGGGCGAAAAGACATTTCACGTACAGCAGAAGTGGCGTGCGCAGCCCGGCGAGTCCCTCTTCGGCCTGGGCCAGATGCAGATCGGCGTCGTCGACATCAAGGGCTACGACCTCGATCTCTGGCAGCACAACACCAACATCGTCGTCCCCTTCCTCGTCTCCTCGCGCGGCTACGGCATCCTGTGGGACAACACTTCGTACACGCACTTCGGCGACCTGCGCCCGTTTTCCGAAATTCCCGCGGAAGACCTGCTCGATGCCGGCGGCCATCCCGGCGGGCTCACGCTCAGCTTTCCCGGCGGCGCGGAGCCGGCCCGGCAATCCGCCGATCTTTCCATTCATCTCGGCCTGACCACCGAGCAGACCCAGCACCAGGAGACGGTTCCTGCCGCACGAAGAGGGAAGCGCGAGATATGGAACGGATCGGTCCTCGCGCCACAGACCGGCGACTACCAGTTCCGCGTCTACTCTAACGGCGGCATCCGCGTATGGCTCGACGGCAAGCTGGTGATGAACCACTGGCGGCAGGACTGGCTGCCTTCGAACGATCAGATTCGCGTTCATCTCGAAGCCGGACACAAGTACGCCGTCCGCATGGAGAACGATCCCGAGCAGCAGAACACGCTCGAGTTGCGCTGGAAGACGCCCGCGCCCGATGCCGGCACGTCGCTTTGGTCCGAAGTGGGCGACGGCGTCGACTACTACTTCGTCTACGGGCCGTCCATCGACCAGGTCATTGCCGGCGAGCGCCTGCTTACCGGCCAAGCCACCATGCTGCCCGACTGGGCCTTCGGCCTGTGGCAATCGCGGCAGCGCTACGAGACCGCCCAGCAGTCGATTGACGTCGTGCGGCAGTTCCGCGAGCGCAAGATTCCCTTCGACAACATCGTGCAGGACTGGCAGTACTGGCGGCCTGATGCCTGGGGCTCGCATGAATTCGATCCCACGCGCTTTCCCGATCCCGTGGGCTGGCTCAAAGCCCTTCACGACATGCACGCGCACGTCATGATCTCGGTTTGGGGCAAGTTCAATCCCAATACGGAGAACGCAAAAGAGATGCTGGCCCAGGGCTATCTTTACCTGCCCAACCTCAAGGAACACATCGAAGATTGGATCGGCCAGCCCTATACCTTCTACGACGCATTCAATCCCGGCGCGCGCAAGCTCTTCTGGTCGCAGATCGATTCGCATTTGTTCTCGAAGGGCATCGACGCATGGTGGATGGATGCCACCGAGCCCGACTTGCTGCCCTCGCCGCCGTCGTTCGAGCAGCAGCCGCTGCACATGAATCCTACCTACCTGGGCACGGGCGCGCGCATGTTGAACGGCTACGCGCTCGAGAACAGCAAGGGCGTCTATACCGGCCAGCGCCAGGCCGCGCCCAACCAGCGCGTCTTCATCCTCACCCGCTCCGGCTTCGCCGGCATCCAGCGGTACTCCACGGCCGTGTGGTCGGGAGACACCACTTCCACCTGGACTGCGATGGCCAAAGAGATTTCTGCCGGCCTGGGCGCCAGCATCTCCGGCCTGCCCTACTGGACCATGGACACCGGCGGCTACACCATGCAGCGCCGCTTTGCGCAGGAGCCGATGAGCGCCGCCGATCGGGACGAATGGCGCGAGCTGAACGCGCGCTGGTTCGAGCTCTCCACCTTTACGCCGCTGCTGCGCGTGCACGGCGAGCTGCGCCCGCGCGAGATGTGGACGCTCGGCGACGGCTCGCCCGCTTACGACGCCGAGCTCAAATTCGACCGGCTCCGCTACGCGCTCTTCCCGTACATCTATTCGATGGCCGGCTGGACCACCGAACGCAACTACACCATGTTCCGGCCGCTGGTGATGGATTTTGCCGGCGATCGAACCGCCCGCGAGCTCACCGATGAATTCATGTTCGGGCCGGCGCTCCTGGTTGCGCCCATCACGCAATACAAGCAGCGCGAGCGCACCGTGTATCTGCCGCCGGCCGCCGCGTGGTACGACTACTGGAGCGGCCGGCTCGCCGCATCCGGCAGCAGCGCCGCGCCCGCGCCCTACGATGAGATTCCCATCTTTGTGCGCGCCGGCTCCATTATTCCCTACGCGCCGCCGATGCAGTACATCGACGAAAAACCCTGCGACCCCATCACGCTTTATGTCTACGCCGGCGCCGACGGGGCATTCACCCTCTATGAAGATCAGGGCACGACTTTCGATTACGAAAAGGGCGCCCGGTCGCTCATCCCGATCCGTTGGAACGACAAATCGGCAACGCTCGAAATCGGCGCTCGGGCGGGTAGCTTCGACGGCATGCTGCAGCGCCGTACCTTTCGCGTGGTGCTGGTTTCAAAAGCGCATCCCGCGGGATTTCCCTTCACACCCAAGCAATTCAGCACAGTGGAATACGCGGGTTCAGCGCTGCGAATCAAGCTGAAGTAGGCAGGCGCAATCCAACGTGGGAGAAAGGGAATTTGTGAGAACGATCTACCGGCTTCCGGTTCTTGGGCTGCTTTGCGGCGTGCTGGTCGTGTGCCAGCAAGCGCCGCAACCCTACGTCTGGAAGAACGTGCAGATCGTCGGTGGCGGCTTTATCTCCGGCATCGTTTTTCATCCCACCGCGCCCGGCGTCCGCTACGCCCGCACCGACATGGGCGGAGCGTATCGCTGGGACGCGGCCGCCAATCGCTGGCAGCCCATGCTCGACTGGATTTCGCATGCCGACGTGAACCTGATGGGCGTTGCTTCCATCGCCGTCGATCCCGCCGATCCAAATCGCGTCTATCTCGCCTGCGGAACCTACACTAGCGCCCGCGCTCCCAACGGCGCGATTCTGCGCTCGGACGACGGCGGCCGCACCTTCGCGCGTACCGATCTGCCCTTCAAACTGGGCGCCAATGAAGACGGCCGCGGCAACGGCGAGCGCCTTGCCGTCGATCCCAACGACGGCCGCATTCTCTATCTCGGCACGCGCCATAGCGGGCTATGGCGCTCGCAGGATCGCGGCGTCACCTGGTCGCGCGTCACTGCCTTTCCCGACATCACGGAGCCGGCGCCTCCCGTGCTCGTTCCCATCTCCGGAGAGGCTCCCGAGCAGCGCTGGCGGCGCATGCCGGTGCGCAGCGACGGCATTGTGTTCGTCAAATTCCTGCCCGCATTTTCGGCGTCTAATTGGCCGACACCCACGCAGACCATCTACGCCGGCGTCTCGCTCATCAACCGCGCTAACTTCTTCGTCTCCCATGATGGGGGCGAGAGCTGGGCGGCGGTCCCCGGCGCTCCCACGCGGTGTCGCCCCACCCGCGCGGCGCTCTCGATCGACGGCTCGCTCTACATCGCCTACGGCACTGCGCCCGGGCCCTCGCGCATGACCAACGGCGCGGTGTGGAAGCTCGACACCCGCACCGGCCGGTGGACCGACGTCACGCCCGAGCACCCCGTTCCCGGCCGCAGCGAGTTCGGCTACGCCGCCGTGGCCGTCGACGCGCGGCATCCGCGCACGCTCATTGCCAGCACGTACGGCCATCCCGGCGGCGACGGAATTTTTCGCTCCACGGATGGCGGCGCGGCATGGACGCCCATCCTCGCAGCCCCCCGCAGCCAGTTCGATGACTCGCTCGCGCCCTACGTTGCAAGCACGCCCATCCACTGGCTCTTCGACATCGAGATCGATCCGGCAGACGCCGATCACGCGGCCTTTACGACGGGCTACGGTGGTTGGGAGACCTTCGACCTTCGGGCGGCCGATCGCGGGCAGCCCACCCATTGGAGCATTCTCGCTCCCGGAATTGAGGAAACTGTGGCGCTGGCGCTCGCCAGCCCTGTTCAGGGAGCGCATCTCATCAGCGCCATCGGAGACTACGGCGGGTTTGTCCACTGGGATCTCGATCGACCCCCGATCGCCGGATCATCAGCTCCGCCGCGCATGGCCAACACCACCGGACTTGCTGTCGCCGCCCTCCAGCCGCGAGTCATGGTCCGCGTGGGGTTCGTTGCCGGCAGTGAGGAGGGCAAAGGTATCAGCTACTCACTCGATGCCGGACGTACCTGGAGACCAACACGCGCTGTGCCCGCGCCGGGCAGCCG
>Ga0187812_1000161_pt1 | contig 24328 bp, 26 predicted proteins | sample NC_S_2_FD_130582 | JGI IMG/M metagenome (GOLD analysis project Ga0187812, IMG submission 130582) | Wetland sediment microbial communities from Neuse River Estuary, North Carolina, USA - ASW-S_2 | ecosystem: Environmental > Aquatic > Freshwater > Wetlands > Sediment | place: USA: North Carolina...
CGAACCTGTTCAGCGGCGCCAACACCGCGTTGTCCACGCTGATCTTCCAGAACGCGACGCAGCCGTACACCGGCGCGCAGGACCGCGCCTGGGGCTCCGCGCTGACGCTGATCGCGATCGCGTTCATCCTCATGATCGCGGCCCGTCTCGTCACCGCTCGGTTCTCCAGGTACTCTCAGTAGGAGATCATCATGGATCAGCAAGAGCAAAAGGTCACCGCGAAGCTGCAGGTACCGGAGACGACGGCGACGCCGGCCGTGGCACCGGCGACGGCGGGCAGCGAAGTTTTCGAGACGAAGAACGTCTCCATCTACTACGGCTCTTTCCGCGCCGTCACGGACGTCTCGCTCGCTATCTACGAGAACCAGATCACCGCGTTCATCGGACCGTCCGGGTGCGGCAAGACGACCGTGCTGCGCACGCTGAACCGGATGAACGACCTCATCCCGAGCGCCCGGGTCGAGGGGGACGTGCACTACCGCGGCGCCTCGCTGTACTCCAAGAGCGTTTCTCCGACGGCCGTTCGGCGGCGCATCGGCATGGTCTTCCAGAAGCCGAACCCGTTCCCGAAGTCGATCTACGAGAACGTCGCGTACGGGCCGCGCATCAACGGCATCAGGGGCAAGTCACGCCTCGACGAGATCGTCGAGCGCTCGCTGCGCCAGGCCGCGCTGTGGGACGAGGTGAAGGACCGGATGGGCAAGTCGGGCCTCGGCCTGTCCGGCGGCCAGGCCCAGCGGCTGTGCATCGCCCGCACGCTCGCGGTCGAGCCCGACGTCGTGCTGATGGACGAGCCCTGCTCGGCGCTCGACCCGATCGCGACGGGCCGGATCGAAGATCTCATGCAGGAGATCAAGTCGCGCTACACGATCGTCATCGTCACGCACAACATGCAGCAGGCGACCCGGGTGAGCGACCGCACCGCGTTCTTCTCCGTGCTCCGCGACGAGAGGCCCGGCGCAAGCGACACCCGTACCGGCGTGCTGGTCGAGTACGGCGCGACGCAGCAGATCTTCGAGGACCCGCACGACAGCCGCACCCAGGCCTACGTCACCGGCCGGATGGGGTAACCGGGCGAGCCGTACCGGCTACAACGTCGGCGGGAGGTCCGCCGAGCCCGCGAGGTAGATCACCCGGCGGGCGATGTTGACGGCGTGCGCGCCGAGGCGCTCATAGTCGCGTGCCACCTGCGCCATCTCCATCGCCACCGGCACCCCCATCCCGCCCGAGGCAAGCTCGGCGTTCAGGCTCGCGTTCAGTTCGTCCATCTCCTCGTCCCGTTCACTCAGCGTGAACGCGGCGGAGCGGTCCCGCTGGTACCAGGCATCCGACGCCTGCCGCCACATGGCGGCGGCCAGTTCCCCCATGCGCTCGGTCAGCCCGCGGGTGCGCGGCGACAGGGCACCGCCCAGACTGTGGCTGGAGCGGCTCGCGATCGACATCACCAGGTCGTGGGAGCGTTCGAGCTCGGGCACGATCCGCAGCACGGACAGCAGGAACCGCAGGTCCACGGCGACGGGCGCCTGGAGCACGATCTCCCGGTTGACCAGCTCCTCCATCTCCGGGTAAAGCTCGTCGATGGCGTGCTCGCGCTCGATGAGCACGCCGAGCGCGCCGGTGTCGCCGTTGAGCAGGGCCTGCGTGGCCCTCGGCAGGTCCTCGGCCACCATCGCGAACAGCTCGATGACCTTGGCTTCGATACTCTCAAGCTGACGCTCGAATTCCTCACGGGGTTCGGCCATGCTCCCGAGCGTACTTGGCGCTGGAAACGAACAGGCGACGGCGGCGGGTACGGACGGTGAACCGCCGGTATCCGCCGCCGCCGCGAGCGCCGTTATACGGCCACTTCCACCGTGGTGATCTGGCCGATGTCCGCGGACACCGCGCACTCGGCGCGCACCCCGCCGGGCGCGAGCACGCGCAGCGTCCAGTCGCCGGGCGCGGCGAAGAAGCGGAACCCGCCGTCCTCGCCGAGCGGCACCTCGGCGACGAACTCGTCGCCGGTGCCGAGCAGCCGGGCGTAACCCGTGGCCACCGGGGCGCCGTCGCGGAGCACGTGCCCTTCGACGATCGCCTCCTTGCCCGCCGCGTCCTTGGTGATGGTCACTCCGCCAGCGGGCGCACCGCAACCGTCAGAACTCACTTACTTGCCCTCCCCTAGCTCGATCGGCACGCCGACAAGCGAGCCGTACTCGGTCCACGAACCGTCGTAGTTCTTGACGTTCGGCAGGCCGAGGATCTCGTGCAGCACGAACCAGGTGTGCGCCGAGCGCTCCCCGATCCGGCAGTACGCGATCGTGTCCTTGCTGAAGTCGACGCCCGCGTCGTCCTTGTAGAGGATCGTGAGGTCACCGTCGGACTTGAACGTGCCGTCCTCGTTCGCGGCCTTGGACCACGGGACGTTCTTCGCGGTCGGGATGTGCCCGCCGCGCTGCGCCTGCTCCTGCGGCAGGTGCGCCGGGGCGAGCAGCCGCCCCGCGAACTCGTCGGGCGACCGGACGTCGACGAGGTTCCGCTTGCCGATCGCGGCGATCACCTCGTCGCGCAGCGCGCGCAGCGAGGAGTCCTGCTCGGTGGCGGTGTAGTCCGTCTTCGGCCGGCTCGGCACGTCCTTGCTCAGCTCGCGCGAGTCCAGCTCCCACTTCTTCCTGCCGCCGTCGAGCAGCACCACGTTCTGGTGCCCGTAGAGCTTGAAGTACCAGTACGCGTAGGCGGCGAACCAGTTGTTGTTGCCGCCGTAGAGGATCACGGTGTCGTCGTTCGAGATGCCCCGCTCGGACAGCAGCGCCTCGAAGCCGGTCCTGTCCACGAAGTCGCGGCGGACCGGGTCCTGCAGGTCCTTCTTCCAGTCGATCTTGATCGCGCTGGGGATGTGCCCGTTGTCGTAGGCACTGGTGTCCTCGTCTACCTCGACGATGACGTAGCCGGGCTGGCCGATATGGGCCTCGACCCAGTCCGCGTCGACTAGGACGTCAGAACGGCTCATGATGGGAAAAACCTCCTTGTGCGGCCGGGCTCACTGTGAGGCCGCCGGCCGGATCCGTTGAATGAGCAGGTACATCTGGCAACCAAGGCAGTAATCGAAGGCCGCGTTCAGGAACGCGGCACCCAGGGCGAACGCGGCGAACACGTATCCGAGCGCGGCCACGCCGGCCAGGAAACCGACAGTGCCGATCGCGGCGAATACCATGCCGACGCCCTGAGCGAAGCGGGGCGGAGCCTCCGCCTCGGTCCTTGACGGTGGTCCGAGCCGTGGCCGGACCAGGGATCGGTATATGTACCCGTAGGGGTGGTAGCGCAACCCGGCCAGCGCCCCCACGGTGAACACGAGCGTCTGAGCGAGCAGGAGCCAGCCGCTGCCGGTGATCAGCACAATGGCAAGCACCACTGAGGTGACGGCCGCGCTGAACCGCGGGCCCCGCGAATCGATGGTCATAGTCGTGCTCCCAGACACAGGTGGATCTGTAAGATTCTGCGCCCGCCCGCGGCGATACCCCGAGGGTCAGAGGGCAGCGGACACCGCGGGGGACGGACAGATCGCGGTCGCCACCCGGCAAAAATCAACAGCGCGCCGCTTGGTCAGCATCTGCGCTGCTCTGGAAGCCACACACCAGATGCTATTCACCCGCGGGGCCGCTGTCACTCCGAATGTGGCCATCACGGGGATAATTGTCACCCGGTTTAGTAGGAAATTCAAGAGGCATCGCCCTCGCCGAGGACGGTGCCGAGCGCCGCGAGCAGGTCGGTCTTGCGCGGCTGGCCCGTCGCGCGGGACGCGACGGAGCCGTCCGCGGCGAGCACGAGCACGGTCGGGGTGCTGAGCACGTTCAACCGCCTGGCCAGGTCGAGCCGCTCCGCCGCGTCGATCTCGACGAAGGCCAGGCCGTCCCTGGCCCGGGCGACCTCGGTGAGCAGTTCCCTGGTCGGGCCGCAGAAGGCGCAGAACTCGGTAGAGAACTGCACGAGCGTGCCCCGCTCGCCGAGCGGGGCACGCAAGTCGGTGGCGGTCAGCACGTCACCAGAGGCAGGTGAGCTCGCGGAGTCAGCCGCATACGTTCGGGACATTGATGAGCGGAAACGGCCCTGGCGCTGTCGCATGACGAACCCGGCGGGGCACGCCACAGCGAGCACCACCACAAGCACGATGAGGCCGACCACGTCCCTATCATCGCACGGCCCGCGGCGGCCTGTTCCCGGCCGCGGCGCGGGCTCAGGCCGTGACCGTGATGGCCGACGACGTGCCGACGGTGATCACGAACCCGTGCGCCTGGTCGGCGGGCACGGCAGCGGACGCGGGGTACCAGACCTTGCCCTCGTTGTTGTCGACGTCCCAGCTGGCGGCGAGCGTGCGGGTGCCGCCTGGCCCGAGGACCCACATCTGGCACTTGGTGCCGACCGGGATGCCGGTGACCTTGGCCGCGAGCTGGGTCCCCCAGCCCATCGGCCGGTACTGCACCGTGGCGGTCATGCCCTGCGACTGCCCGGTCGCCGTTTGCCACGGGCCGGCGGCGGGGCCGGGGAACTGGGCGCTCGCGGCCGGGGCCTGGGGCGAACTCGAGCCAAGCCGCAGGCCGCCGAACACGCCGGCCGCGATGACCAGCGCGGCGGCGACGCCGATAGCCGCCTCGAGCACGCGGCGGCGACGGCGGCGAGCCGAGGTCAGATCGAGAACCGTCGCGACCAGCTCCCGGGGCGGCGGGTCACCCGGGGCGCCAAGGCCGGAGCCGGCGCCGAAGCCGACGGCCTGTCCGCCCGCGGGCGGTCCGTCGCTCTCGGCCAGCGCGAAGGCCTCTTCCGCGCCCACCCGGGACAGCAGCGCGGGAAGGCCGGCCAGCCCGGCTAGCTCGTCCCGGCAGTCCCGGCAGCTGGCCAGGTGGGCGTCCACCTGCGCGCGCTCGGCCGGGTCGATCGCGCCGAGCACGTAGACGCCGAGCGAGAGCCGGGTCTCAGCACAGTCCATCGGCTGCCTCATGGCGCCAGTCCCCGTTCCTGAAGCGCCAGCTTGAGCGCCTTCAACGCGTAGAACGTGCGCGACTTCACCGTTCCCGGCGGTATCCCGAGCGCGGCCGCCGCCTCGGCCACCGAGCACCCGCGGTAGTAGGTTTCCACGATCACCTTTCGGTGGTCTGGCCGCAGCGAGGCCAGCGCCTCGGCCACCGCCCACGACTCGAGCGTGCGGTCCGGGTCGTCGTCCGACGGCAGCGTGTCGAGCACCGCCTGGCCAACCTCCGGTGGCCTTGACTGGCGAGCCCGGTAAGCGTCTACGGCCAGGTTGCGCGCCACGGCGAACAGCCACGGCCGCGCCGGCCGGTCGGCGAGCGCCTCCGGGTGGCGCCACGCCCGCACGATGGTTTCCTGCACTAGGTCCTCCGCCCGTTGCCTGTCGCCTCCAGTCAGGTGCAGGGCGTACCGAAGCAGGGCGCCGCCGTGTTCCGCGTACAGCGCCCTGACAAACGCTTCATCAGCCGCGTCTTCCCGCTTCGCGGCCGTTCCAGCGTCCGGCACATTTGCTAGAACGTCGCCGGGGGGTGACTGGTTCAGGTCACCCGGAGATTTTTCCTGCCCAGGCCGGCCGGGCTCGTTGCTCACGGTCACTGATTGTCGTTCACCGCGTGAAGAAAGTCACGCTCTGGGCAGCTCCCCGCTGCCCTCAGCCGCCGGCGAACGGCGGCAGCACCTCGACCACGGCGCCGTCGCCGAGCACCACGGACTCCTTGGCGGCGCGGCCAACCGGAGTGGCGTCTACCAGGTATGACGACCTCGCCAGCACGTTCCGCAGCCGGTCGTCCGGCGCCCGGCTGGCGACGGCGGCGGCGAGCGCCTCGGCCAGCGTCGCCGCCTGCACGGACTCCTCCGGCACGCCCGCGGCGTCCTTCGCCGCGGCCCAGTACCTGATCGTGACCTTGCCCATGTGGGATATTCTCACCTCAACGGGACCTGGGCGATGTTGCCCCCGGGTCCCTTTGTGTTTATACAGGGATGATGACGGTGTGGGTCGCGCCGTCAGACTGGAGGTGGGCATCAGGTGAGCGAGTTGCTGTTGGTGACCGGCGTTCTGGAGCCTTCAGCGGAGGTTCTGCCGGCTCTGGGCCTGCTGCTGCACTCCGTTCGCGTGCTGCCCGCCGACGCTTCGGCGCTGGTAGAGGCTCCGCCGGCGGACGTCGTCCTCGTCGACGCCCGGCGTGACCTCGCACACGCCAAGGGTATCTGCCGTCTGCTGCACACGACGGGCCTTGACTGCCCGATGCTCGCGATTGTCACCGAGGGCGGCCTTGCCGCGGTCAGCGCCGAGTGGAACGCTGACGATGTGATTTTGAACACGGCAGGCCCCGCGGAAGTCGAGGCCAGGCTCCGGCTCGCCACCGGCCGGCGCGCCCTGCGCGTCGCGGCGGACGCGCCGGACGAGATCAGGTCGGGCGACCTCGCGATCGACGAGGCGACGTACTCGGCGCGGCTGCGCGGCCGCGTGCTCGACCTGACGTTCAAGGAGTTCGAGCTCCTGAAATTCCTCGCTCAGCACCCGGGTCGCGTGTTCACCCGGGCGCACCTGCTCCAGGAGGTCTGGGGCTATGACTACTTCGGCGGCACCCGGACGGTGGACGTGCATGTCCGCCGGCTGCGCGCCAAGCTCGGGCCTGAGCACGAGGCGCTCATCGGCACCGTCCGCAACGTGGGCTACCGGTTCGTGCCGGTGAAGGGCGTTCCCGATGACCGGGACGGCGGCTTGCTCACGACGGAACCGGGCGCCCCGTCGCCCTCGCTCACGGCGGACCGGTGACAGGGCCGGGAGCCCCGACAACCCCGGCAGCCTCGATCCGCGTTACCGAAGGCCCGCTCTCGGCTGAGCGGGCCGGGCAGGTTCTGTCGCTGGCCGCCGCCGCGCAGGGAGCGGACGGCGTTGCGCCGCTATCGGAGAACGTGCTGTTGCAGATCCGGCACGGCAGCGGCGCGCTGGCGCGCGACCTGCTGCTGACCGTGGCGGACTCAGTGGCCGGATACGCCCACCTGGACGCCCCCGAGGCCCCCGAGGCCGGCGAGGCCGGCGACACCGGCGCCGAGGACCCGAGCGCTGGTGACGTGAGCGGCGAACTTGTCGTCCATCCGGCGCACCGGCGACGTGGGTACGGGTCCGCGCTGGTCTCGGCCGTCACGGCGGGTGCTGGCGGCCACGGCGTCCGCGTCTGGGCGCACGGCGACCTGCCCGCGGCCGCCGCGCTGGCCAGGTCGGCGGGCTTCACCCGGGTCCGCGCGCTGTGGCAGCTGCGCATGTCCCTCGACGACCGCGAACTGCCAAGCCCGGCCTTCCCCGCGGGGGTGTCGCTGCGCACGTTCCGCCCGGGCGAGGACGAAGACGAGTGGCTCGCGGTCAACCGCCGGGCGTTCGCCCACCATCCGGAGCAGGGCTCGTGGACGAGGAAGGATCTGGACGTCCGCGAGGCGGAGCCCTGGTTCGACCCGGCTGGATTCTTCATCGCCGAACGAGACGGGCGGATGGCCGGGTTCCACTGGACGAAGGTGCACCCGGCGGGCGGCGACGGCGGCGCGCCCATCGGCGAGGTCTATGTGGTCGGCGTCGACCCGGCCGGGCAGGGCGGCGGTCTCGGCAAGGCGCTGACCCTGGCCGGCGTGGCGCACCTGCAGCGCCTCGGCCTCAGCCAGGTGATGCTCTACGTCGACGAATCGAACACCCCGGCCGTCAGGATGTACACCTCACTGGGCTTCGGCCGGTGGCACACCGACGTCATGTACCGCCGCCCCTGAACGGTCCCCCGCGCTGCCGCCTGCCGCGCCGCTCACAGGCGCGGCGCCTAGTTCGAGCAGCCGTAGTCCGGGCGGACACCGAGCACGGCGTCAAGTTCTTTCGACGATAGCGGTCCGTCACTCGCGGCGACGGCGCTGAGCACCTCGGCGTAGAGTTCGATCTCGTCCATGGCCACGTCATCGTGAACACGGAGATCGACCTGCCTGGGAATCGTGCTCACCTCCGTTGACCGGGCACTCGCTCCTGCGTGCTTCAGGTTACGTCGTGGCACCATTCCTCCGCATGACCCATCGGAGTCATTCGCAACCCCCCTTGTGTGTGGTTTTACCCGCCTTCCCCGTAACGATTCCGGGAACACGCGGCAGGATGCGCTTTGGTCCTGTATCCGGACATCTGTTCACTCTGTGAACTCCGCTAGCCATCTGACGCGCAGCCATCGGTCGCATCACTGGCCTTTTATAGGGCAATATCACCAAATGTCTAACTATCGTAGGGTAACTACCTGACTACAGGTTACGTCACGGAACGTCCCCGCGCTGGCTCTCAGTAACCACTGAGCTACCCGGAACCCCTCTTAGCCGGCATCCGCCGCGCGGCAACTTCGGATATTACGGGACACTCGTCCGTTTCGGTTGCGGGCAGCGGTCGCACCGGAGAAGAGTCGGGGGTAGCTGTCCCAGCACGATGACTCATGCCTACGTCCCGCGACGATCCGGTGGGCCGCGGCACGGTCGCGTCCGGCAGTCCGCAGCGGCGGGCGGCGGCGCGATCGCCGACGGCAGCCTGCTCCGTGTCGGCCGCCACTAGTCCGGCTTTGCAAGACCCGCAGACCGTTTCCGCAGACCGCAGAACTAACTCAGAAACCCTACATAGATTCTCGTGATGCCATGAATGAAAATAGTGATCTCTTGCCGAACCTGCTGCACGAAGAATTCGAGATGCAGATGCGCGGCTACAGCCGCCGCCAGGTTGACGACTTCGTAGCACGCCGCAACAACGAGATCCGCGAACTTGAGCAGCGTCTCGCCCGGGCACTTGACGAGAGCGAGCACATGCGCCGTGAGCTTTCCACCGTCCGGCAGCAGGCGCTGGCCGGCAGGCCGGCGCACGAGGAGGTCAGCGAGCGCATCGCCCAGATCCTCAAGCTCGCCGATGACGAGGCGAAGGCCCAGCGGAACAAGGCGGACGAGGACATCGGCAGGCTTCGCACCGAGGCGCAGCAGGAATCGGAACGAGCCCGCGCCGACGCGCGGGAGCAGGCCGAACGGATGCTGACCGCGGCGCAGGAACAGGCCGAACGGACCATCTCCGCCGCCAGGAACGAGGCGGACAAGACCCGCACGGCGGCGCGCACCGAAGCGGACCGGCTCACCAGTGATACGCGCAAGAAGGCGGATGCCGCTCTCGCCAACGCCAAGGCGCAGGCCAAGAAGGTGCTCGACGAGGCGACGGCCCGCGCCACGGCTATCCACGACGGTGCCGAGCGCAGGCTCAACCTGCTGAGCACCCGGCACACAGAAACGGTCCGGCGGCTCACCGACATCCTGGACGGCGTGCAGGGTCTTGTCGCCGCGGAGGCCGCCCGGATGTCGCTCGAGGAAGAGGTGAACCAGACCGTCACCAAGGCAGTCAGCCTCGCGGAAGCGGCCGACGCCGCGGACGACGGCGATTCGGATGACCGGGACCTCGCGCATCTGGCGCCTCCGGCGCCCGAGAGCGTCTCGGTCGGCGCCCCGGCCCCGCCGCGCGATGCTCAGGACGGCCGGACGCCGCCGCCCCAGCCCCCCCAGCCCCCGCAGCCCGGGCGGCCCGGGTCCATGGGTCCCGGGGGCCGCTCCGAGCCCCCGGACGGCGGACCCGGTCCGGTCACCGGCGGTTCACCCGCGTCAGCCGGACGCGCGGTTCCCGGAGGCCGGCCCGGCGGAGGCCCGCAACCCCCGTCGATGCCTGCCGGCTCTCCCCGGCCGGGCGCCCCGGGCGGCCCGGTGCCGGACGGCGGGCAGCGCCCGCCCATCCCGATGCCGAGCGGGTCACCCCGTCCCGGTCCCGGGGTGCCGGGATCGCCCGCGTCTGGGCCCGGTGAGCGCCGGCCAGCCGACCGCACCACCGTGCGGGATTCCGGCCGGGCCGGCTTCATCGACCCGGACGAGCCAACGGAAGGCCTCCGCTTGATGTAGTGAACCAGTAACTCGGGCACCACAGGCGTTACGCGATGGCGTCACCGGTCTGCTCCGGTGGCGCCATCGCCGTGCTGCGGGTTAGCGAGGCCGCGGCCTCCGGACATTCCGAACGTACGCGGGGTGACTCTCCGGTTGCCGCTCTAACGTGAGCATGTCCAGGCGCTTGAGGATCACGCCCTCGCGCAGGGCCCACGGACAGATCTCCAGCTGGGCGACGCCCATCAGGTCCATCACGGCGTCCGCCACGACAGCGCCCGCCGGCATCTGCGCCGCCCGGCCTTCGGAGACGCCAGGCAGCCGGGAGCGCTCGGCACCGTCCATCGCCGCGAGCCGCTCGGCCCACTCGCCGACGTCCGCGTGCTTGAGGAAGCGCTTCGCGTAGAAGCCCTCGCTCGAGGGCGCCGCGCCGGCGATCCTCGCCAGCTGCCGGAACGTCTTCGAGGTGCCGACCGCGTGATCGACGGCACCGCCCCGCAGTAGCTCCCCGGCCCGGCGGGCGATCTCCGCCCTGACGTACCTCCGCATCGCCCGCACCTCGTCGGGCGGCGGCGGGTCGCTGGTCAGCCAGTCCCTGGTGAGGCGGCCCACGCCGAGCGGCAGCGACATGGCCGCCTCCGGCTCCTCGTCCGGTCCGGCGGCGATCTCCAGCGAGCCGCCGCCGATGTCGATCACCAGCAGCCGCCCCGATGACCAGCCGAACCAGCGGCGCGCGGCGAGGAACGTCAGCCGGGCCTCGTTCTCCCCCGACAGCACCCTGATGTGCACCCCGGTCCGCTCCTGGACGCGGGCGATCACGTCGTCGCCGTTACTCGCGTCCCTGACGGCGGAGGTGGCGAAGCCGAGGAAGTCCTCGACACCCTTGTCCTCGGCGATCCGCAGCGCCTCGGAAACCACCGCGATAAGCCGTTTCTCCCCGACCGGAGACAGCGTGTTGTCCGGTTCCAGGTGCTCGGCGAGCCGCAGTTCCACCTTGTGCGAGAACGCCGGCAGCGGGCGGGCGCCGGGATAGGCGTCAACCACCAGCATGTGGACGGTGTTCGACCCTACGTCCAGCACTCCAAGGCGCACGCTTTAGACGTTACCTTCTGCTGGCCACGCCGTGACCGGCCCGCCGACCTCGATCGCGACCTCATCTCCGGGACCGGGCGGGTCCGCGCCGAGCGCACGGACCTGGAGCGGGCCGACCTCGGCGACATCGACGACGATGAGCGCGTCATGACCGTGGTACCGGGTCTCCGTGACCTTGCCGGTCAGCCTGGGCGTGGCGGCACGGACCTGATGCAGCGCGATCTGCTCGGGCCTGATCAGTACGGTCACCTCCCCGGCGGCATCCGGTAGCTGCCCGGCGTCGCGCAGTTCATGCCACCCGAGGGCGGTCCTGACGCCCCGCGCGTCGACCGTCCCTGTCAGCAGGTTGGCGGTGCCGAGGAAGCCAGCCGTCCAGGGGTCGGCCGGGGCGGAGTACACCTCCCGCGGCGGGCCGGCCTGGGTGATGACGCCGTCGCGCAGCACCGCCACGTAGTCGGCTACCGACAGCGCCTCGTCCTGGTCGTGCGTGACGAGGACAGCGGTCGTGTCGACGGCGCGCAGCGCGCCGAGCACTTCGGCCCGCACCGTGGCGCGCAGGCTCGCGTCCAGGGACGCGAACGGCTCGTCGAGCAGCACCAGCCGCGGCCGGGGCGCGAGCGCCCGGGCGATGGCGACCCGCTGCTGTTGACCGCCGGACAGCTCGTGCGGGTACCTGTCCCTGAACAAGGAGAGCCCGACGAGCTCGAGCAGCTCGCCGACGGCGGGCCCGCGGCGCGCGGACCGCGGCAGCCCGAACGCGACGTTGCCGTGCACGGTCAGGTGCGGGAACAGCGCGCCGTCCTGCGGCACGAACCCGATATGACGCCGTTCCGGCGGCACCCGCCCGCGCAGCCGCCCGCTGTCGACCAGCAGGCCGCCGAGCTCGATCGTCCCCGCGCCGGCCGGCTCGAACCCGGCGATGACCCGCAGCAGCGTGGTCTTCCCCGCCCCGGACGCGCCGAGGATAGCGGTCAGCGAGCCTGCCGGGACCGACAGCGACACGCCGCGGAGCACCGGCGTATCGCCGTAGGACTTGCACAGCCCGGAGACGGAAAGCGCCATCATCGGCGTCGTCCTCCATTCGACGACCGGCTCGGGTCCAGCCATCGAGAGAGAAAGATACCCGGGACGACCGCGATAACCACGATAAGCGCCGCGTACCGGCTCGCCGTCGCGTACGAGACCTGCGTTTGGTACGCCCAGAACGCGGTCGCGAGCGTCTGCACCCCGTTCGGCACGAGCAGCAGCGTCGCCGTCAGTTCGGTGACCGCGGACAGGAAGACAAGCGCGACGCTCGCCGCGATCCCGGGCGCGGCCAGCGGGATCGTGACCCGGAGCAGGGCCGACGCGGGTGAGCATCCCAGCGACCTTGCCGTGTCGAAGAACCGCCGCGGCAGCTGCACGAGCGACGCCCGCAGGCTGATCAGCGCCATCGGGAAGAACATCACCGAGTAGGCGACCACGAGCAGCGCCGGGGACTGGTACAGCGGGTAGGCCAGCCGGACGGCGAAGAAGATCAGCGAGAGCGCGATCACCAGCCCGGGCAGCCCCTGCACGAGATACCCAAGCCGCTCGAGCACGCGGGCCAGCCGCCCGGGGTGCCGCACCGCCAGGTACGCGACCGGGAACGCGGCGACGGTCGCCACCACCGCGGCCAGGAAGCTGTAAAGCAGCGTGTACCCGGCGGCGCCGAGCAGCGGGATCGGCGTCACCCCCACCAGGTCCTGCGGCTGGGTGAGCCAGTAGACAAGCGTGCTCGCCGGCACGCCCACGCCAAGACCGACGAGCGCGGCGAGCAGCAGCAGCGACGGCAGGACGCCCCAGCCGAGCCGGTACCGTCGCACGCCGCCGGCGGGACGCCCGGCCCGCGCGGCGACCGAGCGCGTCAGTGCCAGCTCCGCGCCGATCACGAGCAGGCTGAGCACGACGAGCACCAGGGACAGCGCGCTCGCCGCCGCGGTATTGATGCCCAGGTTGAACTCGGTGAAGATCTCGGTCGTGAACGTCTGGAACCGCAGGATCTCGAACGCGCCGTACTCGGCGAGCAGCCCGAGCAGCACCATCAGGCAGCCGCCGAACAGCGCCGCCCTGATCTGCGGCAGCATCGTCCGCAGCAGCGCGCGGACCCGGCCGAGGCCCAGCGACCTCGCCACTTCGTACAGCGAGCTGTCCGCGCGGCGCAGCGCCGCCGCGACCGGCAGGTACACAAGCGGGTACAGCCCGAGGGTCATCACCAGCGAGGCGCCGAACAGCCCGTGTACCGCCGGCGTCAGCGACGACCACGTGTACCCGATGACGAAGTCGGGGATCGCCAGCGGGAGCACCACCACCGCCCGCCAGAACCGGCGCAGCGGCAGGTTCGTGCGCTCGATCAGCCATGCGGCGCCGCAGGCGACCACCGCCGAGCACACGGTGACGATGACGCCGAGTTCGATCGTGTTGACCAGCAGCGTCCACGTCAGGCTGCGGAAGATCAGCGGCCAGATAGTCCCCCAGCCCGCGTGCCCCGCCTGCCAGAGCAGGAACACCACGGGAAGCAGTACCACGACCGTGATGACCACCGCGGCCAGCAGAAGCCATCGTGGATAGCGCCAGACACGGACGCCAGCCGCGCCCCCGGCCGTAGGAACCGACGGCGCGGGCGCTTGTGAGGCCTGGTCCGAGGTCACCGGTTAGCCGAGGCCTGCCTGCTGCAGCAGTTGCAGCGCCGCCGAGCCGTCACCGAGCCGGGCGATCGTGTCGGCCGTGTCCGGGTGCAGCGAAGACAGCGGGGGCAGCTCGGGATTGGCGGCGACGCCGGGCCGCAGCGGGTACTCGAAACTGTCGGTCTGCGCGATGATCCGCTGGCCGGCGGCGCTGACCAGGAACGCCAGGAACTTCTGCGCGGCCGCCTGATGCTTGCTCGAGGCGAGGATCCCCGCGCCCGACACGTCGAGCACGTAACCAGGGTCGCCGGCTGCGAAGTAGTGCAGCGCGGAATGCGTCGCGCCGGCGCTGACCTCCGCCCGGAGCCGGTACCAGTAGTAGTGGTTGATCAGCCCGATCTCCACCTGGCCGGAATTCACCTCCGACGTGAGCGTCTCGTTGTCCGGGTACACGTGCGATCCCGCGTTGGATTTGACCGCCTTCAGCCAGGCTAGCGCCGCCGCGGAGCCATACGTGCCGGCGATCGAGGTGATGATCGGCTGGAAGTCCGTCTCACCCGGGGCGATGCCCAGCTTGCCGGCCCACTCGGGACTGGCCAGGTCCATGACCGACGAGGGAAGCTGGGACGGCTTGAGCGCCGAGGTGTTGTACACGAGCGCGGAGACCCGGGCGCTAACGCCGGCCCAGTTCCCGGCTGGCGAGCTGTCGCCCGACGGGACCGCGGCGAGCGTGCTCTTGCTCACCGGGGCGAGCAGGTGCTGTCCGGCCAGCTTCATCAGCGCCGGCGAGTTCTCCGTGTAGAAGACATCGGCGGGCGACCGGGAGCCTTCCTGCATGATCTGCTCGGCGAGCTGATCCTCGTCACCGTTCCTGACCGTCACGCTGATCCCGGTCTGCTTCTCGAACGCGCTGACCAGCGCCTGGGTCGTCTGCTCGTGCTGCCCGTTGTACAGGACCAGCCCGTTGGCCGGGGTGTCGCCGCCGGCGCCGCACGCCGCCGCTGACGCCACCAGCATCCCGGTGACGGCCGCCATGCCGATCATCCGCCACGCTCTCCGCACCCGCTTACCTCCCTGGGATCGCCGCACTTAGGTTAGGCATACCTTACTTGGTCCTGTTCACACATGCTGGCCGGTCCCCGGCTCTTTCCCATGAGGTACCGTCGCCAGCATGCGTAACGGCGAAGTCTCCTACTGGTGGCAGGCGCTCGGCGGGTTCCCGCCCCGCCGCGCGTCGCTGCCCGGGCCGCTCGAGGCGGACGTCTGCATCGTGGGCGGCGGGTACACCGGCCTGTGGACGGCGTACTACCTGGCCGGGCTCCGCCCGCAGGCGCGGATCGTGGTCCTCGAGGCGGCCTTCGCCGGGTACGGCGCCTCCGGCCGCAACGGCGGCTGGGTCACCGCGGAACTTCCCGGATCGCGAGCCGTCTACGCACGCGGTCCGGCCGGCAAGGCGGGGGTCCGGGCGCTGGAGGCGGAGTTGCGGTCGACGGTCGGCGAGGTCGCGCGCGTGTGCCAGGCGGAATCGATCGACTGCGACTTCGCCCGCGGCGGACGGCTGTCGGTGGCGACATCACCCGCGCAGCTGGCCAGGCTGCGGGCCGGGCTCGCGGCTCTCCGTGAGCGGGGCGACGGCGACGACGTGTACGCGTTCCTGTCCCGCGACGAGACCAGGGAGCGGATCAACGTGGCGGGCGCGCTCGGCGGGCTGTACGCCCCGGCCAGCGCGCGGGTGCAGCCGGCCGCGCTGGTCGCCGGGCTCGCCGCTGCCGCGGAGCGGCGCGGCGCGGAGATCTACGAGGCGACGGCGGTGACCGAGATCCACCCCGTCGGCGCCGGCGGAGCCGGCGGTGTCGGCGCGGTGGCGCGGACGGCGTTCGGCGACGTGCGGGCCAGGTCCGTGCTGCGCTGCACCGAGGGGTTCACCGCCAGGCTGCCCGGCTCGCGGCGCGCGCTGCTGCCGATGAACAGCTCCATGGTCGTCACGGAGCCGCTACCTCCCGCTGTGTGGAAGGAGATCGGCTGGGACTCCTGCGAGACGCTCTCCGACGAAGCGCACGCCTACATGTACGCGCAGCGGACCGCCGACGGGCGGATCGCGATCGGCGGCCGAGGCGTGCCCTACCGGTTCGGCTCCGCGGTCGACCACCTGGGGGTGACGCAACCGTCAACGGTCGCGGCGCTCGGCGCGGTGCTGGCGCGGATGTTCCCCGCCGCGGCCGGCGCGCCGCTCGAGCATGCCTGGTGCGGGGTGCTCGGCGTGCCGCGCGACTGGTGCGCGTCGGTCAGCTACGACCCGCCGTCCGGCCTGGGCTGGGCGGGCGGGTACACGGGACACGGTGTCGCCGCCGCCAACCTGGCCGGCCGCACGCTCGCCGACCTGGTGGCCGGGGAGCCGTCGCCGCTGACGTCGCTGCCGTGGGTGGGCCACCGCGGCCGGGCGTGGGAGCCCGAGCCGGCCCGGTGGGCGGGCGTCCACGGGCTTTACGCGCTGTACCGGCTGGCCGACCGGCTCGAATCGGCGTCCGCGGCCGAGCGCGGCGGCCAGGCACGGGTCCTGGTCGGCGAGGCGCTCGGCCGCGTCGGCGACGTTGTGTCGGGGATCCCGCACTAGCTTGACGGGCCGGGCACACTGGTGCTGTGCCCCCGATCAGCGACGACGACGCGCACCCCACCGCTCCTGCCGGAAGGGCTGCTGGCCAGACCGTGCACGAGGACAACGACCACGTCCTTACCGGCATCCGGTCGCTGCACGACCGGATCGATGAGCTCCAGCGCGTAGTGACGGAGCGACTGCAGGCGGAGGGCGTGCACGCGAACACGATGCTGCACGCCCGCGCCAGGACCGAGCACCACCCGCATCAGCTGCCCGCCTGGTGCCGCCCCACCATGGGCGAAGCCCGCTGGCAGGTCGCGATCTGCACCGCGGTGGCCATCGGACTGCAGGTCATGGTGCCCGGCCGGCTCGTGCTGCTCAGCCCCTCGTGGGCGCTGCCCGCGCTGCAGGGAGCGATGCTCCTCGTGCTCATCGCGGCGAACCCGCACCGGATCAACCGTCAGTCCCGGGCGCTGCGGGTGTTCAGCCTGACGCTGGCGGCGCTGATCAGCTTCGCCAACGCGTGGACGGTGGAAAGGCTCGCCGCGGGCCTGGTGAACGGGCACCAGCACTGGGACGCCGGGCAACTGCTGATCACCGGCGCCGCGATCTGGCTGACGAACGTGGTCGTCTTCGCGCTCTGGTACTGGGAGTTCGACCGCGGCGGCCCGGTCGAGCGGGCACTGGCCACCAAGCCCTATCCGGACTTCCAGTTCCCGCAGATGGTCAGCCCGGAGATGGCCCCGCCGCACTGGGAGCCGGCGTTCGCCGACTACCTCTACCTCGCGTTCACCAACGCCGCCGCGTTCAGCCCCACCGACGTGATGCCGCTGTCGCGCTGGGCGAAGATGGCGATGACCGCGCAGTCGGCCATCTCGATCGTGACGGTCGCGCTCGTCGTGGCGCGTGCGGTGAACATCCTCCAGTAGGCCGGGCAAAGCTGAGATACTGGGCGCCTATGGCAGGGTGGGGAATGTGCTTCAGCGCCTGAAATTCCTGGTGGGTAAGCGCTGGCGCTGGATCACAGCATTGGTAGCCGTTCTCATCATCGCGTTCTGCGTGCTTTCCGCGCAGCTTTTCGTCTGGCCGTCGACGGGCATGCCCGTCCGGGTCGACGCGATCGTCGTGATCGGCGGGCTCGGCGACCGGGTCGACTACGGCATGCAGCTCGCGCGCGAGGACAAGGCCTCCTACCTGGTGTTCTCCAAGGGCCTCGGCTGGATACCGCCGGGCATCTGCACGGAGAGCGTCGGGTCCGCGAAGGTTCTCTGCTTCCAGCCCAGCCCGGACACCACCCAGGGAGAAGCGGAGGGCACGGCCCGGCTGGCGAAGCAGTACGGCTGGCGCTCCATCGCCGTGGTCACCACGCGGGACCAGGCCTGGCGCGCCAGGCTGTGGTTCGGGCGGTGCTTCACGGGCCACATCTACAGCGCCACGGCGCCGCTGTCCTGGGCGCGAGCGCTGACCGTGATCCCGTACGAATGGGGCGCGACTGTCAAGGCCGAGGTCTTCGACCGAAGTTGCTGAGCGGCTTACCGATTGGCGTATACACCGCCGATCCTGTCGCGTAACGTGCATCTCATGTTGCTGCCTACGTCGCTGGTCGGAAGCTATCCGCAGCCCGACTGGCTGATTGACCGTGGCCGGCTGGCCGGACGGTTCCCGCCGCGCGTTCGCGCGCGCGAGCTATGGCGCGTCGCGCCCGAGTTCCTAGAGCAGGCGCAGCGGGATGCCACCCTGCTGGCCATCCGCGACCAGGAGGACGCCGGCCTGGACATCATCACCGACGGTGAGATCTGCCGGGAGAGCTACTCCAACCGGTTCGCCACGGCGCTTGACGGCGTGGACATCGACAACCCGGGAACCGCGCTTGACCGCAGCGGCCACCCGAACCCCGTCCCCCGGGTCGTCGGCCCGATCCGGCGCAAGCACCCGGTCGAGGCCTCGGACCTCCAGTTCCTGCGGGCGCACACGTCCCGGACGGTGAAGATCACGGTGCCCGGGCCGTTCACGATGGCGCAGCAGGCGCAGGACGACTACTACGGGTCTCGCGAGGCGCTGGCCTTCGGGTACGCCGAGGCGGTGAACGAGGAGATCCGCGACCTGTTCGCGGCCGGGGCGGACATCGTCCAGCTCGACGAGCCGTACCTGCAGGCCCGTCCGGCCGAGGCCGCGCAGTACGGGGTGAAGGTCGTCAACCGGGCTCTCGAGGGCGTGACCGGGCTCGGCGCGACCGCCCTGCACATCTGCTTCGGCTACGCCGCGGTCATCCACGAGCGGCCGGCGGGCTACTCGTTCCTGCCCGAGCTCGCTGCGTGCGACGTCGAGCAGATCTCGATCGAAACCGCACAGTCAGGGCTGGACTGTTCCGTGCTGAGCTCGCTGGACGGCAAGACGATCATCCTCGGCGTGATCGACCTGAACGACCCCGCGGTCGAGACGCCAGAGGTCGTCGTGGAGCGGGTCCGTCGCGCGCTGCCGTTCGTGCCGGCATCGCGGCTGGTGCTCGCCCCGGACTGCGGCATGAAGTACATTCCGCGCGACACGGCGTTCGGCAAGCTCGCCGCGATGTCCGCCGCCGCCGTCCGCCTGCGCGCCGAACTCGGCGGCTAGCGACTGGTTCTCAACTCCCTCAGACCTGCGGGTAAGGCCCGGGCGGCTGGCGGCGCGGGCGGTACGTTGGGGGCATGACCGGCCCGCCTGCCCGTCGCGCCGCCAGGTTCGCGTTGCGCCTGGTCGTGCTGGCGGCCGCGGTCGCGCTTGTGACGTCGTGCAGCGCCGGCAAGCCGGCCGCCACCGCTTCGCCCCGCGTGATCTCGCCCAGCACGGCGAAGCGCGCCGGGACGGCGTTGCACTCGGGCCTCAGCGGCCGAGCCGCGGGCGGGGCCGGGTCCCCGTTGCCGGTGCCGGCGGCGCTGGCGCCGTTCGGCACACCGTCCGTCGCCGGAGAGGGCACATGGCGGCCGGCCGGGCGCTCCGTCGACGGCGTGCCGGCGGTGTACGAGACGACGCTTGTTCCCCCGGGCGGCACGAAGCCGGCCGGGGTCGCCTGGATGGACACCGCCCTGCTGTCGGCCCGGCTCTACTCGGGATCCAAGAGTCCCGGCGGCGGACCCTACCGGTACACCGCGCCCATCGAGCCGGCCCAGGCGGTATCCCTGGTGGCGGCGTTCAACGGCGGGTTCAAGATGGCGGACGCGCACGGCGGCTACTACACAGAGGGCCGCGTGATCTACCCGCTGGTGCCGGGGGCGGCCTCGCTGGTCATTTACGCCAACGGCACTGCCACCGTCGGCGCCTGGGACAGCGACGTGCGGATGACGCCGGACGTGGTGGCCGTCCGGCAGAACCTCGTGCCGCTGATAGCGGGCGGCCGTCCCACGGCGCTCGCGGCGAGCGCCGACTGGCAGGCATGGGGCTCTACCTGTGGCGCTTCATCCTGCGCCGCCTCGGTCCCCGGCATCGAACATCAGTGGCGGTCGGGGCTGGGCGTCACCGCCGACGGCGCTCTTGTCTACGCGGTCGGCCCGGCGCTCGATCCGCTCCAGCTCGCTCAGTTGCTCGCACGCGCCGGGGTGGTGCGCGGCATGCAACTCGACATCAACCCTTCCTGGCCAGTCTTCGCCAGCTACGACCCTGCCGTCCCGGGCGGCCTCGCGGCTCCGTCCAACGGCAGCAAGCTGCTGACATCGACCAAGCAAGGACCATGGACCTTCTTCGAGCCGTGGTGGGCACGCGACTTCGTCACGATGTCAGCGCGCCAGGCCGGCTCGGCGATCGGCTAGGCGGGCGTGGTCGCCAGGCGATGCGGACGCTTGCGCGCCGCTTGCGCCGTGTGCGGCGGGTCCTGACCGAGCCGGGGGAGCCGCCCGTGCTGGTCCCCGGCGGCCGGGCGTTCCGCAGCGTCGCCGCCCGTGCCCGGTGGTGAGCTCTGGACCGGCTGAGACCGCCTGTCCAAGGCCCACGAAAGCAGCGTGAGGAATCCGGCGACGAGCACGGTCACAAAGGAGGTCAGCAGGACCCCGGCGACCGCGCCAAGGAGGGGGCTCCGCGGCACCACCAGCACCATGTCCAGGAGGAATACCAGGCCTGCGACCCCCGCCGTGCCCTGCTGGATCATCTTCTTGTTGGCCGCCTGGCGGGCGGCCTCGGATGGCGATGCGACCGCGGGCGCCGCGGCCGGGATGTCGGCGGTGAGCGCGTCGAGTTCCGCGTAGATCGCCAGGGCCTGGCCGACTCTGAGCTCGAACTCTTCCTTGGACAGCCTGCCCTGGACATACGCGGTCTGGAGCGCCGCGATCACCTGCTCGCGTCCGGTCACTGGTACCTTCCCATGCGCGCACGTCCTGCGTCGGCCAGTTCTCAGGGTAACGGAGGGCTGACGAGCCATCCACCGTACGTTCCGGACAATCGACGCGTCCGCGGTGATCGCCGAGCGGCTTGCCTGACCAGCGGGTAACTTGTACGGTGGTCACCGAACAGCTTGTCGGGACGGGACCTCGACTCAGCCTGTGCGCGTGGAGTAGACCCGCGGGAAAAGGGCAGTGTCGAGGCACACGTTGCCAGGTGCGGGTTTCCGGTCATTGGGAGCTGTCATGACGGCGCAGCCGATTGTCCGTCGCATCGCTCTTCGGGCGGTGCAGCTCGCGATCGTGGCTGCCGGGATTTTCTTCATCATGCTGGTGTTCTCACGGCAGGCGCACGCCGCGACCACGGACAACCCGGCGCCGGTCAAGTCGGCGCTATCGTCGGTCACGTCGGGCCTTCAGTCCGCCGCGGCGCCGGTGACTTCCGCGGCCTCGCAGGTCACCGCGGGCCAGCATGGCGCGGGTTCCCCCGCCAAGACCAGCGCGACCAACTCCGCCAGCGGCGGCTCCCCTGGCACCGGCTCCTCGGGCACTAGCTCATCGGGCACCGTCTCCTCCGGCACGGGCACCGCCCAATCGGGTACCGGCAACCCGGGCTCGGTCGCGGGTGCGATTCCCTCGGTCAAGAGTGTCGTGCACGCAGGGGCGACGCTCGTCCAGCCCTCCGCGACACAGAGCCAGTCGTCCGCGAGCGGATCAGCTACTGGCCCGAAGGCCGCCGTCACCCAGACCGCCCTTCCCGGCACGGCAGCGGGCACGTCGTCAGCGCAGCAGACCGCGGGACGGGCGCTGGCACCAGTCGCGGGTGCGGTGGACTCGGCTGTCGAGAACGCTCCCCAGACGCTCGCGCCCGTTACGCACGCGAGCACTCAGGTCGTCCATGGCGCCGCTGGCGCGCTCGCACCGGTCACTAAGACAGCCACTCCAGTCGCCGCAGCCGTCGCCGGCACAGTCGCACCCGTCACGAAGACGGTGACCCCGGTCCTGTCGGCCGTAAACGGGGCGCTCGCCCCTGTTACCAACACGGTGGCCCCGGTCCTTTCCACCGTCACCGGCATGGTCGCGCCCGTCACGAACACCGTGGCGCCGCTGCTATCGACGGTCACCCAGACGCTCGCACCGGTCACGGGCACGGTGGCGCCGCTGCTGTCCGCCGTCACCCAGACGCTGGCGCCGGTAACCGGTGCGGTGGCGCCGCTGCTGTCGTCGGTCACCGGGACGCTGGCGCCGGTGACCGGCACGGTGCTTCCACTGCTGGGCGGCTCCGGCGGGACGCTGCCGCCGTCGGCGGGCGCGGTCGTCACGGCCGGCACCGGGCCGGCGGCCGCCGCCGCCGTGCCGTCGCCTGCTCAGTTCCTGCGAGCCGCGAGCGGATCGGGGACCAGCCCGGCGGCGCTGGGCGGCGGGATGTCGCCGCGCGCGGCGGGCGCGGGCGGCGCCGGCCCGGCCGCGTCGCTGCCCCGGCTGCCCGGTGCGCCCGGCGGCGCCCCCGCAGGCGTCCCGGCCGGCGTCCCCGGCGGCGTGCCGGGCGGGGCTGCCGGGGGCGTGTCCGGCGGCACCGGGCCCGGCGGCGCGGGCAGCGGCGCCGGGGTGCTCGGCGGCCTGCTCGCCGCGCTGGCCGCGGTGGTGCTGCTGCGGCTGGCGCGGCGGGCGGGCGCCCGCCCAGTGTGGATGTCGTACCTGCCGGAGGTGCCGCCGGCGTAACCACTTTCCTTCCCGACCGGTTGTAGACCCCCGGCGCCGGAGCCGAACGCGCGGCGCTGATCCCTCAGGAAGGAAAGTGACCCCACCGTGCGCGTGTGGACGAAGTCCGCGTGCGTCGTGGTTGCCTGGGTCATCCTGCTCACCGCCCTGATCGCGGCCGCAGGCATGCGGGGACGCCCGTCCCCGGCCCAGGCACAACACCGCACCGCGGCAAGCATCACCCAGGTCACCGTGCCCGCCACGCTGACCGCCATCACCAGCCCCGCGGCAGCACAAAGCTCCGCGGCGGCTACCCCCGCCATGGGGTACATCGTGCGGCCCGGCGACACGCTGTCCGGCATCGCCGCCGCCTTCGCCGTGCGCGGCAGCTGGCCCGCCCTGTACGCGGCCAACCGCGCCGCCATCGGCCCCGACCCCGGCCTCATCCAGCCCGGCACCGTGCTGGTACTGCCCGGCCAGGCCACCCCGGCCCGGTATACCGTCACCGCCGGCGACACCCTGTCCGGCATCGCCGCGGCGCTGGCCGTGGCCGGCGGCTGGCCCGCCCTCTACGCCGCCAACCGGCACGCCATCGGCCCCGACCCGGACCTGATCGGCCCCGGGACCGTCCTCACCATCCCAGCCCCGGCCCCGGCAGCCACCCGGCCGCCGGCCCCGGCGCCACACCCCGCGAAACCCGCCGGGCCCGCCCACCCGAGGGCGCCGCGGGCGTCCGCCGGCCAGCGGCACAGGACCGCGCCAGAACCAGCCGCCGCGCACGCGCGCGCCGGCATGCCACAGTGGCTGCTGACCATGCTGGTGGCGGTGGGCGTCCTCATCGGGGCCGCGTTCCTCGCCGAACTGATCCTGGTGATCACCCGCAGGCGCCGCCAGGCCGTCACCCGGGATGGCCCGCCCGGAACCGCCTGTATCAGCCAGGCGGCGGACCCTGGACCGCCATCCGGAGAAGAGGCCTGCATCGTGCTGGCCGATTACCACCGGCTGGTCGTGATGCACAGCAAGGCCGACGACAAGGTCTACGTGCTGCGTCCTCCGGGCGAGGATCCCCGGGCGATCCTGCGCGTCGCGCGCCTGGTGCTGACCGAGGATCCCTACGAAAAACTGGCTAACAAACTGGGGGTGCCCGCAAGCTGGCCGATGGACTAATTCACGCGCTAGCCGACCTGCTGGCCCGGGGCAGCCCGGTTCCGCAGCGACTCGACCAGCGCGGCCACATGACGGCGATCCTCCGGCGACAGCTCGTCGATGCTGGCGATCAGCAGGTCCCGCTCCCGGTCACCGGGGACCTGCTGCCCGGCCGGGGCCTGGTCGTCGTAGTAGTGCAGCCCAGTCGACTCGGCCGCCGCCGCGCGCACCACCGACACCGGGACGTCAAGTCCCCGCGCCAGCGCGTCGATCGTCGCCGGGCGCGGCGGCCGCACCAGGTTCCGCGTCGTCGCCAGCGTGTATACCGTCGACCGGGGCAGCCCGCCGCGCCGCGCCACCGCCCCGTAGGACCAGCCGCGGTCACGCAGCCGCCGCTGGATCAGCTGCTGCAGCGGGTTGATCGCCTGCCCTGGCTCCGCGGCGGCATGCCCGGACCCCGCCCCGGGAAGGTCCGGTCTGTCATCCGCCGCGCGCGCCGCCATGTGTACCAACCTAATCCGTGCACGGTGCGAAACGCTCCGTCGCGATCCTCACGTTGACTCTCCCGGGATATTAGTGTACGGTTATGACCGTACAGTTTGTGCATCGAAGAAAGTACAATGTGGTTCTCTTCGAAGGAGGGGGGGCCATGACCCCGGCCGCGGTGACGATGGAGGAGTTCGAGGTCCTCCTCTAGCCCGCCTGACCTGCACTGCCGGCCTGCTGTGAGCGTGAACTGCGGGGACGCCACAGCGGCCAGCGAGGGCCGCCCGGCCGCATCCGGGCGGCCCTTCCTTCTTTTCGCCGGCCCGGGGGCAGTCCCGCGGCTCGCCGAAGGCGTCGAACTGCTCGGCGAGTTCAGGAACTCCGGTGACAGCCAG
>Ga0187812_1000163_pt1 | contig 24124 bp, 21 predicted proteins | sample NC_S_2_FD_130582 | JGI IMG/M metagenome (GOLD analysis project Ga0187812, IMG submission 130582) | Wetland sediment microbial communities from Neuse River Estuary, North Carolina, USA - ASW-S_2 | ecosystem: Environmental > Aquatic > Freshwater > Wetlands > Sediment | place: USA: North Carolina...
CTTTTTCATTCGAACCTCCCAAAATTATTTTTCTTATTATAAATTTAAGGAAAAATAATTTCTAAATACAACACCTTACAAAAAAAACATTGGTTGATATTTAGCAAGTAAACCTGACGGTTTCTCAATTGAAATAGTATGCAAAAATTTTATGTCTGATTAAATTAATAAGTTATAAGAAATAAGTATACTATCAATTAACTTTAGAAGCTTTACTAAATGATCTTTATGCGAATACTTTTGAATTTTATAATATCCTTCCATTCCTAAATTATATTTTAGGTTAATATCTTCTAATAAAAAATTTATTTTATTAGCAATGTCTTTTTCATTATTTGGGTCAAATAATAAACCAGCATTCCCTACTTGCTCAGGAAGAGCTAAAATATTTGAAGCACATACTGGAACCCTCAATGCAAATGCTTCGAAGATTGGAATACTTATACTTTCAAAGAGGCTTGGCATAACCAACATTTTTGATGAAACATATAAATATGGCATATCTTCATAATCTATATAACCAAGAAACAACACTTTATCTTTTAATCCAAATTCAGAAACTTTATTTTCAACTACCGAAAAGCTTTTTTGTTTAGAACCGCTTAAAACTAAATACAAATCAGGATGAACTTTCGCCAAGATTTTGAATGCTTCAAGCAGTTTTATGTGATTTTTATGTTGCCAAAATGCGGCAGGATAAAAGACATAGTTATCAGGTAAATTATATTTTCGTTTTACTTTTAATTTTTGTTCTATTGATATTTGAATGTTCATAAAGTTTGCCGGAGGAGGAGCCGGCAGAACAACAATTTTTTCTTCAGGAATTTTTAGGAACTTCTTAATATCGTTTTTAACATAATTAGATTCACAGATTATCTTTTCAGCTTTCTGAGATAAGAAACGCGTTGTAACAAATCTTACGATTCTTTCCAGAAACGAAAAAAATTCAGGGTAATAATATTCCTGCAAATCATGCAGCGTTAAAATGAAAGGTTTTATCGCAAAAAATTGCGTATACATTATTACCCTCGGGCAGATAAACAAATCAATGTCTTCGTATTTGGATCTTTCTACTTTTTCCAGAAATGAAGTTTTGAGCAGCAGCAACAATTGAATTGCTTTAAGCACTCTTACAATTGCATTAGGTCTTGAAGTATTTACTTTTCTAACTTCCAAATTATAAGATTGTATGTTTCCGGAATTGGAATCAACAAAGACTATGTATTGATTGGTTTCATCTTTAGCCAAAGCATCTATCAACGACTGAGTATATTGATAGACCCCACCTGCATTTTTATTTACAAAAGCAAGTATCCCTATTTTTTTCAGTTTACCTTCCATCTAACCTTCATCGAATGCGCCAACAGATTTGGATAAACTGCTGCGGTTATTTTATTGCTTATAATTTTCATTATTATTTTCAATAGAAAATTACTTCCTAAATAAAATGACGGCAGATATTCTGCTTTGTCAAAATTCAAATTCAACTTTCTGCCCATCTCGAGAATTTCTTTTGGGCGGAAGAATCTAACATGGTCATAATTATATGTTCTAAACTTTTTATAATTCTCTTTACCATAACAAAGATTATCCAAACTTATAATGTTCCCAGTGAATAATATTTTCAGCCTGTCAAGCAAATCGAAATAAAGCGGCACGGAAATGATAATATAACCGTTCGTCGAGGTTATTTTCTTAGCTTCAGCAAGTAGTGCAAAAGGGTCAAAGACATGCTCAAGTACATCTAGAACAAGAACCACATCAAACTTGTCATTAATCTTTAACGGCTGAGTTATGTCTTTTTTAATAATCTTGAATCCTTTTGACTTTAGATTCTCAAGCGCTTCATCGTTGATCTCAAGTCCGTATACTTCAAAACCTTTTTTAATCAACTCATAGCTTACTGAGCCATGACCGCAACCGATATCAATTATTTTTTCTCTTCCTTTGAGCTGAGGCAAAAGATTTTTAATCTTGTTAAAAGAATTATTTCTATCATCTATTCTTGCAAGTTCCTTATAAAAATTATTATAATAATCTTCGTACATTCATTGCCTTTAATAATTTCGACTAATATTAATTATTGCCATCTTTTTTACTATATATTAAAAAACAATCTGATATTTCTAACAAATTTTTTAACTATCCCTCTTTTATAAAAACTTGAAAGGTTTGAAATAATATCTTCATTTATGTTTATATCATGCACCATTTTTGTCTCACTAAAACCATCATCTACATTTGTTAAATATTTTTCTGTGCTCTTAAGATGTGTACCGGATTTGTCCACTCCAATATTCTGTATTTTAGACAAACGCGGATACAAGCAGTATGAGTTATTTTTAAAATGCGCATAACACCAACGGATAGCCCAAGAATCAATTTTATTTCGTTTTTGTGAAATAAGCATATCCGTCAAATCGTCTCCACCTCTATTAAATAACTTAATTTTCCCTTTCGATTTTATAAATATATGGTAGTCGTTTAGCTCCCAGTCAACTTTATTCCATCTGTTAAGCCATGTAGCCCATCCCCAAGACGAAGATCTCGGTAAAAGATATATGTCTTCTTTATAATATTCAGGTATTTCAATCGGGAATGAATAACCTGATATTGAAAATATTTTATCATTATTAAAGTAAAAATTTAGGCAGTTATTCATAAATTGTAAAAAATTTGGAGATGAAATAAGATCGTCCTCAAATACAATTACTTTGCCTTCTTTCTTTATGATCTCTGTTACTCCTGAAATCACTGAGTTAGCTAATCCTAGATGCCTTTGTCTTTCGTATATAAAAATATCTTTAAAACCATTAATGGTTGAAATATTATGTCGGACTTTCTTAACGTTTATATCATCATTAAAATTAGATTTTGGTGCATCTGAAAAAATATAAAGAATAGATTCTTTCGCTAAGATGTTTTTTTTAAGGGCTTCTATAGTTCTTTGCGTATGTAATGGTCTATTGTAAACAAACAATACTATCGGGGCTAATTCATTTGCCATCTAATTTCCATATACTAGTATCGTTATAAACTTTATGTTCTAGAAAGGAGCTATTATATCTAATATATGCTTCAGGAAATGTTTTGATTATTGAAGCCGCCTTTACTGCTAACTCAGAAGGGACTATGTGCTCATGACAAAATCTACCAAGAAAGACATCCATTCTATTGTTAAATGATCTTGCAATGTCCTGCAAAAAGTTATCATCTCTTGAAACAGGAAGCAGTTCTATAAAACCGGCTGCCAAAGACGTTGGAATAAGCATATTTGAACCATGAATTCCAATTACAAGATGACTTTCACTATATATTTTGCACCAAAGTTTTTCAGTTCTAACATCGACTTCATTTTTTCTCACGTCATTTATAAATGAAGGATATTTTCCAACAGTACCTACTCCCGCTATATTGAAGACTGCCTTAGGAAAAATTTTCTTCAAGAGATAAAAAGTTTTAACAATTTTTCTGTTTTGGTTTAAAATTAAGAACCTTTTTATCAATTTTAATGAAGGAATTTGATTGATTATATTACTTATATATGATACGAGTTTTCCTGATGTCCACAACCTGTCTTCTCTATATATAAAAGTAATAGCTATGATTTTTTTAGAAAAATCATGAATGTTAAAAGGTTTGATTCCCGTGAATTTTTCAATATTAAAGCTATCGAATTCCGGATGTGAGAATGCAAGACTAAGATATACTTTAGAAAATCTTTTTAGTTCATAGCTAATGAAAGTATTGATTGAGACAAACCAGTCCCGTGCCTGATTGAGTTTTATATCGACAGTCCATACTTCACTTACACCCCCGGGAACTAGCCATTCGAATTGTTTGGGTATAATGATTATTAATCCCAAATTTTTATGTTTCTCCAGATATTGCAGGCTATTAAAAAGCTTTAATAGAACATGCCCGTACAAATAGTCAATACAATTAAGCAGAATAACTTCTTTCGCCTCGTTGAATATTTTCTTCTGGATTATAATTAGAGTATCATTCTTTTTTAAGTAAGAATTTACAAGAGGTTCTGAAATCCATTTAATTTTTTCATTATCATAATATAATTTCAGAGTTTCTTTATTAAAACTAAGTGGGTAGAATAAAGCATGCCCGATCGGGAAATCAGCATAGAAATTTGTTTGGCAGCGGCTGCATTTACAATCTGCAAGTATATGAATGCCCGGAAAAACAATATCGTTAATTTCAACGCTTGATGATTTACATTCTGGACAGGTAAACTTGTTGAAAATATTTGGCTTTAACTCAATCATTTATCAAAGCCGGACTTAATGCCAGATAATTTGCATATTGAAAATTTTCCATTTTATTTTCATAATCCCGTAGCTGAATGCCGTTTCTCATAATTTTACAAACAACATATCCTTTATTTTTAAAGATGGTATATAAATCTTTCAGATATGTGCGAGAGTCTATATTTGCGCCACCATATTCAAACTGAATAACATTAATAAAATCAGGTTTTAAAAATTTACCAATACCATTTAATACACTTACTTCATGACCTTCAACATCGATTTTTAACAAATCAATTTGAGTAATATTATTTTCTATGATATAATTATCTAAGCGTTGCAATTTTATTTTTTCTTTTTTATTAAGCCGTTTATTAATAGTCGATAGGTCTCTTTCATACAAAGAAGCAAGTGAACTTCCCTCAATATCAAAGTATATTTCTGTTTCAATTTCTTCGTTAGAAATACCGAAGTTATTCAAAAATATTTTATCTTCTGAAGAAAATTTTGTTTGAATAATCTTAAAGCAAGTTGTAAGTGGTTCAAATATATGGAGCTCGATATTTTTATTTAGTTCTTTTGACTTTTCTAGCAACAATTTAGAATATTCGCCCATGTTTGCCCCAACATCAAAAACAATTTTTACATTATTTTTCAAATATGAATTCAAAAAAGCTTCTTCACCGTTTGAAGCAAAAAACGCATTATTATTATTTTCGAGTCGATTAAATATAGTAAATATAATATCCTTTAATCGCTTATTAAATATTTTTTCTTTTCTAATATCTACCATTTTTGCTTATCAATTTTAATACTTCGTGATAAATTCCCTAATAAAATATTACCTTCGTAATATTAGATAGTCTTAATATATAAATCACCCCATAGATTATTATCATATGTATTGTTTATTATTTTAATTATCTCGCTTTTTTTTACCCATTGATTTAAAGTCAATGTCATAGATTCACCTAATGAGTAATTAACTTCAAAATCACTAATTTTTTCTATGATGTTAAGACATTCAATGGACTCTGAAAACAATTCTTTTGTAAACTCAAAAGATATATATTTTATTTTGTGCGAAAGACCTTTTAATACGTTTTTCTCGAAACCTTCCACATCAATCTTACAAAAAACAGGTAAACCGAACTCTTCAATTAATTTATCTAATGTAGTAATTTCTACTTTTTGAAAAGTGTTCCAATGATAATTTTTTGAAAATCTCCCTTCTTTCATCCACTTTTCTGACATCGTTGAGATTACATTTGCTTCTTCACAAATTGATATTTGACCTGTCCCTTCTTTTTCTCCTAAAGCTTTCGGAATAATAATTATGTTTTTATTATTTGTAAATATTTTATTTAAATGATTACAACAAAAAGTTTGCGGCTCAATAGCAACAACATCAGCACCAAGTTCTTTAAAAATAGATGTTCTATTACCTAGATTTGCTCCAACATCAAAACACAAGCTGCCAGGTTTTATAAATTGAGAATAGAACTCTCTAGATTTTTTAATTTCCCTCCTTGCAGACAAAGAAAATTTTTTGATAAAATTATTTATTTTTAGCGAAAGTACTTTTTGTTTCAAAACGTTAGTCAATTTTGCTTACCTTTTTATTTTTAAATAAAAACAACCCTGTACCGAATCCTTTTGCAGGGCAGTAATTGTCATATATATTATTACCATATATATATTTCTCTTCTACTAATTCGCAGAATCGAAATTGATTCATAATGTACTCTCTAGTAAATGCTCTGTGTGCATTGAAGAACACTTTGTTTTCATTATCAATTGGTACTGAAAATAAAATAATCCCGTTACTTGCACTAACTCTGATCAATTCACTAATTGCTTTTTCACTACCGAGAACATCGATTTCATCACCATATCTGCCTAAGCCAATATGTTCTACCACGCATAATGACGAAATTGATTCTAATGAATGGTCTTCAAAAGGAAGACTTAACACAGAACCTTCCTTAAAAAATAAATCTTCCAACTTAATTTCTAAGGGACGAATATCTACCATTGTCGTAGGCACAAATTGAGAAATTATTCCTATAGTTTTTGCAGAACTGCCAACGTCATAATGGTGCTTAGGTTTTAATTCAAAAATTTTTTTTGCTGCCCATGTATCTTGGTAAAAATATGTCGGCTCAATGGGTGTATATCTTGTTTTGTCATTCAACCTCGGATACATACAAAAAATTTTAGTTTGGTCATTCATTGTTTTCGATTTTTGGACATAATTTATATAATCTGAGAAATACCAGAACAAACTTTTTGTAAATCTTATTAAACTTATGCTAAAAAAATCTTTTGAGCTGATATAGAAATAATATATAGATAAAAGAAATTTATTTTCTTTAAATTTTTTCATAAAATTTAATTTTTCTTTGTTATGTTCTCTTTCCAGTTACTTATATCTTTCCATTTTCTAATAAATCCTATAATAGCATTAATTTCCTGACTTTCATAGAATTTCCAAAAATAAAGAATAAATGGAAATATTATTATAGAAAGCAATTTTGACACAGCAAATAAAACTTCATTATCTCTTCTAAATATTGTTACAATACCAAATAAAAATATTCCTACAGTAAATAGTTTAATTAACTTATATACTTCAAAAGGTATTTTGTAATATCTGTTTGAAACTATATAGGAAACAACAAAAAGAATAAAATAAGACAAAAGAGTAGTATATGCTGCGGCTATATATCCCACTCTAGGTATATATATAATATTCAATATAACATTAAATATTGCAGCTAAAATTGTAGTAAGAGCAATGTTTTTAGTATTCTTAGTCAGATACTGACCGAGCAATGCAACTAATATTAAGCCGTTAAATATATAAGAAAAAATGATTATTGGAACAATTTTATATGATGGCCAGTAAACTGGATTTACTGCAAATATTTTTATCAACTCTTCGCTAAACAGAGATAAAGCTAGCCCTCCCCAAACCAGTATAAAACACAAGTAGGTCATAAGCTTGCTATAATATCTTTTGTCCCCAAGCGCACCATACATTTTATATGCGCTTGGCATAAGACTCAATGTAAATGGCATGATCAAAAACATATTAAGTGACCCTGCCACCCTGTATCCAAGATCATATAAAGCAACAGACTTGTTCCCATCCAAATATTTTATTATAAAACGATCACTAACACTTAAGACTAAATAACCAATTGAAGAAAATATTAATGGAAATCCAAATTTTAGAGCTGTTGCAATGACTTTTTTTTCTATAATTGCCTTCATTTTGGGCAACATTGTGGCGAGAAGATATAGGAAAATTGTTATTTCTGCTGTGATATACGAGTAAAGAATCCCTATTATTCCATATTGTAATATCGCTACAAAAAAGATTATACAAAGAAGCGATACTACAAGTTTGGTAATATTTGTCATTGTATACTTTAAGGGTAGTTGTTCAGCTCTAATCTTTTCTAAGAAAAAAGTATTCAGCACTCTTAAAAAAGTTATTATTACACCAAGCTTAATATAGACCAAACTAGTTGGCGCAACATAAAGTATAGTTGGCAGAGAAGCCTGTAATAAATAAATTAAAATACACAATAATAAAGAAGGAACACTAATAAGTATAAAAAGCGTAAAAAAGATTGAGTTCAGTTTATCTTTAAACTCAAGTAGATCATTAAACATTATTATAGATTGCCCCTGCCCCAGCAAAAGAACTTCTACTGCAATTGTTAAACTTACTTCAATAATTGCAAGCTTTCCAAAATCTTCCAGGCTAATATATTTTGTATAAAGAGGCAGTAATACTACCCCCATTGCTTTAACAGCAACATTGCTTATACTGTATACAGCGGAATGCCGCAAAAAGCTTTTTATATTGTTAAGCATCAATTATAAATTTAAAAATGAGAAAATCTTCAAGATTTAAGTTGAAGATTTTTTGCTTTATTCTTTTTTATAAGCTCTATTCCAATTGAGACAATAAGACCTAATAAAACTATCGAACTTAACGAAAGGGATAAGTATTCAGAAACATAAAAACTTATTGGTGCATAGTTGAACTCAATTTTATGTTCGCCCTTAGGAACTATAATGCCCATAAAGCCATGGTCTGTTTTATAAATTTTTGTTTTGACACCATCAATATATGACTTCCACCCTGTTGGCATATAAGTATCCCCAAAGAAAAGAAAATTATTCCCACTCGCCCTAACATTAATTTCTATTTTTTCATCTTCATATTTTGTAATATTTACATATGCAGACGAATCTGGAATATCTACATGTTGAATATTTTCATTTACGAATGCTTCCTTTTTAGGATCAAACGCGTTCTCTTTTATTTCAGTTAGTAAATGCAAATCATCTTTGGTTTCGCTGACATTATTTACAAAATATAACCTAGGTAAGGCTTCATCATTTTTATAAACTATTTCTTTCATGTTTTGATATATCGGTACTAAGCCTGAAAATGGCAATTGCTGGTCAGCTATTATATATTTAACATTAAGCATCCGCCATAGAGTTTCATTAACCGGGCTCCCAACAACATCTATTAAATCCTGATATGACCGCGGTTTTATTCCAGAATATCCATAAAAATCTTCAAGTAGGAAATGTGCATTATAATTTGAGTTATTACTTATTGATCCTAATGAACGATCCTGCTTTATATCTAATATTCTAAAAGGGTCTTTGTCGTCTTGCTTTTTAATTGCATTTACATAACCTGGAACTTTGAATAAATTATTAATATCCGGGTTATTTACATATTTTTCACCACGGGCATCGATTCTAAAAAGGTCGAAAAGTGTAAGTCCAATAATTACCAAGACTAAAATGTCCTGACTAATCTTAAAATTTATGTAAGAATATGAAGCCCAAAAAGCAATTGATAATATACCAAATGCAATTAGCAAATCACTCATGAACATATCCGTAATATATTGCGACAGTGCTGTAAATTGTTGTGAAAGTTGTGGTTGGCTCTGCTGTATACTGCCGGCATATTCGCTTATTCTAGATGCAAACCAATCAGATATAACACCATTTAAAAGTAAAGAGAGGACAAATAAAAGTGTAAAGGAAATGGAAACATTCTTTATTATTCTGATTAATTTTATCTCCTTTTCCTTCCGAATAGAAATTATTTTCATTAAACCATATCCAGCCAGCACAGGAAAGCTAAGCTGTAAAAGTACCAAGATCATCGAAGGTACTCTAAATTTATTAAAAAGAGGTAGATAATAGAAGAAGAGATTAAACAGAACAGATATATTCTTTCCAAATGAAACTAAAAGCGCAATAACTGAAAGCAAAGTTAAAAATCTTACAAAAGAATCTTTCCAGCACGTGAAAATCCCAAAGAGTCCCAAGAAAAATATTAAAACACCCATATACATAGCAACATCCACAAATTCCATCTGACCAAAATATGTATTTACATCAACAGATTGGTCCTGACTTAGTGGTCCAGAATACGTTGAATTACCAAATCCGTAATATGAAGGAACAATAAACGTCAGTACTTCTTGGGGTGAAAAAGACCACATTGTGTGGTATTCATAATAGGCTGATGATGATGGGTTATTTGAAGTTGCTTCCTTTTCGACAATACTTTTGCCGCCTCTTGTTGAGTATGTTGTATATTGATAAATTTGAGAAATACTGTCTGACTGAATTAATAAAGCTATTATTGAAGCTATAACAAAAGCGCCCGCAGACTTTAAAATTTGATTTCTTAATATATTTTCCTTCCTTATTACGGCATGTAAAAAAAAGTATAAGAAATAAATCCCAACTGCTAAAAAAGTGTAGTAAATAATTTGTACGTGGAATCCTTCTAAATACAATTGCATAGTTATTATAAGAATAAAGAAATCAATTAATCGAATTTTTACTTTCATTCTTAAAAGCATTAAAAATATTAAAGGATACCATGCAATTGATGTTAGCTTTGTAACGTGACCAATATATAAAAATACGATTAGCCCGGTACTAAATGATGTAGATAAAGCAGTAAATAAGCTGACTAAAGTATTCTTAGTAATATGCTTCATAAATAAAAAAGAAGTAAAGGCAAGAATTATTAGATAGAACCCCCATTTTGCATAATCAACCGAAAAGAAAAAAGAAAACAAAGATCTTGATGCTGTAAAGACCACAGAAATAAGATTAAACCATGCAAACTGAGTTCCTGTTGCATATGCAGGTAATCCGCAAAATATATACGGATTCCACAACGTAAAGCCACCATGATGATTCTGAATGTATGGATACATTGCTGCACCGGCAATTATATCTCCTGATTCAAAAGTTTTTCCTCCAAAATATAATGGATTAAGGAAGCCAAGAAAAAGTATTATTATCACTAGTATTACTGCAAGTAAATGATACTTCTGAGGTAAAAATTCTTCAAGAGTAAATTTCGCTATCAAACTATTTGATTCAGCTTTTTTGTTCCTTGTGCCTTTTGTTGCTTTAGCCATAAAATTACTTCACGTTTATAAAATTATTTCTTCGCTATAAAGTTAATTCCCGCTCCAACTTCGTTTTCACCGGAATAATCTAAATACATCATTATCAATGTGATCGGAAATATAAATAAATAATATACCGGCAAAACTATTAAAAATATCTTAGAAATATTAACCATTTGAATCGGGTATTTTATTCCAAGACGCCACGCTTTATCACCCCATTTACCGTAAGTGTATCTTGAACGATACATCTTGAATCCAAGAGGTTCAAGTTTAGTTTCCAAATCCTTAAATGAGTAGCCTTCCCTCGCATGCTCACTGATAAAACTCTCTTCGCCATCATCGTGAACATCACTGCCGCCGTATATTGAAGGCGTATTTATTAACAAAAATCCGTCAGGTTTTAATGCTCTATAAAAATTTTGAAAAACTTTTACATCATCAACAATATGCTCCATTACATCAACTGAAACAATTAAATCAAACTTGTTTTCGTGACTAACAGAAGTTAAGTCTTCAACACCGAATGATACATTAGCAATGTTTCGTGAGCTAAAAAAATCTTTACAATCGTCTATCCATTTTTCCTTTACATCAACTGCGTAAATTTTATTTGGTAATAGTTTCTTGGACATAAAATAAGAATACTGTCCGTAGCCTGTGCCGGCATCATAAATAGAAATTTCTTTGCCGCCGAATGTCTTTCTTAAGCTTCTTAATTCTCTTCTTACATACCATGAACGAAGAAACATTATATCTAACATTTTGTAAAAAACCACACGCAGTAATGGAAACTTTTTTATTGTGTTTGCAAAAATGTCTTTAATTGGATCGTAATACATTAAGCTGAGTTTAAGTCTTGTTTTAATTATTTAGTAAATCAAAAATGCCGTTTGTAAATTTTTCCCAGGAATATTTTTCGGCTTCTTTTTTCAATCCCGCTACAAACAGTTTTTCTTTCTCTTCCGAGTAAAATTTTATTATGGAGTCTGCTAAAGCTGCCGGGTTTTCTTTCTCTATTATAAAACCGGAAACACCGTTTGAAATTACTTCATCAATACCGCCTACATTAGCCGCTATAACAGGTTTCATAAAGTTCATAGCAATTTGTACAATGCCGCTTTGTGTTGCATTTCTGTATGGCAAAATTACGCAATCTGAAGCAGAAAAATAATACTTCACATCCGAAGTAGGTATAAATTCTGTGCGAAGGCAAATAAAATTTTCAAGTCCGAGCTTTTCAATAAGTCTTTTATATTTTTCTTCATTTGAATAAAATTCACCGGCTACCAAGAGCTTAACATCTAATTTATTTTTTAGAAGCGACATCGCTTCCAGCAAAATATCTAAGCCCTTATAATCCCTGATGAAGCCAAAAAATAAAATAATTTTTTCAGCACTTAAATTTAAATATTCTTTAGCTGCTGATTTTTCAACAGGCAAACCGAAATTAGAATAAACCGGATGAGGCAGCACCGCATTCTTCGCTGCCGGAAATAATTTGAGTAAGTCGTCCTTAACCTTTTCGGAAAGAAGCACGAAATAATCAGCGGCGTGAAAAAAATATTTTGTTAAGGCTATATCTCCCGGCTTCCTTTCGTGTGGAATTACATTATCGCAGATTACAAGAGTCTTAGTTTTTTTGTTTCGCTTTACAATTCGAGTAATTGTACCAAAGCAGGGAGCAAAAAATGGCATCCAGTATTTATAAATTAAAACATCGGGTTTTTCTTTTTTAATTTTTAACCCGACTCTGATCCAATTAATTGGATTAATTGAATCAACTAAAATTTCTGTTGGAATTTTTTCTGCGCTTTCGCCGGCTTCTAACTGTGATTTACCCGGGAATAGGATTGACGGATATTGACGTTTGAAGGTTATAACCATTACATCATTTTTTTTTATAAGCTCCTTATAAAGCAGTCCATTAAAATGAGCAATCCCGCCGCGTAAAGGATAAGCAGTAGAAAGAATTATAATCTTCATTAACTTTTTCTGCTTTTACAAGAATATATGATGCAAACTTTAACTATTAACCTTTATCCTTAATTATATATTCTTTATTATCCATGGAATTATGCACAAGCATTTCGCCGAGTAACCCGACTGAAAAAAATTGAACGCCGACAATTATGAGCAGCATTCCAAGGAACAGCATCGGTCGGTTGCTTAAAGCTTTGCCCATTATCCAGTCGTAAGTTAAATACCCGTTAACAATCAATCCGACAAAAAAGGAAAAGGCGCCGAGGAATCCGAAAAAATGCATTGGGCGTTTTATATAGCGCGTAGAAAAAACTACCGTTATTAGATCAACAAATCCCTTAAAGAATCTTGAGATGCCGAATTTTGTTTTGCCGTACCGGCGCGGATGATGCTTAACAACAACTTCCGAAACCGTAAAACCTTCCCAGTCTGCCAATACCGGCATATAGCGATGGAGCTCGCCGTAAACTCTGACTGATTCGATTACTTCTTTACGGTACGCTTTTAATCCGCAATTGAAGTCGTGAATTTTTATGCCGGTCATCAGGCGTGTTACAAAATTAAAGAATCTTGAAGAGATTTTTTTTATGAAAGGATCGTGGCGTTTTTTCTTCCAGCCGGAGACAAGATCAAATCCTTCTTCCAATTTTTTTAGAAGACTTGGAATTTCGTTCGGATCATCCTGAAGATCTGCGTCCATCGTTATAACCGCATCACCGGTTACATCCTTAAATCCTACTTGAAGAGCGGCGGACTTTCCATAATTTTTTCTAAAGCTTATATATCTAAATCTTCTGTCCTGTTTGCAAATATCTTTAATTACTTTTAATGATTTGTCAGTGCTGCCGTCGTCGACAAAAATAACTTCAAATGAAATTTCCATCGTTCTCAAAACTTTTCTTATCTCATTTGCAAGCGGATTAATTGATTCCTCTTCATTGAACACGGGGACAACTATCGAAATCTTCTTAAACGATATTTTATTTTGCTGAACGCCTTGCGGCTGCGTTTGGCGGCTTCCGTAATATTTTCTACGTCTGTTATAATAGTGAGGTTTTCTATAACTACTTTTGTTGCTTGAAGAACTGTCGCCTGCAGATTCCGGATTTTGATTTGCGTTTGTACTGCCCTGGCTATCGTTTTCTGGTCTTATATTTTCTTCCAATTATCTACAACCTTATTTAAAAATGATGATAAAATTAACTGAATAATCGGATAAAAACAATTTGATTCTACAACTGTGGATGCTGAATGATAGTTCTTTTTGATATTGTAACCCGCGTCAGCTATTTTTCCGGCTGCCAAATAGTTCCGAATAAAGTTCAGAGTATGCTTTTGCCGTATTTTCGACGGGGAAAATATTTGCCGCATGAAAATCTTTTCCGTTTAATAAAAGATTACTAATTATCATCTTAAACTCTTCATCATTTTGAGCGATAAATAATTTATCCGCTGGTTTAGCGCAGCCCACTGCTTTAGTTACTACATAACATCCTGCCGCTAACGCTTCGGCAATAACGAAGCCAAAGGATTCATAATTTGCCGTATGAAGAAAAATCTTGCTCCTCGTCATATCTGATAAAACGGACTCGCGTGAAAGCTGTCCTTTCAGAAGAAGATTATGAACCAGGTTATTTTTATATATCATTTCCTTTAAGCGGCTTTTCTCAACGCCATCGCCGGTTACCGCAACTTTAATAGCTGGGAAATTTTTTTTTAATTCGATAACAATTTTTATGAACAATTGGAAGTTCTTAACCGGTATCAGTGAACCCGCTCCCAGAATATCTATTGGTCTCAAATTTATTTCAACCGGGAAAGACTTTACTCCCCACGGAATTATTTTGTCCGGATTCATATTACACGACTCCCTGAAATACCCCGCTTGAAATTCCGTTAACGCGACTTTAAAAATATTTTTTAGATTAATTATTTTATGATATTTATTTCCCGCTTTTGCGTCCTGCCCCATCATTGTATTTATGTGTTTAACTTTTAACAATCTTGATAGAATATTTCCGATCATCGCATTTTCGTTCAGCCAGAAGCTGTGGATTAGGTTCACTTGATTTTTTTTATTTATTTTCAGCGAATAATATATAGCGCGCAGCCAATAAAAAATTCTAACCGGTTGTTTTCTTCTTTTCCCTCCGCAGGAATAAACATTAATACGTTCCCAGCAATATTTATTTTTTTTATCCGGATAATGAATCGCCACAACAGAAATTTTTATTTCCGTGAATCTCTTCGTTAGTTCTTTCAAATATTCCTGCAATGGCGGAATACAATCAGTATCATTTTCATTCTCAGGGAATCCAGGTGTTATTATGAGTATGTGCATTTGTATAATACCGCTAAATCTTTTCTTTAAACTCGAAAGTTGCCGCATAATGATCGGCGCACCTGTTAAATGGAAAAATATGGGAAAAAATTTTATCAGCCGACAATAGGAACTTATAGATATTCGGATAGCGTTTTGGGAAATTATTGATATACGGTGGCGGACTGATCGACGCTAATCCCTGCGCTTCAATAAGTTTAAATTCTTTACCAAGCGCATGTTTCAATTTCTTTAAGCTGTGATAATAAGTTTGAAACTTAACTCCTTCAACGTTTGCCGTTATTCCGCCTTTATGAAGCCTTCTAAACGCGGGTTTAAATTTTCCCTTCAATGCAAGTGCAATTTCCCACGGGCTGACCGGCGGCATAATTACTAAGCAGACTTTTCCGCCGGGCTTTAATATCTGACCAAAATGCTTCGTAACTATTCTCAAATCCGCAACGCAGTTTAATCCTCCGAAGTTTGAAAATATAAAATCAAATGGAAGCATGTTTGATTTTAATTTCAGCTTGTCTAATTCAGTATAAGATAGCTCTTCAAAAGTTATTTTGTCTTGAAGCTTCATTCTATTAATTTTTTGACTTAGCTTTTTTAGCATCCCTTCCGATATATCAATCGCGTGAACGGTAAAGCCTTTTTCAGCTAAGAACACAGCGTCCAGCCCGGTTCCCGCGTTTAGCTCAAGTACTTTATCACCTGGTTTTAAATATTTTAAAATATGTCCTCTGGCTGCGGAACGCATCCATCTCAAAATTTCATTTTGACTTTCGTAATCGTCAAACAATCCTGACTGACGATTAAACGCTTCTTTAACTTCTTCAAACATTTTTTATTTAATTTGCTTTTTAATATATATACTAAAACAATATTAAACTATGTGACGTATATGCTTCAACTTGACCTGGCTAAAAAGAAAGACGGCGTGTTTTATCTCTCAAACCCGTCAAACCAAAATTTTGATGAAGACAAATATATATCCGTACGGAAATCAGAAGGACGGCTTTATCCTGACTCTGTCGTTCAAACACTTCCGCAAGTAAATTTCAGTCATCCGTTGAAAAAAGAATGGCGGGTGAGAAAAAAATCTTTTTATAAACTGATTAAATATTTTTCTACGACCGGAAATAAAATGTTTTTGGAAATCGGCTGCGGCAACGGCTGGCTTGCAAACGGTATTGCAGCGGACACAAATAACGTCGTTATTGGATTAGACCTGAACCAAATAGAATTGAAACAAGCCGCGAGAATCTTCGGTAATAATAAAAGACTGTCTTTCGCTTACGGAAATATTTTTGAAGATATTTTCCCTCGGGAAGTTTTTGACACAATAATTTTTGCAAGCTCTGTACAATATTTTAAAAGCTTTTCAGATTTAATCAATAGAGTTTTCCTTTTTCTAAAACCTGACGGAGAAATTCATATCATAGACAGTTTTTTTTATGATGATAAAGAAATTGTAAACGCGATAAATAGAACCCGCCAGTATTATGAAAAGCTTGGTTTTCCTTTGATGGCAGAAAATTATTTCCATCATACATGGAAAGAATTAGGACAGTTTAATTATAAAATCCGGAATGCAAAATTTTATTCCTTTCAGAGGCAGATGAAATTTTTCGCCGGTATGAACAAGGTTATTTTCCCGTGGATAAAAATTAAAAAATAATATGAGAATTCACTTGCCGTTATTATTTTTGTTTTAAATATTGTTCTTAGCATTCAGATAAGTGTTAAAGTATTATTCAATTTAAAAGAGAGAACAAAAATGGTTTACGATATACTATCTAATTTTTCAAAATATAATTCACTAAACCCGAATTTTATTGACGTCTCCCGGTTCCTCCATGAAAAAGATATTCAAGAGCTTCCTTTGGGTAACTATAAAATAAATGATAAAGGAACTTCTGCTTCCGTAAGCGAATATTTCTCAAAGGATATTTCGGAATGTTTTATTGAACATCATAAAAAATATATTGACGTACAAATTACTCTAAGCGGAAAAGAGAAATTTGGTTTTTGCAATATTGCCGAATGCAGACAAACACAATTTGACGAAGAAAAAGATTTCGGCAAGATTGAGGGAAATTTTAACCTGCTCGACCTGACTAACGGCAAATTCGTTATTGTGTTCCCGCAGGACGGGCACATGCCACAAGTTAAGTTCGGCAGTGAACCGGAGCTAATAAGGAAAATTGTTATTAAAGTTCCCGTAGAATAATAAACAACAAGAAAATATTTGGAGAAGTAACTATGCGCTCTTTTGATAGTCTAAGCCAGCAGGAAGTTCTTGCTCTTGCTATTTCACTCGAAGAAGAAGACGCCCGCATTTATGCCGATCTTGCCGACGGATTGCGTACGGACTTTCCACACCAGGCAAATGAATTTGTAAAAATGAGAGAAGACGAAGACGGTCACAGGCACCGGCTGCTGAACCTTTACCGCGAGAAATTCGGCGATCATATTCCATTGATAAGAAGACAGGATATAAAAGGATTCGTCGAACGAAAGCCGGTCTGGCTTATCCGTCCTATGAAAATTTCCATCGCACGCAAGCAATCCCAGCAGATGGAGCTTGAGACGCGCCGCTTCTATGAGACTGTCGCGCGCAGGACTACCGACGCCGGTATCCGTCAGCTTCTCGGCGACCTTGCCGATGAAGAGCGTAAACATATTTCTATGGCTCAAACTATGGAAGCCGCCGCGAATGTTGAATCGGAAGACGCCGCTCAAAAAAGACTTTTTATTCTTCAGGTAATTCAACCCGGGCTTGCGGGTTTAATGGATGGCTCTGTTTCTACATTGGCGCCGTTGTTTGCCGCCGCCTTTGCTACTCATAACAGCTTTTATACTTTTCTCGTCGGGCTTGCCGCCGCAATAGGCGCTGGTATAAGCATGGGCTTTGCCGAAGCGCTTTCCGATGACGGGACTTTAACCGGGCGCGGGCATCCTTTTATGCGCGGCGTTATAACCGGCTTGATGACTGCCGTCGGCGGACTTGGTCATACACTGCCTTATCTTATTTCAAATGTTTATACCGCAACCACCATCGCTGTGATTGTTGTTCTTATAGAGCTAATGGTAATTGCCTGGATCAGAAAAAAATATATGGATACACCGCTCGGTACTGCAATATTACAGGTGGTTATCGGCGGCATACTCGTTTTTCTTGCCGGTGTGTTGATAGGAAATTCTTAAAATTATAGAGGCATTAACTTCCTAATGTATAATTTATCATATATGCCGGAGAGATTTTTTTAATCTTCTCCTAATAGATACCAATTTGTTCTAAGCTTCTTGCGTTTACCTGCCGCAATAGCCTTTTACCTTCCCGTTAACAGCATTTTATTACTTTCTTTTAATATTAATCTCTGACGCGTTGTTATTTTTCTCCGGTGTGCTGCCATTTATTAGTTAAGCGGCGATATTTATCAATTTAATTTTGATTTTTGTCACCGGCGCGCAGTCATTTATTTGTGGTGAGTTACCATTTTTTAAAGACGTGCTATTATTTATTTGCGGCGAGATGCCATTTTTTAAAGATGTGCTGGCATTTATTTGCGGTGAGATACCATTTTTTAAAGATGTGCAGTCATTTATTTGTGGTGAGTTACCATTTTTTAAAGATGTGCAGTCATTTATTTGTGGTGAGTTACCATTTTTTAAAGATCACCCGGCATTTTTTAAAGGACAGATACCATTTTTATACGGACATTTGTCATTTTTTAAAAGCCAATCGGCAGTTATCTTGAACATGAGGCTTTTATCGAACATATAATTCCATTTATATGTGAATTGCTTTCCTCGTTTCTATTACTGATTTAGTTTAATTAAATCATCCCGCAATTTTTTAAATAATAATAACACTTTTCAAACTCCGCCTTACCAATTGGATCAGGTAATATGAATATGATTAGAATAAATCCACGCTTTATCCAGGTGAAATACTTCTACACGGTAGGCTCCTTTTTCTTTGACTATAAATTCAGAGCTGCTGCTTGTTACAGAATCGATTTCATTACCGTTATGCATCAATTTTATTACAGCATTATCTACGGGAACTAAAACTTTCAGCTTTACTTTTCCATCACATTTAACAAAGCTTCCCATGTTATAAATTTTATCGCCTGACTCGGCAAAAAATCTAAAGCCTTTTGAATCGCCGTGATAATCATTGGCTACAAAACATAATCCTTCTTTCAGTGAGTTATAAATAAGCGCCTTTGCTTTTGGAAAAAATTCCTTTGTCATTTTAATTTCTTCCGGCACTATAACATGAGTCCTAATTGATTTGAACAAAACTTTGTAAGGAAAGATTTCCACTTCAAGAAATCCGAGCAGATTATATTTATGCGCATGCGCATCAACCCCGCCGATGCCAACGACTTTTCTTTTTAAATTTAATTCGTCCCATTTTTTTAATGTTTCTGCCGGCGGCTGTGTTATAGATTTAAGCGGATGAAGAAATGATTGATACTTATTTTGCTCTGTTAAATTTTCCATCCACTCAGACATGTGGTTCCAAATTTCCATTCCGTTAAAATCTTCCGTGTCCCATTCCGTCCACGGATAAGACGGGTGTTCTTTCATGTGAGTTCTTTTTTCATGCGGATGCGCGAGAAACCCGATGCCGCCGGAATCCTTAATCTGCTTCACATATTCCTTTGCGGCGATCCTTGTTGAATAAGTTTCATTTATTCCAAAAGCGAGATAATGATTTTTATTTTCCTTATCATTTATTTCGCAGCCGACAAAAAAGAGAGTGTTGTCGTAAGGTCCTTCAAAGCCTTCGTTCAAAGCGCGCAGAGTATTATGATCTGTAAGGATTATATAATCCAGCCCCGACTCTTTAGCGGCTTTAATAATTTCACTAACTTCTCCTGAGCCGTCGGAAAAGATTGAATGCATGTGTATAGCGCCCGTGTATTCAAACATATTTTTTTGTATAAGTGAATTAAAAGATTAAAAAATTCTACAAGAAAAAGATAACAAAAAATATGATATTCAAAACGGCAGATTGAATTACACAAAAAAGGCGCCTTAATTTGACGCCTTTATAATTAATGGGTGTTAATTTTTATTTAAGCTGACTGATGGATTCCTTTGCCTTTTGCGCAAGCGGTGAAGTAGGAAACTCCATAGCGAGTTTCGTCCATATTTGCTGGGCTTTAACTTTATCGCCTTTGCTCGCGGCAATAGCTCCAAGGTTATAATACGCCTGCACATTATTTTTATCTACCGTCAAAACTCTGTTCAAATAATTTCCGGCTTCATCAAAATTTTTCTGAAGATAATTTAAATATGCAATTGTAAATAAAATATCGATCCTCTTCGGATTTACATTTAATATTTTTTGATAATAAGAAATAGCTTTGTCTTTTTGATGTGCCTCCGAGAGAAAATCGGCATACTGCCGTATCTTTAAAGTATCCTTTGGATGCGCATCAACATCTTTTTTCATTTCTTCCATCTTCTGCAATACTCCAGCCATTACGTTATCCTTGCCCGGAGGCGGGTTTTGCAGTCCGTTATGAATTTGGTCCTGCGGCATCTGGCTGTTGTTTCCGCTCATCGGTGAAGGCGCGGTCGGTGAAGTGCTTAGTGATATAAAATAAAATATTATTACAGCTAATACCGCACCGGTTATATAAATATACAATGGCTTAATGTTTTTCATTTAAATCTCCAATAATGTCTTTTCTATAAAGTTTTTAAGCTATAACAGTTTTTATACCAAAATTTTTTTTTATAAACTATACTAAAATATAGCTTTTTGCGTCTATTATTTAATACTCTTCATGTGAATATTTATTTATGGAATTATATTCCCATCAATGAGAAAGATTTTTCCATAGATAATTTGAAATTTACCGGCGGTTTATTTTCAATAGGAATGTTATATGGGAAATAACTTTTTACAACTGACTTAATGATTCTCTCGCCTTTTGCGCCAATGAAGATTTAGGAAAGTTTGTAATGATTTTAGTCCACAGCTCCCTGGCTTTTACCCTGTTGCCTCTATTAGCAGACACTGCGCCGAGATTATAGAGCGCATCAATATTATTTTTATCGATTGACAAAATTTTATTTAAGTATTCTTCCGCCTGTTCAAGATTGTTTTCGGAAAAATAAATATATACCATCGAAGACATCACATCAACTCTTCGAGGATTAATATCTAAAATTTTTTTATAATAGATTAATGCCTGGTCATTCATTTGAGCTTCGGATAAGAATTCGGCGTAGCCTCTTAATTTTGCCGTATCCCGCGGATGTTCTTCAACGGCTTTTTTCAATTGCGCCATATGCTGCATAATGCTTGGAAGAACGTTGGTTTTGCTCGGCTTCTCCGCTATAGGGTTTTCCAATCCTTTGTGGATTTGATCCTGCGGCATCTGTCTTCCTGTAACATCTCCGGGCGGTGCTGTTATATTTGCCGAAGAAGAAATTTCAGGGTTTCCTTTTGCAACAAAGTAAAGTATAATTATTGTGGCGGCTATTCCGCCTATATAAAGATATACATGCTTTATTTTTTTAAAGTCTAACTTCAAACTATAATCCTTAATTATTTTTCAATTGCCGACGCATCAAAACCTATAACTTAAGCCCGTCATAAATCTATTATAAGTTGTGGTTCCGTTGAAATCGCCTTCATAATAAAAATTAAAAAATGCCGGACCTAAAATCCTTGTATAAATTTGGGCATTCACCGACTTCTGCAAAAACTTACCGGCGTTAAATCCGAAGTTATAAGATATGTTTGAATATCCAAGTGATATAGTAGTCGCATTAAACGGCAAATATTTATAAATGGTAGCGCCGTAAATCGTTCCGTCCTGGTAGTTATTAAATACGCGGTTGAAATTTAAAATTAATGTAATATCAATAAACGGTATGATAGATTCCGAAATTGAAGCGCCAAAGTTTCTCGAAGGTCTGATGTCGCCTTTCTGAAAGCTGTAACCGCCGTTTAAGTTAAGAAATAATCCGTTAATAGGTCTTAAGAAAAATCCGGCGTGCAAGCCCTGACGCATTTCGTTGGTAAATAAACTGTCCAGGAAGCTTTTAAATGTTTGATAGTAAACTACATTCTTCCTTGCGTCATAAGAAAGATTAAATGTAATGATTCTTGCGGGAGTGTATTCCGCATTGAAGAATAAGCTTGTCAGTGAAAATTGATTTTGCTGAACGTTATTTAATTCCTGGTAAAGATCAATTTCGCTTGAAAGGAAAAAATATAAATTATTAAAGGCATTATCGGTATGCTGGAAGTATAGGAATCTTCTATCGGTTTTACCGTGATTCATCTGCTGAAATAAAGCGAGCGTACTCTGCATTACTCCGCTGTTGACTGAGTCGGTTCTATTAATATACCCGCCGTACTCAAACAGTTGAGAATTTAAGCCGAGGTTATAAAAATCCGGTCTTGAGCCGACAATCCCACCCAAAGCAAAATTTCCTAACGATTTTTCTGCTTGCAATCCGTCTATTGGTCCCACGCTCGAAACATTATAGTTCATATGACGACCGAGCCATATATTAAACTCGCTTGTTTTATATCCAAGAGAGAAATCATAAACTTTTAGATTATTAAATACATTTGCTTTTACATCCTTCCATTCGGAACTCATATAAGAAAGGTCCATATAGTTTGAAAAATAGACCGGACTTCCGCCTATATTTTCAGCCTGCATATTAAGCGTGTAATCCCATCTTTGAATTCCTACGCTGTTAGGATAGTTAGCATAATTGGAAAAAGAATTAGCGTTAAAGCTGCCGTACAAATTTTTTCTATTCATAGGAACTGCAAATTTATCCGCTCTCTTTATCGTTTGTGTATTTGTTGTTTGAACGAGGTTGGTGTCCTTTTCATTCCCTGCGCTTAAAGTCTGCATTACATTTGTTTTTTCCTCTTTGCCGACCAGAGCAAATAATACATCTCCAACTTTTATATCCTCTTTACCAATTTTCTCTCCGGAAACTGATTTTGACGAAATATATTTTAATATCATAACGGGAAAAGTTTTTCTGTCATGTTCAAAATAAAGAGTATCACCGACAGAAATACCTTCTGTATTATCAAACATCAAATAAATATTTTGTGGAGTAATGAAAGATACTTTACCTTCCTTTTTAACTACCTGTTTCTCGCGTGCAAAAACAGCACACGCAGCTAATAACATAAAAACAATTATCCTTATCATTTTTTCCAAATTTTTATTCATAAAAAATAAATCCTAACCTCCCTGACCAGTTGGATGACATGTATAACAATCTTCATTCTGATGGTGAGCGTCTTTATGGCAAACTGCATTGCACGAATGAATCGCAAAATTTGAAACTGTTTGATGGCAGTTCGCGCATGCCGTATTATGGTTGCCGGTAAGAGGGAAAAAGGTAGTATGATTAAATGTCGACGGCGTCCATGCGGTAGTAGTATGGCACTGTACACAAGTTGTAGGGAAACCCGATGCCTGGTGAGCCGGGTTAGTTGTACTGTTATAATCTGTTGTATGGCATGTGTAGCAGTCCGTCGGCGTATTTGTATAATTTGAATTATGACATGCCTGGCATGTTACCGTTGTATGCGCGCCTGTCAACGGAAAACCTGTATTATTATGATTAAAACTTGCATCTCCGAAGCTTGTCGTCGAATGACATTGAGAACAATCATGTGAAAATCCTTGCGCCGCATGATTTGGATCGGTTGTACCGTTATACTGGGCTGCATGGCAGCTATAGCAGTCCGTCGGTGTGCCTACTACGCTTCCCTTATGGCATGATTCGCAGCTTACTGTAGTATGCGCGCCTGTTAATGCAAAGCCTGTTGTCGCATGATTAAATGTTGTTGTTGTAAAGTCTGTCGTTGTGTGGCAGTCTCCGCATGTCTGAGGCAGTCCTGCTGCCGCGTGATTCACCGGAGTGGTTGCACTATTATAATTTGCTAAATGACATGATACGCAGGCTGTCGGCGTATTTGTATAATTTGAATTATGACATGCCTGGCATGTTACCGTTGTATGAGCTCCTGTCAACGGGAAACCCGTATTATTATGATTGAAACTTGC
>Ga0187812_1000165_pt1 | contig 23978 bp, 33 predicted proteins | sample NC_S_2_FD_130582 | JGI IMG/M metagenome (GOLD analysis project Ga0187812, IMG submission 130582) | Wetland sediment microbial communities from Neuse River Estuary, North Carolina, USA - ASW-S_2 | ecosystem: Environmental > Aquatic > Freshwater > Wetlands > Sediment | place: USA: North Carolina...
CGCGTGCGTTTGCTCGAGCGCCGCGGCGCTGCACCCGATCATCCCGTAGTCCTCAATCTCCCCGAGACCGAGTACCTCAAGTGCCTGGTGCTGGAAGTGGAGTGAAAGAGACAGGGAATAGGGAGTCAAGAGGCACAGCCGGAGATCGATGCGCCGCCGGCTGCGCCTCTTTCGGTTAATACGAGTTCGGTAAGACCAGAAGCCCGGCTTCCAGCAGATGCTCTGTGAGCCGATCGAGCGCCTTTCCCACTCTTGCGTGCACGGTGCGGACAGCCATCCCCAGCAGGACAGCGGTTTCCTCCTGCGTATACGCCTGGAGAACAATGCGGCTGAGCAGCAGCCGGTCGACATAATCGAGACGGCTGAGGCAGCGCTCGATATCGAGGACGAAGACCAGGGCGTCCTCGAAAGTGCGGACAGGGCGGCTCGAGACCCACCCGCGCCCCACTGGATCGCCCAGGATCGACGGCGCGCGGCCCACCTGCATCGACGAGTACAAATAACGCCGCAACATGCTTTCGGTGTGCCGCCGGTAGAATGCCACGCTGGTCTCCGGCGCGGGCTTGACGCCTACGCCGGCTGCCTGGCGTTGCTGTGCACTGCAATGGATCGGTTCCAGGGCCCGCGCCGGACTCGCTCCCCATACCACCGGCAACTGGAGGGCTGCGCTCATCGAGCACCTCCGCCTGCTTCCGCTACCGCGCAAACTCTGGCCAACCGCCTTCCGCAGGGCCGCCCCCTCCGTTTGCGGCTCTCCGGCGAAGGAAACTCCTGGAGTTTTACTGCGCAGTTTCGGCAGTAAACGGTGTTATGTGAAAGGGGGCGATACCACAAACACCCGCACCCCTCGCAGATTTTCAATTGCACGCGCATTTCCATGACTGAATCTCCGTATCGGCTTCGCCCTCCGGACGTGACAACGTGCTCCGGAGGGGTGCGGAGAGCCAGGTTGGCAACTCAGGTAATAGGAGCCCTGGTGGGATTTTGCCGCCTCGGTTCTCGTGGTCCGTGTCATGACCTCAGCGCGCAGATCGTGGAACATCGCGAAACGGTTGGCCCGCGGCGGCCGGATGCGGCGCACGGTGCGGGATTTCACCCATCTGGAGTTGGTGCCGGAGCTCACGGGCCGTTCCCGCGGCCTGTCCTTCGGCTCCAACGGAATCGACAGACAGCAACGGGTTCCCATAAAACTCCCACAACCGAATCGCGATGAAGTAGACCCACTCTAGAGACGCGTATCTATAGCGTCAACGCAGGCGCATCTTTTTCCGCTGCATCACTTTCCATTCCCTGGAGAAGCGCGGAAAATAGGGGCCAATCCTGCCATTCGACTTTTCCAGGAGCAAAGAACGGGCCGCCATAATCATTGCCGGACGCGAACAATCCACAGATGAATTTCACGCAGATCCATGAGCGGCTCCGGCTGGAACTACTGCGCCGAATGAAGCGTGGAACGCTGAGCGTGTCGCTGCTGGCCCGGCAGACCGGCTTCGGCCAGGCGCACCTCTCGAACTTTCTGCATAACCGCCGGGGTCTCTCGCTGGAGGCCATGGACCGCATCCTCGCGGCGCAGCACATGACCGCGCAGGACCTGTTGCCTGCCGCGTCGGCTGCGCCGCTCTTCGAGGATGAGGCCGGCAGGGGCTCGATCCCCGTGGTCTCGCACGCCGTGGCCCTCTTCGAGCCGCTGGTGCGGCCCTCGGCGGTGCAGGGCATGCTGTACCTGCCCGCCGGAGCGCTGCAGTCGCTTCGCCCGCGGCCCTCGCCCGCGCGCCGCGCCTGGCAGCGCTTCGTCGCCATCCGCATTCCATCCGCTGAGGCCATGGCCATGGACCCCCTGGTCCTGCCCGACGCGCTCGTCCTGCTCGACCGGCACTACAGCTCCCTGCATGCCTACCGGCCCAACCGCCCCAACCTCTATGCCGTGCGCAACGGAGCGCACCTGCGCCTGCGCTACGTCGACTTCCAGCTCAACCGCCTGGTGCTGCGGCCGCTGAGCATCGCGTTCCCGGTGGAATTGATGGAGGTCCCGCCGGGAGAGTCGCCGGGAGACATGATTGCGGGGCGGGTGGTGCTGATTTTGAATGAAGCGTGAACCCGGCCCAGAATCCGACTAAGCAACACGGGCCTGCGGTTCACTGCGGGCGGTCCAGCTTGTTGAACGACTGTATTACCCGCGAGCTTTTATCCTTGATTCTCTCGTCTTAAGCGACCAAGCTCAGTCAATAAGACTCCATTTGAAAGCGGGGCATCGAGATCGTGGCAAGGAGTCGATCAGACCTACTCTGCTGTATTCCTGAAGCACCGTCACTCGATCATTTCAATTCCCAGGCCCTCATCCCGTTCGGAGTCACCGTCGATCATGTGTTCAGCGCCATGCGCGATTTCACCGATTTCCTCCAAACCGTCAACACCGAGCTTGTACGTAAAGGGATAGCGAGACTCGAAGACTCGTTGATGCCGGCGAACTTCAGCAGTATTGTCGGTGAGTTTATTGCCAACAGTCTTCCGCGGCACTGCTCGGGGATTGTAAGGAACACATATCACAACGGGCACCCCGATTTGCTTCCGGCAGGTAAGTACCCACACGATGCGGCACAGCACGCAGGCACCGACGGAATTGAGGTAAAGGCATCGCGCTATCTCCGCGGATGGCAAGGGCATAATGCGGAAGATGTATGGCTCATGGTTTTTGTATTCGCGAGTGGCCGCCCCGCGGATTTGCGGGCCTTTCAAGAGAAGCGGCCATTCCGCTTTTGCGCAGTCTACGGGGCTATGTTGGCGAAGACCGATTGGCAGTTTGCTGGACGCAGCCAAACCAGCAGGCGAACCATTACGGCAACGGTTCTACCCGTCGGCTTCGAGAAGATGGCAAGCAACTGGATTTATCGCGCGCCTGTATCATCGATCAAAGCTTAAAGCGAGCTGGTCTCGCTCGACGGGAACCTGGGACAAAGGCTCGATCACCCCAGCGGCGAGTTGATAATAGGACTTATATTTCTCGACGCCGATACTGCAGTAGCCGATCGCCTCAGCGGCGGCTAGCGTAGATCCGGAGCCCATAAACGGATCGCAGACAATTCCCTCACCCAACGGCAGTATTGCCCAGACCAGCTCGCGCAAGAGCGCTTGCGGCTTGAGGCTTGGGTGCGGTGCAATATCCCGTTCGGCCTTTGAGGTTCTCCCAACATCCAGGATATCCAGGAAGGGCAAGCCTTCAGGCAGACGCCGTAACCCTCCGGTTCCGAACTTGCGTAAGCACTCACCGACCGTCATGCCCGCAGGCAGGGGCTTGCGAAAGATACCCCAGGGCTCATACGCTCCGCGGGGCAGCGAGCATACGCCGGGGAATTCATCCTCGGCGTTCTTCGGCCTGTCTCCACCTCGAAGCGTTCGAACTACCCGAATGATTTGTCCGCGGAATTCCAATCCACCTTCGACCAGCGCGCCATAGACCAACTGCGCCAGAAAAGAGTTGCAGGCCAGGATGACGTGTCCGCCTGGAAGGAGAGCATGAACAGCAGCTCTCGCCCACTCCGCAAAGAACCGGCAAAGCTGTTTCCGCTCTTTGTCATTCAACGCCGTGAATCGAGGAAGCGGCTGCCGATTTGCTCCATCGAACGACGGTGGAATGCGCCAGATTCCCCCGTTTCCGTTGGCGCGCTTCTCGATCTGGTCGAACTGATACTCCTTGACCCCGTATGGAGGATCGCTCACGATGCCGTGCAGCGAAGCGGAGGGAATTCGGCCTAGCCATTCCAGGCAATCAGCATGGACGATGATCGCCTTGCCAATTTTGGCATGGCTATAGTCCAACACAAGTTTGCCGGATTCGGGCGCCGCCGGGGTCATTTCCTTCATCGTAGCCCAAGCGAGGATTCCCCGAAAGGACGTATCCACTAATTGCGACCCGGAAGAGCTATTTTGGGAACATTCCCGTTTACAGCGCGGCGAGGGCTTCGGCCTGGCTGGGAAACAGCTCGGCGTATTTGGTGATGCCCACCATGGTGAAGACCTTGGTGAAGTGCGCGGAAAGGCCGAAGGCCAGAACCTTCTGGCTGGAGTTCGAGGCTTCGATGAGCAACTGAATGACCAGCGCGATGCCGCTCGAGTTGATGTAGTCCACCTTGGTAAAGTCGAGCAGAATCAGCTTGGTGGTGGCCTTGGGTAGCCCCTGATACGTGCCCAGCACAGCTTCCTTTGAAGTGCTCGCGATGTCGCCTTCGAAGCGCAGCACGGCTACCGGGTGGCCCGCAGGGGAAGTGAGCTGTTCAACGCGCGACTTGGTTTCGGTTTGCACTATCGATCACCTCCGCTTTCTTTAATACTAGCTTCCAGTTCCCAGCCTTTAGCTACTAGCTCAGTCCTGCTCATTCTTGCCGCACCAGCTCAATCCGTAAAGGCACAAGCTAAGAGCCAACGGCTAATAGCTACTCCGCGTCTTTGTCGAGCCGGATGACCAGCCGTACGTAGCTGGAGCGCCCATCGATTCCCGTCACCCATTCGGCTTCGTCGACAAGCGCCTGGATCAAAAACATGCCCATACCCCGCGGGTCCTCTTCGCCGTGCATCTTGCGGTCGATGTCCGGCTTGGCCGGCGCTTTTTTTATGCCCGAACCGTCGTCGATGACCTTCACTTCCAGCTCGTCGGCGCCGGCCGAAAGCACCACCCCTACGGAGAGTTTCTCATTCAGTCGGTTTCCATGCTCGATGGCGTTGATGCAGGCCTCGGCGATGGCCGTCTTCAGGTCCTCGACGCGGTCCTCGCGAAACCCCATGAGCTTGGCGACGGAGGCGGCGGTGCTCATCGCCACCTTCTCATAGCCCATGCGGGAGGGTAGCCGAACCTCGACGGTCGTCGATTTCAGGTTGTTCATGCCACCGTCTCCGTAGAGCCGGATGAATCGGCCAAGCCGCATGCCCGGCACAGCGCCAATGCGGTCATGTCGTCTCCCTGCGGCGCGCCCGCGGAAAACTCCCCGAGCGCCGTCCATAACGCATCGAGGATACCATCGGCTTTCGGCGACTGGCACGTACAAAATTCATGTAAAAGCCTTTCCGCCCCAAACTCCTCATCTCCGCGGAAGACCTCGGTAAGGCCGTCGGTGTAGAAGAGAAGCCTCGATCCGGGAGCGAAGGCCGCCCGCTCGCCGGTGTAGGTCATCCCGGGCAGCAGGCCAAGCGGAGTGCCGGCAGCGTCGAACTGGCGGGGCTCGGCGCCAGGCGTAAGCAAAAAGCCGGGATTATGCCCGGCATTGACCACCTCAATCTCGCCAAGTTCGGGGTGCAGCCGCATAAAGATAGCCGTCACGTAGCGGCGTCGCGACTCTTCGCCCTCCGCCCAGTGGTGCTGGTTCATGCGCGTGGCCAGCTCCGCCAGCGGCAGCCCGGCGGCGGCCATGCCGCGGAAGGCCGCGCGGAAGCTAATTGAGACGATCGCCGACGCCAGCCCTTTGCCGGCCACGTCGGCCACGGCCAGCAGCAGGCTGCCGTCGGGCTGCTCGACGATATCAAGATAGTCGCCGCCCACCTCGTAGCAGGTGTCGGAGCGGAAGCCGAGCGAGTAGCCGGTAATAGCAGGAAGGCTTTGCGGGAGCAGCGAACGCTGGATCTCGCGGGCCGCGTCCAGGTCCTGCTGCAACCGGGCAAACTCCACGTTGCGCTTGTGGTTGCGCGCGTTTTCAAGGGCGACGGCCGCCTGCAGCACCAGCCCCTCGAGAAAGTCCGCTTCATAGAGGGTGAGCGCGCGAGCTTCGGGCGGCAGCACGACCAGCTCTGCCATTTTCTGTCCGTCGCGGTCCTGGAGCGGCCAGGCGGGCAGGAGCTCGGCGCCGGTCTTGGGCTCTTGGCCGTAGCAGAGGCCGGTGCCGGGAAAGGCCGCTCCGGCCATCTCCAGCTCGCGCACCACGATCCGCAGCACTTGCTCCAGAACTTCTTTTTCCTGAATGGTCGAGTGGACCTGGCGCGAGGCCTCGAGCAGCGCCTGAAGCCGCGCCACCTGCTGTTGCAGCCCCAGGGTCTCGTTATTTCCTGTCTCGCTCGTGCCGAGCAACTGCTCACCCGCCGACATGCCGACCCCCGTGGAGTTTCACTTTAACACGACCGGCAGCCTCAGCGGACAACGCAGCCGATGCCAGGCCTGCGCCGCATGCCGTAATCTTACGCAGTGACTTCGCAGGACCAGGACGCCCGGAAAATCGCCGCGCTGCGCCAGCGGCTGCTCGCGTGGTACTCCCAGAACCGGCGCGATCTGCCCTGGCGGTATAGCCGCGACCCGTACTCCATCTGGGTCTCGGAGATCATGCTCCAGCAGACGCGGGTCGCGGTCGTCATCGAGCGCTATCGCGCATTCCTCACGCGCTTTCCCACGCTTGTTTCCCTGGCGCTGGCCGGGGAGCAGGAAGTACTGGCCCTGTGGAGCGGCCTCGGCTACTACCGCCGCGCGCGCATGTTGCACAAGGCAGCACAGTTTGTGGCGTCGCATCATCGAGGCAATCTGCCCAATACCTCCGAGGCGCTGCGCACGCTGCCCGGGATCGGCGCCTACACCGCCGCCGCCATCGCCAGCATCGCCCACGGCGAGTGCGCCGCCGTGGTCGACGGCAACGTGGAGCGCGTGCTTTGCCGGCTGGAGGGTTGGGATTCGCCAGGCCGCAAGTCCACCGGCCCGTTCAAGCGCCGCATCGAAGCGCGTGCCGCGCAGCTCGTTGACTCCAGGCAGCCAGGCGATTTCAACCAGGCCATGATGGAGCTGGGCGCAACGCTCTGCACGCCGCGCAACCCGGGCTGCCCGCTGTGCCCGATTTCGCACGACTGCAAGACCCGCGGCGAGCATAAGACCAGTCCGCGCAAGCCGATGCAGAGCCGCGAAATCGCTCACGCGCTTGCGCTGCGGACCAGGCGCTCGCGAAAGGCCGGCGGGGAAACCTGCGAAGTGCTGCTCGAGCAACGGCCTGCCGAGATGACCGTGATGCCCGGCCTGTGGGAGCTCCCCGCCCTGCGCGACCACCGCGTCCCCGGCGCCGAGCTGCGCATGACCCTGCGCCACGCCATCATGCAGGTCAATTACTACGTCCGCATCCGCACCGTGCTTGAAGAGGAAGTAGAAGAGTTGACCCTCTTAAATGGCAGCCGGCGCTGGGTGCGCGCCGAAGAAGCCGCGCAAATGGCCCTCACCGGCCTCACGCGCAAGGTGCTGAAACGCACGCACCTGCTGCCCGCAGCTCAGGCCCTCTCGAAATAACTCCGCGCCTGCCCCGCTGCCCCGCTCAGTAATAGTCCGCGCAGCTCAGGTAATATCCGCACTGGCCGCAGACGAGCTTGCAGCGGTGCCCCTCGAGCCGGTGGCCGCAGGTCGGGCAGATCTGGCAATGATGATCGGGAGGCGGATCGGCGGCCGCGTCGCCAGCCCCCGCACCACTTTGCGGGACTTCCGGGTTTGATTTCACCGGAAATTCAGGGGCAAAATCGGCATCCAGGAAGGTGGGGCGCGCCGCCAGCATGTCCGACAGATTAGCATGGAAGAAGGGCCTGCCGCGCAGCATCCGGGCAGGAACCCGTGACATCAACCCCCAAGAGCGTTAACGTCCGGAAATTCCCCGTTGCACCCCGGACCATCACCCCCGGCAACAAATCTCTTTCCACCCCAAGGAGGAACTATGGCTAGCAAGGCAAGTGCGGTATGGACTGGATCATTGAAGGAAGGCAAGGGCACCATCTCCACGGCAACCGGCGTGCTGAAGGACGCCAACTACTCGTTTGCCACGCGGTTTGAGGGCGCCGCCAGCGGCACCACGCCCGAAGAGATGATTGCGGCAGCCCATGCGAGCTGCTTCTCGATGGCGCTGGGCGCGCAGCTCGGCGGCGCGGGCCTGACACCCGAGAAGATCGAGACTGAAGCGGCCGTCACCCTGGCCAAGACCGATGGCGGCTTCGCCATCACGCGCATCACGCTCACCAGCAGGGCCAAGGTGCCCGGCGCCAGCCAGGAAGCCTTCGACAAAGCCGCGGCCGACGCCAAGGCCGGCTGCCCGATTTCGAAGCTCTTCGCCAACAACACCGAGATCGTGCTGAACGCGACGCTGGAGTAGCGCCACGGGGTTGAATGCGGCCGGGATGCTCAGATCCCGGCCGGCTCCGCCTGACGCGGGCTGGTCATTTGACACCTTCTGCTGGGTTTGCGAAACTTGTAAATGCTGCCGGTTCAGCGCAATGCTGAGCCTTGTAACCGTGCCGAAGTGGCGGAATTGGCAGACGCGCGTGGTTCAGGTCCACGTACTCGCAAGGGTGTGGGGGTTCGAGTCCCTTCTTCGGCACCAAAATCGTTATAACCTTTTTGCAATCAGCAGATTAGCTGGCGATAAATTCGCTGGCTAACGGTCTTGGCTAACAAATTCAGGTTCGCACAACCCCATCGGTATTTCCGTTGAGGGGAATTTGCGAACATGGCCAACAGCAAAGTAGTGCTTCTTCTGCGCGTCCGTCTCGGTGATGGGAGGCGCGTCTACGCCCGTCCGGCAATTGCCAAAAATGGAAAGATCAAGCCGCTCGCCGCCGTCATGGGCGGCAAGGTGGAACACCATCCGGAGGGGACCTACGCCCTCCGTTACCGGGATCAGGGGCGGCTCGTGTACCGGCAGGCCGGAGCAAATCCAGACGCGGCCCAAACTGCGAAGCTCCGACTGGAACTTGAGCTTCGTACAAATGCCCAAGCCCCGACGCCGCTCTCTACTGCCGTTTCCATTGCGGATCGCGCTCCAGAACTTTCACCTTCAATCCACTCGCGGACGGCTTTGACACAGCCGCACCTGGGCCGAATGAACCGGATGCACGAATCGCTGAACAAACTCTTTGACAGCTTCATCGAAAAGTACGCGCACGGGTCAGACGACTCGATTTACAACTATACCTACGTAGGAGCCGAGTTTGTGAAGCTGATGGCTTCGCGTGGAAAGAACACGCCTGCTGAACTGGATGAGACGGACATCCTTGCCTTCGACCGGTTCCTTGAATCGAAGGGAAACGCGAAGAGTACGCGTTCTCATCGATATGGTTACCTCCGCTGTTTCTTGCGGCACTGCGGTCTGAATCCAAGTCGGATCGAGGACCGCGATGAAACATCCGGAGTGGTGACTTCATCAGTCCACAAGAAGCTGAAATCGAAGCCTACGCTGCGTCCCGAACGGCACAACGACTCAGATCTTCAGAAGCTCTACGCAGCCTCATCGGAGCGCCATCGGCTCATCTGGAGGGCATTCCGGATGCTGGGCCTCAGGGATGAGGAGCTTGCTTACGCACTATGGGATGACATCGACTGGGAACGTAGGCTTTGGCTGGTGCGCTTTAAGCTCGCAGGAACCTTTTCTTGGAACTCCGAGTTGGAGTGGCGATCCAAGGACAGCGAGGAGCGCGACATCCCCATCGCCGATGTGCTCTACGACGAACTGAAAGCATGGCGCACCAAGAATCCGCAGACTCATTTGGTATTTCCGACGTCAGGCGGCCAGGCCGATATCAAGCTTTTGAAGGCACTGAAATCGGATTGGAGGGAGGCTGGGCTGAACTGTGGTCATTGCAAGGGATGTAGTGGGAAAAAGAAAGAGTGCAGCAAAGCGAAGCTCAAAACGTTCCGCTCGACCTATCTGACCACGATGCTGGGGCATGTCGATCTTCGAAGCGTGCAGTCTCTCGCGGGCCACAGTTCCATTGCGACCACACAGAAGTACCTGGTTCCAGCTTCTCAAGACGTACTCCAGAATGCGGCCAACGCTGCATTCGGGTCGCTTGCATAGCGCAAGTACGTATCCCTGACTGGCGTGTTCCGGACACCAGCAACGATCGGGATCACGAGGTTCGGAAGACGGCCGAGGTGGCGCTGCCTCCCGAGGTGCTAACCAGCACGTCCACATCATCCCTCAATCCGAAACGCCGATCTTCCCCACTTTTCACCCAGCCCCCCAGTATCCATTAGCGGCGGGGTTTCCCCTGCCGCTAGTAGTAAACTCGCATCCGCCTCGGTCGGCCCGTCTGGCCGAGGCGTCTTTTTTCGGACCAGTTTCCGCGAGGAAGATTCCAAGACTTCGCCGATTGTCCAGGTTGTCCCCAGAACCTGTTATGGGAAAGGGGCGAAGATCAGCAATGACTATAGACCTGGATGACGTTGACCTCGGATTCGTGTTGAACATCCGGATGCTTCGCAAAGTGCTCGCTGGACTCGGCAGTAAGGGACGGGCCTGGTGGCTCGCCAGTGACCCGGCGGACGCAATTGAAAGGCAGTATGTAACCATCGGCTATGGCGATCCCCGCTGTGAGGACCGTTTAAACACCCTCTATTATCGTTTTCCCGTCCTGAATGAAGAGCGGCCCTTAGGTGGTACCGATCGCATCGTGGTTCTTCTGGACGGGAGTGTCATCTCGGCTGAGCAGCCAGGCCTCTATTTTGAGGACGGGCGGGTCCTGGAGGATGTGGTCGAGGACATTCAGTCCTTCCTCATCCCGATTCAGGCAGCATTAGCGAGGCGGTTCGTACGTTAATTCCTGGGCGCTGCGGCGGCTCAGACGATCGTTAGCGCCGGGCAAGGAGGCGGGCTCGGCGATCTGACTGGAGTAATTTATGTTCAAAGACGGTGACGGTAATCCGACCATCGGGTTCTGCCTGTGGTGCGGCGCTGATTTCTACACACTCGACGAACACGACGCGCACATCGCTAACGACTCTGCGGCCTGCGCGGTGTACCAAGAGTTGAAGGATCGGCGCTGTGTGCCGCCCGTCCTCCAGGCAAGCTTCGAAGATGCGGGGATCACACCCCCCGGGGGCACCAGAAATGTTGAATAGCTCCTGTGAGCCCTTGGTGGGGATCTTTTGGCTGTTTAAACGCCGCCTGTTGATCGACAGCACGCCGGTCACTTCTGCCGAACCCTACGGCGACTGCATGACACACGCTCGCGGCCATCTGCGCTATTGGACGACGCTCCAGGAAAATGGGGTAGTTCCAGCCGACGTGGAGTACGAGACGCCGCCGCGCGGCAGAGTGCTATTTGATAAGCGCCGGGACCGTTACGTCCTTCTGGCTGATCGATGCATCCTCAATCGGCGTGACGTGGTCAGTCGGATCATGGCCCGGATGCGTTTGCCGCCGGAGATGATCGAGGTCGATACGGATTCGCATTACCGCTGCTACAAATGCTTGCAAGGTGACCGAAGAAGACCTGCTGACGGGCATTCGCTCGCTTCGCCATAGCATGATCAGCAGCCCTCGCCACAGTGGGTCGGCTGGGTTTAGCACCTCCGCTGAGGCGGATACATGACTAGAACTGGTCTCATAAATGGATTTGAAGCTTTGGTCGAAAGCATGAGCCCCGTTTAGGTAGTGGTCTCGCTCGCAGCACTGGGGCGCATTGGATCTATTCGACGTGCTTCGCGACGTGTCCGTCCGCGTCAAGAAAATCAAGGCTTGCGGCTCCATCTGCGGCGACCTGCATCACGATTCGCTTTCTGCCCTTGGCATCCATAAGCGAGATAACCGAAGCCCCGTCGTCTCCGCGTCCCACCCAGATGCGACGGTACCTTCTACCGTTCTGATCGTTCACGGCGAGTCCTGCAAACTTATCCTCCTTGTCGTCCACGCCAGCAAGCTGCACGATCTGACTCGCGCCATATTTGTCGAATGAAAGACTGCCGCCCGAGTCCACCACCTCGCCCTTTTCGTTGCGGCGCCCACCAAAGATCAAGCCACCATTCTCCGTCCCCTCGTCGTTGTAAAAGAGCATCCCCGCCTCCGGCCTGTCTATCTTGGGAGATTCCTTCCCCTTCACAATCACTCAGGGCATCTGGTCGCGATCGGAGATTACCATACGCAAGGTTCCGTCCGGCTCGACCACATTGATGCGGTGAACCTGTATCTCATCGAAGGCCCTGCCTCGATGATCCTTGGCACCCATCAGCAACACAACGGCAAATAAAGTGCTCAAAACAGCAGAGTAGGCGATTAGAAATGTTTGGACAGACGGCTTCATTGAAAGACCTCCAAAGATTCCGACAATCCCAGTTTTACGCATTACGACGAGGAAAAGTTCCGCTATTCGGTTCGTGATTCCGGCTGAATTACCGAACTGGTCGGAACCAGAACTGCGCTCATAAACGTCTGAGTAGTAGGTGAAGGTAGGCATCCTTGCCTTCGACCGGTTTCTTGAATCTAAGGGAAACGCGAAGAGTACGCGTTCTCATCGATATGGTTACCTTCGTTGTTTCCTGCGGCATCTGATCTGCGCGAAGTTGAACTCCCTCCATATCCGGCGCAAAGCTCGATCCGAACTCGTACTCCATTGGTGTCTGACAGGAGCACACGTCCGAAGACCAAAACCATTTGGCAGCTAAAAAAACCTCGGTACAACCTCGGTACAATTAAGGGAGCGCCGGACACGAGTCTGTTGCCATAAACCGCATCAAACAAAGGGCTTGATGATTTTGATCTTCTGCTTAACAGGAGATGGGTCATTTGAATAGATCCTGCCCGTCACCTCACTCTATATCTCACTATCACAAAGACTTAAGCGGCTACCTGACTGTCGTCGTCTTCCTCTGACCTCGGTACACTCGGTACAACTGGAGGCAAGGTGAAACCGAATCCGCACCTCTCTGCCCACTTCCGCCGAAAGGCCACATCATCTTTGATCTTGTCGTAGCGATCCGTCATGGTCTGACCGGCGTGTCCCATCCAAAACTTCAGAAGGCCCTCTGGACATTCTGTGTTATTTCGGAGGTACGTATTCCGAAACCGCCTGAATGCATGGTTGCCTCCCTTGTGGGTTCCGGTGACTGTGTTCACGAACCCTAACTGCTTCAACGCAGGGTGCAGGTGGCGACGAAGGATGTTTGATTGACCGAGCGGCTTTCCAGACCGGGTACAGAACAGGAGCCCATCCGTCCGTTCGCCGACGAACTCCTTGATCAGTGCAGCAATCGTCGGATGAAGATCGACTTCTCGACGAGCGTTTGCGGTTTTGAGCCGCTCTTCGATCTTGCCCCTGCGTGCCTTCTGCTCGATGCTGATTGTCAAGAAGTGTGGGGAGATGTGCTTGTCAATTTCAACACCAAGCGCTTCCCCAATCCTCAGCCCAGTTGCGCCGCACAGGATGAACAGCATCCGCTCCCGTTCATACTTCCAAGCGGCCAAACCCGACACGATCTCAGCGGAGAAGCACGGTGTGTTCTGCTTCGCTTTATCGATCATCGGCATATCCATGAATTCGTGGTTCCACTTCCGGGGGTATATTTCCTCGCCCTCTTTGTCCACAGCGGACGCCACAACCATTTGGACTACTTGTACATGGTGCTTGATGTATGCCGGAGACAAACCCTCGACCGACATCCCTGCAATAATGAACTTCAGAGTCGAGTTATTGACGGCAGAAAGAGGCAAGTCTCCCATTTGCGGAACCAACCTCCTGCGTAAACAGCCCTCCCAAATTTCGAAGGTTGCATTCGCCACAGGCTTCCGCTTCCGGGTCTTCATCCGCTCTATCCAAGTGACAGACTGTTCCCGAAAAGTGACGCCAGTGTTCTGCTTGACGACCTCGTTGAAATGCTTCTCGGTGTCGGCTCCGCTCTCGGCGATAATCTCACTGGCGCGGCGCTCTCGCGCAGATACAGATAAGGCTCCGGGGCCTGAAACCGGACAGATTCTTGCCCGTTTGTGAGCCCGCTTTTCTTGACCGGCGACATCCATCCACCACCGCACCACCCACCACTTGCCGCTTTGCTCGATGTGTCCTTGTTGACCCGGTCTACGCGACATGCTTTTCCCCCTCCGTCTTGCTGGCGTTGAGGAAACAGCGTCCGGCAAAATCGTGGCGAGATGCATGGCAGTGCGAAGAGATTCCGACAATCTCTCTTCGCCCTGCCCCACGATGATGTCCAGGCTGCTGAAGAACGAGTCTCCCATGAGTACTAACAACCTCGTAGTAGGCGAGTCCACGAATCGATACCTCGTGCCCGGCCACGTGCTGTGTACCGCTTTGCGTGTCTTGTGCGATGGTGCATGGACCAATACCTCCCATGCACTCCGTTTCCATCTCGGTCATGATTTCCTTATTTGGGCTCAGAAAATAAGCACATGTAAGGAAATACCGAGTGGTCAGTCAGCTTTGAATTACGGCTAGATTTTTTGTTTCCTCATTCCGTCGATTGATGCCGTTGGACAATGAGGGTTCAACAGATCCCCCACCGCCTCACAACAATCTGGCGACCCGGGTTGAAATCGGGGAAGTTGGGTTTGGAAGTCAGCTAGGAATATGTGGCGGGCCACGGAGAGAGCTTCGCCGCCGTGAATGGCCCCAGGGTCACCCACCGCTACGTCGTGCGCAGCGCGAACCGTACAGGAATGACTTGATCCGGATCGCAATGACGCTGATACACGCGGGCCACAAAGTCGCCTCAGTGACTCGCACTTGCTGTTTTTCCAAATTTATTTTTCTCGGAATATCCCGGATGACTGGCGTGTTCGGTATTACGTCTTAGAAGCATCCATACCTGGAGGAAGCGTGACAGTCGAACTCAGTGCGCCGCCGAAGGTCGTTGACCGGCGCAAGTACAAGAAAATCATCGAGCGAGTGGTCGCGGCAAACGGGGAGTGGTTGCGCGTGTCCCTGGACGAGGTTGCGCCTGGGTGCCCGCTTGCGGTCAAGCAGAGCCGTCTCTGGCAGGCGGCACAGGGGCGCGGATTCAAGGTCCAGACCACGGCCCAGGATGGAGCCATCTACCTGCGGCTCCTGAAGGGGGAGTGACGTGGCCCGCAAGGACGAAGTGCAGAATCAAAAGCGATTTATCCAGATTTACGAAGGCATTGAAGAGCACCTGGAAAATGGTTGTTTTAATGATCGTGACTTCGCGATCTACGTCCGGCTTCAAATGATGGCCGACCACAAAACGGGTGTCGCCTCTACAAATACAGGCCACATGATCGATAGCTTCGGAGGCCATAATCAATTTGGGAGCGGGGACCAGACGAAGGAGGCCGTCGAGCGTTCAGTCCGGAGATCCTTCGAACGGCTACGCGCCCGTGGGTACATCAATTACGAAGTGACCCACTCGCGGAGAAAACACCCTTTCCTGATCCACAAGTTCGTCGCCCGTGACGGCAGGAATAAGGGCCTGCTGCTCGACGCCTTCGCTCCCGGGAGCCATCAAGAACCCGTCTACGTCAGGGAGGTAGAGGAGCTTTCGACGTCAAAGCAGGCTGTCCGTGACGTGACCGTGACGTGTCCGTCAGGTGACCGTGGCGTGTCCATCACGTGTCCATCAGGTGACCGTGACGTGACCGTGGCGTGTCCGCAAACGTGGTCCTACTATAAGGAAGAAGAAGTAATAGGTAATAGTCAAGAGGAAACAACCAAACAACCAACAGGGGTTATGGTGTGTGAATCCGAAAACTATCCTGCTTCGCAGGAACCGGAAGCCACCCCCGACATGGTCTGCGCCGCCGCGCCGACCCATTCTCCCGAAAACGCGATACCTGCCTCATCAACGGAGTCCAAAATGATAGAAACCCCCCAGGACGGAGCCCTAGCCCTGTCCCGCCTGATTTTGTCCAGATGCAACAGACCGTTCACCAACGACACCCTGAATGCATCCGCCGAGACCTTCCTCCCGTTGGTGGAGCAGGCATTTGACTCGCACTTGGGGACACTAGCAGGCTGGAATGAATTGAGAGATGCCGCCGTATACGTCTTAACCGCCAGCAAGGATTATCCAATGCAGGGAGAAGACGGCCCCTTCACCTGGTTCGATGCCCTTAACAATTCGCGGGACCCGGTCGCGACCTTTGTCAAGCACTACTACAGGATCGCCGCCGCGACAACCAAGTTCCTGGAAGAAGATGAGAAGAAGATCCAGAAGGAAGCCGAGAGGGCAAAGTACGGCGGCAACACCGAGTCCGGATGGGCGGCACAGGACGCCTGCTTCGCAGAGGCGGATAGGAAGGCTAAGGCGGGGCTGCTATGACCTGGACACCCGAAGAGATGTTTGTGCACCCCGACAAGTTTCGGGACGAAGTGCCGCCGAAGAGGTACCATTGCCGGTTCACACCGGAGTTCAGCGCTTTCGTCCAGACCGAGGAAAAATGGAACCCGGTGGCCGGGAAGCCTACGGACTATCCCACTGAGTTCCGTAAGTCGGTGGGCGTCGGAGAAATGGTCTGCCCCATGTGCCATGGTATCGTTCGGTCTGACTCTTCTCGACTGCAAAAAACGAAGCCCTCGGTTCTCACCCCGAGGGCTTCGCACTGCTGTGTCGAAAGGAGAAAGTCTAGAGTCCAGCCTAGACCTACCCACGGTACGTGTTACGAGCACCTGCCGTGGCAGTACCAGCGTAGCTTATTCCGTTCAGGATTACAACTCTCTCCCCCGTGCCGACCCGTTCGAGTCACACCGCCTGCATGAAATCGCCTGGGACCGGATCAGATCCACCGGGGTTCCTGTCATCCGCCCCAGTTTCATCAAGAGCGATTACGGGCATTCCAGGTGGTAATGGCTCCAGATCCCCGCACCACCAAAAGAGCAGGCCCATCGCCTTGTTGGTGTGGAGAAGCATGGCGACCTGGCCGATGCGCTCAGCGGCGTGCCGCATCCTCTGGCTGCCCGCCGGTGCCGATCTGGTGACGGCAGCCAGGCGGAGTAGCTGTCCCAGGGTCATGTCTCTGATGTTGCCCGATTGCTTGTCACTTCCGGTTCTTTCGGCTGACGAATCATTTGTTAAAGAACCATTGTGAGTGGACACGGCAAGGTCTCGTGCTACAGCACGCACACGGCTCGCATCGCCCAGGCACTGAAAATATGTATCTGTCCAGCCCGGCGACTTGGCGTCGGCTTTCAGTACACATAAAGCGTTTCGCTCGAATTCGTCAGCGATTTCAAGGTGATTGATTATTCGATTGAACACTCTCACGTCCCTCCTCACCTGTACTCTGGCAACGAGTTGAGAGATCGGCGAAGATTGCCATTGGTTGCCATTGCCCAAGGTTGCGAGGCTCCGTGAGTGTCCGGGTGGGCAGAGGCGGTGCGGATGGGGCGCTGGGGCATCTCAGATGGTACGAACGTCAGCGGGTGGCGGTCAGGTTCACTTTTGCCAGTAAAGATGGAAAAACTGCCCTCCTTCCACAGAGCCCGAGGAGCGCGTCGGCGACCGCAGGGGATGGGGAGTAGAGTGGTTCGGCGGTCAAGTAGTTGAAATCGGCCTTTTGAACCACTTCGGGCACGTCTCCAAGCGGTGTCGCGATGACCGGAACAATATGCTCAACGACGATTACGGCCTGAATACTAGAGGATGGTGCTTGCTTGATGGCCTCATTTCCAGCTATTATTGGCCGTTCTTATCTACAAGAAACCGAGCGACCGGTGCCGAACTGTTCAAGGAATTTGCTGACCGCTGCACGGCCACGAGGGGGTCCCCGGTTCGCGTTCTTTTTGTCCTGCTTCAGTTCTGAAATGTTTAACCTGAAAGTTACGTTTCGAGCAGGTTGCGATGTTAGGCAAGGAGCGCAATGATTTACCCGACGAATGAATTTGATACGGTTGTGCTGCGATTGAATGTGGATGACAACTGGTCGGCTCAAGAGTTCGCAAGATTGCTGACCCTCGTGGTAGAAGCCTACGTTCCCATCGAGCAGCTTCGCGTTCTCAGCCGCGCCGTGGATCAGGAGGCATCCGTCCAGGCACGTGAGCCTGTCTGGAAAGCCCTCTATACCATTGCGTACAAGGAACCGTTCGGCAGGAACTTCGGTGACCTGCTAAAAACGTTGCGCCCGTTCTGCTTCCCGTTGACTGTTGGAGCAATCAGGATTTCGTCGCCGGGATGGATTGACCTAGTCGGCAGCTTGAATCCGCTCAAGGTTGTCGCTGACTTCATCACCAATTACCGTGCAGAAAACACAAAGCGCACGGAGATTGATGCTAAAGTCTACAATGCAACCGAGCATGAAAAGACGGAGCGGATGCGGATTCACGCGGAACTCGCTACGAACATTCTTGCGCTCTTGCCGGAACATTCACGCGTTGAATCGGCACACCGCATTATCGATATTTCACAAGCGGTTATTGAGCCGTCAATGACAGCTTTGGAATCAATTGTCGAGGATAGGCGAGTGAAAAGTGCGGATATTCTCCGCCTCGGGTCGGGTTTAAATGAGCCCAAATCTCGATAGCCAGATCGGGGCCCCGAGTTCCTTGAAGTTCATCTCAATCGTCTTGCTTGCGCGAGCATTGCGGCGGCGTGGGTTGCGTTTGCTGATCTGGAGTTTCGACATCCTCGAAGCGTATTATTGACGTGATTCGATTCACTTTGCGAGACATGATGGACTTCACGCGAATGCAGAGGCTGTTAGCGCAGTCGCGACATCAATGATCGCAATTACCGGCTTCTGGGCATTGATCTATGCGAAGAAGCAATTGAAAGCTTCTTTCTGATAGCCGCGATTAGAGTCGACTCCCGCACATACGCTCTTCGTTTGTCATAGATGTCATGATACTGGAGCCTAACGTCCTGCGGTAAGATATGGTCATGCCAACAACGAACGTGTTTGAGGCCATCCTAGGAAGGAAGGCAGTGAAATGGGATGCCTTCTGGCATCTGTTTGAATGGCTGGTGAACCCGGATGAAGGGCACGGACTTGCGGACAGTATCCGCTGTCAGTTGCTCAAATTTGCATTTGGTGACCCGTTAACCTGCTCCGAGCAAAAGCGGGAGTATGAGGCAAGCGGTCGGAAGGACGGCAAGGGCAAGTTCGTTGATTTCGCGATTGCGGTTCCAACCTTCGATAGCCCTAGTCGCCTAATATTGATGGACGATATTGGCGCGGCTGGTTCGGGCAATCAGCGAAAATTGAAGAACCTCTCCGCGTATCTTTCGCTTGCCCAACAGGCTCATCCTCAAACGAAGATTCGGGTCGTCGCTGTCACCAATGCTCCCGCTGGCAAGAAACTCGTCCCAGCGGTGTACACCGCACTGGGGGAGGAGACTGCGGAATTCGCACTTGCGACAGGGTGGAAACTGCTGCCGCTTCAAACCATAGCTACTTGGGTACGGGAGGCGGTAGAGTCCCGTCAAGAACAACTAACCGTCAAAGCGAAATCTGTTCTTGAAGAATTTGCAGAGTGGTGCAAGTAGCGAACTCCATCGACGCAGCATGTGGAATCGTGAGTGAGGTAGGCTTTTCTAATGAAGCGCGTCTGCTTTGACGTTGGGAGTAACTATTTCCACAACCCATTGCATGGATTTCTGGACACTCCCGATGAGGCGCGAGCCTACTTTAGCGAAGAGACTTTCAGATTCCATGGCGCAACTGCGTACGAGTCCTCCACTCGAAGATTTAGAGACTTTACCGATTTTAGAAAGTTGTTCGATTTCCTCGCGAGTGCCGACGAGATTATCACTTTCAACGGTCGAATTTGTGACCTCATTGTTCTCGAAAAGCTTATCGGGCACGAAGCGATGCAAAGGGTATGGCAGAAGCCGCACCATGACATTGCTGGCTGGCGTCTCAATTGGAAGCTGGAGAATGCGGTCAAGGAATTGCTGCCGAAGCTTGCTCCGACCTTCGAGCCTGTCCTGTCTGAGCGTTTCGAGAAAATACACGACCGCTTCGACAACAATACCGCTCTTGCTCTCGCCAACACTTACAGCGACACGAAGTTCACCTATGCTCTTTTCCGCCTTTATGAAAAGAGTGGAGACAGCGGAAGAACTTTTCGTGAAGCCTAAACGCCAGATGTTTACTGGGGCGCATTTCAATTCATTCCATACAGGGTAGGGGCGTTCGAGGCTGTGGCGACTTTCGCCACCCAGCTTCCGGCCCTATAAGCCAGAAGGGCGCGTCCCATCTGCCGTAGCCGTAGAAGTACGTGGCCATGTGGGCGAGTTCTCGCTGACTCAGAGACATGAGGCTCTATTGTTCACCCTAACAACTCCGCGAAATGCGTGTGCATGAATGTGCTATTTGCGTCAGGTACAGTTCCCAAAAAGCCAGTAGCCACGATGTCCGATGGAGCAAATATCCTTGCATTCGCAACGAAAGCCACTGCGCGTCCGCTGCCGTCTTCCACATACCATCTTGCAGGGCGCTCACCGAACACGGCGGGGCGAAGAAGAAACGGCGCTGACTCACCCAAAACTTCGCCGAGCTTGATGTAGTCATACCACAAAGGGACAGCAAGTCCCGCGAAATGCTGAAAAAGCCTCTCCTCCCAATTGATGAGTTGCCCATTCTGCTCGATGATCCCAAGCTGGCGATTGCGCTGTTCGGAGAAAATATTAACCGAGACCGCACATTGACGAAAATCTGGAATCGTGATTTGAACCAGATCCCACGACAGGTAGCCAGCGGGGATACCTGTTTTCAAACCCGCCCGGCTCAGTTCTTCGTCAATCGCATCCGCATTAGACCAATTCCAGGCATCGAAATCCGGTAAAGGCTGCTTGTCCTGCTTCTTCTGAAAGTCGTAGTTCGCATATCTTTCAATCACCGCACGACGGCTGAGTCCCTCTTGCACGATCTGCATTCTTACCTCCATACAAGCATGAGAATGCGGCGACCAATCCTGAGAGCGCGACTGACAAAGACATCGCTGATACCGTCGAAGTCAGCATCGAAAGAGGGGCGGGGTATCAGAGCAATCCACGCATTCGCATGGCAATCGAGGATTACGCGATGAAATGGGCTGAGAGACATCTAAGCAGAGAGGGGCTCCAGCCGGTGGACAAGCACAAGACAGAATCATTCGATTTTCTTTGTTCGTTTGGCGGGAAAGACCTCTTCGTAGAAGTCAAGGGAACTCAGAGCGACGGAACATGCATTTCATTAACACCGAACGAAGTTACACACGCGAAAGAGAATCAAAACTCGGCACTATTCATCGTTTACGACCTTCAGGTCAAAGATGGACAGCTCCCAAAGGTGGCTGGTGGCAAAGAACTCTTTCTAATGCCGTGGGACATCAACGCTGGAAAACTGGAGGCTAGAGGGTACGCATTCACCGTTCCTGCACATGCCTTCACAATGCTATGACTGGAGCGGTCAAGCGAATCGAACCAGCTAATAAGGGCATGTGAAGCCAAGTAGCGGTCTGGAGAGTATTCGATTCGTACTCAGGGCAGGGCGGAAGCTTGTACGCAGAAATGTAGCGAGGGCGCGTTAAAGATGAACGTCGAGACTCCGAAATGAGACCGGAGCCATTCTAATCTCCCACATTCGCACGCGACTTTTCTTCCTACGTCTAGGTAGACGGCGGAGGCATCGTCAAAGGCAAGCCGCCGATTGCGCATGACGCTTCAGATGGGCGGTTCACAAACCCCAATTCCCAGCCCCCGATTTTCGGGGGCTTTTTGCGGTCATTCCGCCGCCGAGCAGGTGGTTCACATGGTTTGTTCTGTGAACCGGCAATGACCAGCCGGGACGAATCTCTCTGCCGAGGCCCTGTGGTGGACACTTCGAAAATGACAATGGTGACTCGTGCGGAATGAAGTGCGGGGCAGTCACGGCTCCAGCGCAGTCGCGATTGTCGCGGACTCTGGCTGAACGTGCTCTGACACGCGGACTCCGAAATTCACTTCCCAAAAGTATTGAGTCACCTTTCTCATGTCGGCAATGAAGCGTTCGAGACCCTCGCGAGAGTAAATATCCAGACCTTTGTAAATAGGTTTAGAGGCACGCAAATTCTCAGGGAAGTAGGAACGAGCCAGACCATTACGCAAGGCGTTGAGCGTTTCGATGTCTGCGGCGACGGCCTTAGGCACCTTCCGAATGCTTTTGACTAGTCTCAGCTTCTCGGTGAGACTTAGCACTTCCACAATGTAATAATTGAATGCTCTGAATTTCTTGGTCTTCCAGAGCCTGATGAAGCCCTTCTTCCTACCAAAGAAGAAGTGACAGATGTCCGCACTTAGCATCTCATCGACGTAGGTGTATTCCCAAACCACTCTGCCGACTGCGAGTTGACGCTTCATTAGTTCAAGTCGGGTGGTTCTCTCTTCCGGGTCGCAGTCGAGAATGTTGTCGTAATCAACTACACACAATTCGGCGATTTCGGCGACCTCAGCCAGCAAGCGCTTCTGTTTCCGCGTAAGTTTTGAGTTCTGTTTCTTCGTCATCTCATGCGTCCGTTTACGTTAGGGGGTTTGCTTCGAAATGTTCCACTATTGCCAGAACACGCTTGGCGAAGTACGGGAACGCTTGCAGGTTAGCCATCACCACGGCACGCTCTGGAACTGTCCCGCTCGGGTGTCCCGAATCGTTACGAGTCACGCGGATTAGCTGGAATATGCTGTCCAAGTGCGTCTCGAAATCACCATAGAGTTCGGGAGGCAGCGTAGGTTTGAGCGAGGCCATCAGATTTGATTATCCTGAATAGGATGAAGAGTGAGGGATTATGCTACTTCTTCTGGTCGCGATTTTTGTATCTATCATACAGTGACACGCCCGCCGAGCAGCATAGCCAGAACATGAACCACACATACCAATTTTCAGGCAGTGGATTTCCTAATGCATGGTATAGGACTGGAAACCACCCCAATACCATCATTCCTGTTGCCATATACCCGGCTTGGCGGGACTTACCCTTCGCGAGAAGATGTCCGCAGTTGGGACACTTGCTCGCCTCTTCGGAAACTTTATGCTTACATTCGGAACATTGAATTAACATGCGGTGTGCCTTTCTTCAGAGCCAATTATTGCGCAGGTTTTTTCGCCCACTTCTTTGCCGCTTCAGTCTTAACAACACCGGGTGCAGTAGAGCGAAATTCGGTATTTCGGCGAGGAACACGGCTTCAGCTATTGCTCGAACGAAGTTCGTTACTTCGCAGTCGGGACTACGGCTTAATCTCCTTATACCCAGCCGTTGTCCACAATCGAATATGGCGACCACCTTCGTAGGATTGCTCCAAATAGAACCAACCAATCTCCTTGTCGTAAAAGAAGTATTGTTCCATTTGCATAGGCCGGTCTGAAACGAAGTAAACCGTGGCTACGTTTGGACTGCTCATTAATCCCATCTCTTGCGCTCGGATACCGTTGACAACTGCAACGATAGTGACATTCGAATGGCCCAATTCCGCGAGCAACTTGGCCGCATCTGACCTCGACAGTTCCGGGGCTTCGGTACGGGGTACATTGCCGCATCCTACGAGAACTGCGACCAACAGTGTGAGGAGCATATTCTTGATGGTCATTCGAAACCTTTCTTAAACCGAGATTTCCATTTTGCTTCCCCGGTTATCGACCAATATACTCTCCGTCGCCGTCGCGAGATTGGTTTCGATAATGTGATGTGAGACACATCAGCCAGCATCTGCGTCCGCTCATGCGCCCCTTAAAACCCAACCTCCGACAGCGGCAGTTCCTCGCTCCTCATTCTTCCGGCGTGAACGGAGGCTCTCCAGAGAGCCGGTTTGGTCGGCACGTTGCAGCCACGCTGCCGCAGCGTACGCGGCTTGTTCGTCGGCATCGCGACTCTCTCTTGGGAACCGTCGCGTCCACAGTGACGGGTAGACTTCAGCTACGACCGATTTGCCCTCGGGAATCTCCCAGCCGTCGAACGGCCAGAAATGGACGGGGCGCTTGCACTCCTTGCGAAGGTAAAGGAGCCACGGCAGACCAGCGTGAGTCGATGTGGCGAATTCTCCCTGAACACCAAAGCCGAATACAGATTTAGCCGAAGCCGTCCATTGCTCCGTCAGCCGGAGCCAGCTTCGTCCTCCTGTCCTCTTCGACCCTTGCCCGGAACTTCCATTCCGGATGAAGCACACGTGGGTTTGCGGGGCATGGGTCGGCCAGTGGTACTGGAAATCAACAAGAAAGTCTTCCCAGTCGCTGGAGAGCCGGTACTTCTCGAAGTAGGCCAGCGGAAACGAGAAGGCGTGGTCGATGCCGACGATGGTGGGTATGTCCCGGTCGAGTTGTTCCCGGAGCCATTCGGCGAAACCACGGCGAGTC
>Ga0187812_1000166_pt1 | contig 23892 bp, 12 predicted proteins | sample NC_S_2_FD_130582 | JGI IMG/M metagenome (GOLD analysis project Ga0187812, IMG submission 130582) | Wetland sediment microbial communities from Neuse River Estuary, North Carolina, USA - ASW-S_2 | ecosystem: Environmental > Aquatic > Freshwater > Wetlands > Sediment | place: USA: North Carolina...
CCGGGCTCAATCCATTCGCTTTATTCGTGAGGCTGAAGCCTCACGCTCCTTCCGACCGGGCTTTATTCTGACGAATTGGAAGAAAGGCCCGCGGCTAAGGCCGGGCTCAATCCATTCGCTTTATTCGTGAGGCTGAAGCCTCACACTCCTCCCGACCGGGCTTTGTTCTGACGAATTGGAAGAAAGGCCCGCGGCTAATGCCGGGCTCAATCCATTCGCTTTATTCGTGAGGCTGAAGCCTCACGCTCCTTCCGACCGGGCTTATTCTGACGAATTGGAAGAAGGGCCCGCGGCTAAAGCCGGGCTTAATCCATTCGCTCTATTCGTGAGGCTGAAGCCTCACGCTCCTTCCGACGGGGCCTTATTCGTAAGGCTGAAGCCTCTTGCTCCTTGCGACGGGCTTGAGGGCGAGTTTTTCAACAAGCTGTGAAGCCGCGCCCTTGTTGCAAGCCCCACTGCGGAGAATTCTTGCGCAGCCTGTAATGCCCGCGCCTTTCACAATGACCGCCTGCCAGAAAATGGAGATTTTGGGCCGCGCGATTCGCCGTTTGGCGGTGGCCGCGGGCTGAATTAAAGTGGAGAGCACGGACGCGGAGGGCGGCTTGCGGCGAATCCTTGTGAGAGCGGTATTGCTGGCTGTGTGCGCGGCGCTTCCAGCGGCGGGGCAGACGCCCGCGGCAAAAGCGACCGGGCCGACCGCAGCACCAGCAAAGACGGGCCACGCCGGGGCCAAGCCCGCGGCTGGACCCGCAGCAAGGATCGCGGCTGGATCCGTAAACAGGCCCGCGGCCAGGCTGGCAAGCAAGCCGACAACCCGGCCTGCGGCCGGACCGGTCTTCGACGCCACCAGCCTGGGCGGACCGCTGCTGCTCGACAAGGGCTGGCGCGTGGGCGTCACGGCCGATCCCGCGGCTGCACAGCCCGATTTCGACGACTCGGCATGGGCCATCCGCGACGCGGGGCAGACGATCGAAGACGTACCCGACAACGAGGACGAGACCGCGGGCGACGAAGCGCAGCAGCCCCAGCAAAAGCGGCCGCACGTGCAGGTTGGATTTCCAGGAGACCGGCATCATCGCTACGCGTGGTTCCGGCTGCACATCCGCCTGGCGCCCCATCACGGCCCGGTGGCGCTGTTGATTGCGCTGCCCGTGACGCGCAGCTCGACGCTCGGCGCCGGCTCGACGGAACCGGCGGTGAACGTCTACGCCAACGGCCAGCACATTCTGCCCGAAGGCCCGCACCGGACCGACGCCGAGCACTACCAGGAGACAACGCGCCTGTATAACCTGAATGTTCCGGACGGCGAGACGGACCTGGCGCTGGCGGTGCGCACCCCCTACATCGCCTTCGGCTACGGCGCCTACAGCGGTTTTTTTGCCGATCGCACGCTCCGCCTGGGCAATCCGAGCGACTTGCAGGGCTACATCCAGCTGTGGGACAACGGCAATCTTTTCGAGCGGCTGCCGCGGCTGGTGTATTCGGTTTTGCTGATCGTGCTGGCCATTTTTCTTCTGGCGCTGTATTTCGCGCAGAAGCGGCACAACGAGTACCTGTGGCTGGCGCTGCACGAACTGACGCTGGCGCCGGTGGGTTTCATCGAGCTGGCGGGCAGCTCGGGGCGGCTGGAAAGCCTGTGGTTTGCGGCGCTGGTTCTGCAGCTTTACCTGATTTCGGCTTATTTCTTCTTCGAGTTCCTCATCTCGTTCCTGGCGCTGCGCCGGCGTTGGTATATCCAGGCGCTGCGCTATACCGCCCCGATCCTGGCCGGCGTAGCGCCGATCATGCTTCTGGTGGGCAGCAGCACGCTGGTGGGGATCGCGCTGGCGGTCGTCTTCCTGGGCTGCCTGTTCTGGATGATGGGCTGGTTCGTGTTCATGTTCGTCACGCTGATTTCGGCCACGATCCGGCGCAACTTCGAGGCGGGCCTGCTGCTGATCCCGCTGGTGCTGACCATCATCGGGAGCGTGGAGCCGGTGATGACCTCGGGCATGAGCGACCTGATGGGCAAGCCGTACCATGCGCCACTCACCATTTTTGCCGGGCCGATTCCGATCCATTTTTCTTCGATCGCGGATTTCTCGGGGGTGCTGGTGATCGTGATCATCATCTTCGGGCGGTTCTTGCGCATCCAGCGGGAGCAGCAGCACGCCACCAGCGAGCTGGCCGCGGCGCGCAGCGTGCAGGAGCTGATGATCCCGCAGGAAAAGGTGGCGACGCCGGGTTTCGAGATCGTCTCGGTCTACGATCCGGCCGCCGAGGTGGGTGGGGACTTTTTCCACGTGCAGACGATGGGCGATGGGGGCGTGCTGGTGGTGATTGGCGACGTGGCCGGCAAGGGCTTGCAGGCGGCCATGAACGTTTCGACGATCATCGGGGCGCTGCGGACGATGGGCGCGCCGCGGCGCTCGACCGAACTAAGCCCGGCCCACATGCTCCAGTCGCTGAACCGGGTGCTGGCCGGCAGCGAGAGCTTTACCACCTGCCAGGTTGCGTATTTTGCGGGCAATGGCGAGCTGGTGCTGGCCAATGCCGGTCATCTGCCGCCTTATCTGAACAGCCAGGAGATCGCGGTGCCGGGGGGATTGCCGCTGGGGGTGATCCCGGAACTGAGCTACGACGAGATTCGGCTGTACGTGCACCCCGGCGACCGTATTCTTTTTATTTCGGATGGAGTGGTGGAGGCGCGCAGGCCGTCGGGCGAGCTGTTCGGCTTCGAGCGGGTGCATACGCTGACGCATCAATCGGCCAGTTTTATTGCCGACGCGGCCAAGACCTTTGGCCAGGAGGACGACATTACGGTGCTGACGGTGCGGCGGCTGGCGCATGCGGAGGCAGCGCATACCGTGCCGGCCGATGCTTCAGCATTGAGTGCGGCGACGGCGGGCTGACTGCATTCGCCTTGACGCTCGGCGGCCGTCTCTGGTCTACTCCGAATAACGTCATGCATTCTTTCACTGCCAATGTGAAGCGTTTCCCTGCCCCGTGCAGCGCGGTGTGTATGCCCGCCGTGCGAATTAGCAAGCCGATGCGCGCGGGGTAAAACGAGCCTGACGAAGACCGGATTTTGAAGCACCCAAACAGGCCACCCCGCAAGCGCGGCGGTGGTTTTTTTCTTTGGTTTTAAGGTGCGGCGTGTCTGCCGTGTCGTTTCCCTAATCTCAAAATCGAGACCAGGGGCACCCAGCAGTTTCCTGGGATAGAAATCAGCGAGTCAGCGCCGCTTCGCGGCGATAGCGAGTCAGCAAGTCAGCGCGCAGGTCCGTTGTTGCAGCGCGCTCAGGTTCGCCGCACTTGCGGCACGAAAAGAGGAAACGATGAACTCCGTTAGTCTGGCCAGCATTCACACGGCACGCGCGCGCATCGGCGAAGCGATTCACTGCTCGCCCTGCCATTTGTCGCATCATCTTTCCGAGCTGGCGGGGCTGCCGCTGCACCTGAAGCTCGAAAACCTGCAGCGCACGGGCTCGTTCAAGGAGCGCGGGGCGCTGAACAAGCTGCTCACGCTGAGCGAGGCGGAGCGCAAGCGCGGGGTGATCGCGGCGAGCGCGGGTAACCATGCGCAGGGGGTGGCGTTTCATGCCGGCGCGCGGGGCATCCGCGCACAGATCGTGATGCCGCTGGCGACGCCGCTGGTGAAGGTGGCGGCGACGCGGTCGTATGGCGCCGAAGTGATCCTGCACGGGGCCAGCTACGACGAGGCCTGCGACGAAGCGATCCGGCGGCGGATCGAGGAGGGCCGCACGTTTATTCATCCCTTCGACGATGCGGAGGTGATCAGCGGCCAGGGGACGATCGGGCTGGAGTTGCTGGAACAGGTGCCGGACATCGAAGCGGTGGTCGTGCCGATCGGGGGAGGCGGGCTGATCAGCGGCATCGCCTGCGCGCTGAAAGAGACCAATCCGCGCATTCGGGTCGTCGGCGTGGAGCCGGAGAAGCTGCCGTCGATGCTGCGGGCGCGCGAGGCGGGCGCGCCGGTGACGATTGCGCCGGAAGCGACGGTGGCCGACGGCATTGCCGTACGGCGCGCCGGGGATTTGACCCTTCCGCTGGTCTCGCGCTACGTGGACGAAATTGTGACGGTGGACGACGAAGAGATCGCGAGCGCGATTCTGATGCTGTTGGAGCAGGAGAAGACGCTGGCCGAAGGGGCGGGCGCGGCGGCGCTGGCGGCGGTGGTGCAAGCGAAGACCAACCTGCGGCACCGGCGGACGGTGGTGATGGTGTGCGGGGGAAACATCGACGTGACTTTGCTGGCCAAGATCATCGAGCGCGGGCTGGTGAAGGACGGGCGGCTGCTGCGCATCCGGGTGTACCTGCAGGACCGTCCGGGGGCGCTGCTGGCGCTGACGAAGATCCTGGCCCGGGAACGCGCCAATATCGTGGAAACGCTGCATAACCGCGCCTACTACGGCGTGAGCCTGGGGGAGACGGTGATCGACGTGACCATCGAGACGCGCGGCGCGACGCACATCACGGCCATCAGCCATGCGCTGCGCGAGGCGGGGTTCCGCTTCGAGCGCATACAATAAAGACCGCGGAAACTATGATTTGCGGCGTGCGCGGCCATGCGCCGCGACCGCCAGGCGCCGTGCAACAAAATGAGTTGCTGGATCGTCCATCGAAACAGCGCCCGTCGCCATTCGCCGGCCACTGAAGTTGTGTCTGGCCCGACGCTACGGACGGTCACGCGGAAGACGGGCAGGCTGCAAGACATTCGCGCCGGCAAAAATCCGGGGGCAAATCGATCAACCCCCGGGCCCACAAAATATGATTGTGCATAGATAGAGCAGTTCCACAATTTTTCTTGCCCACCAGGCGTCCGCCGGGCGGCCACCTCCAGAAGAAGCAGAGGGCCGCGCGTGAGTTGCAAGCGCTGCCCGGGCCGGTCCGATTGCGGCGCTGCTCCAACCGATCGCAGGTTCGTACGAAGAGAGGAACATGGATCAGGCTCCGTCTGTCTCAACTTCCACCCCAGGCAATTCGAATCTCGAGCCCGAAGCGAAGAAGCGCCGGCATGCCTGGATTTGGGTGATCGTACTGCTGCTGTTTGGCTTGCTTTTCTATTGGGTGTGGCACCAGCACGCGCAAAGCGCGCAGCAACAGGGCGGCGGCGGGCGCGGGCACGCGGGAGCCACCGGGCCGGTTCCGGTGACGACGGCCACCGCGCACCTGGGCGACCTGGGCGTGTATCTGAATGCCATCGGCACGGTGACGCCGGTCTATACCGACTCGATTACGGCGCAGGTCACCGGCGTGATCACGCAGGTCTACTTCCGCGAAGGCCAGTACGTGAAGAAGGGCGATCCGCTGATCGATATTGACCCGCGGCCCTATGCGGCTCAGCTCGAGCAGGCGCAGGGCGTGCTGCAGCGCGACCAGAACATGCTGGCCGAGTCGCAGATGGACCTGGCGCGCTACCAGTTGGCGTGGAGCAAAAATGCCATCCCGCGGCAGACGCTGGAAGACCAGGAGAAGCTGGTGCTCCAGGACCAGGGGACGGTGAAGAACGATGAGGGCACGGTTCAATACGACGAGGTGCAGGTAGGGTTCTGCCACATCGCGTCGCCGATCGCCGGGCGGGTTGGCCTGCGGCTGGTCGATCCTGGCAACCTGGTGACGGCCAACTCGACGACGGCGCTGGCGGTGGTGACGCAGATGGACCCGATCACGGTGATCTTCACGCTGCCCGAGGACAGCCTGCCCGAGGTGCTCGAGCAAATGCGCGGGGGCCGACAACTGAAGGTGGATGCGTACGACCGCACCCAGCAGGATCTGCTGTCCAGCGGCAGGCTCATCACCGTGGATAACCAGATCGACACCACTACCGGGACGGTGAAGCTGCGCGCGGAGTTTGCCAACCCCAAGGGCACGCTGTTTCCCAACCAGTTTGTGAACACGCGGCTGCTGGTGAAGACGCTGAAGAACCAGCTTCTGATTCCCTCCTCGGCCGTTCAGCACAATGGCGACACCGCCTTCGTGTACCTGATCCAGGGCAAGAAGGCAACGATGAAGACGGTGCAGGCCGGCGAAACGGAGGGCGGCAACACGGTGGTGGCGGGGCTGAAGCCAGGCGACATGGTGGCCAACAGCAGCTTTGAGAAGCTGCAGGACGGGTCGCAGGTCTTCCAATCGAAGATCGCGCTGCCTGCAACCACCTCGACCAACGGAATCGCCGCGCCATGAGCCCGTCCCGCCCATTTATTCTGCGGCCGGTTGCGACGTCGCTGCTGATGGCCGCGATTCTGCTGGCCGGCATCGTCGCCTACTTTCAACTGCCGGTGTCAGCGTTACCGGAGGTCGATTACCCGACCATCCAGGTGCTGACGTTCTATCCCGGGGCCAGCCCCGACGTAATGGCCACGACGGTGACGGCGCCGCTGGAGCGGCAGTTCGGCGAGATGCAGGGGCTGAGCCAGATGACCTCGACCAGCGCCAGCGGCGTCTCGGTGATCGTGCTGCAGTTCAACCTTTCGCTGGGCCTCGACATCGCCGAAGAAGAGGTGCAATCGGCCATCAACGCGGGCGGCACCTTCCTGCCCGCGAACCTGCCGGTACCGCCGGTCTATAACAAGACCAATCCGGCCGACGCGCCGGTACTGACGCTGGCCATCAGCTCGCCCACCATGCCGCTTTCGCAGGTGGAAGACCTGGTGGATACGCGCCTGGCGCCGCGGCTCTCGCAGTTGGCCGGAGTGGGGCTGGTGAGCATCAGCGGCGGACAAAAGCCGGCGGTGCGCATCGAGGTAAACCCGGTTCAGCTCTCCTCCTACGGGCTGAACATGGAGGACGTGCGGACGGCGCTGGTGAGCGCCAGCGTGAACTCCGCCAAGGGCAACTTCGACGGGCCGCGCAACGACTACCAGATCGACGCCAACGACCAGATCACATCTCCCGACGAGTACAAGAACATCGTGGTGGCCTACAGCAACGGCGCGCCGGTGCTGGTCAAAGACGTGGCCAACGTGGTGAATGGCGTGGAGAACACCCGGCAGGCGGCGTGGATGAACACCACGCCGGCGGTGATCCTGAACATCCAGCGCCAGCCGGGCGCCAACACCATCCTGGTGGTCAAGGCGATCCAGAAGGTTCTGCCGCAGCTCGAGGCCAACCTGCCGGCTTCAATGCAGGTGACCACCATGACCGACATGACCACCAGCATCCAGTCCTCGGTCAACGACGTGGAGTTCGAGCTCATCCTCACCGTCGGCCTGGTGGTGATGGTCATCTTCCTCTTCCTGCGCAGCCTTTACGCCACCATCATCCCCAGCGTGGCGGTGCCGCTCTCGCTGGTGGGCACGTTCGGCGCGATGTACCTGCTGGGTTACTCGCTCGATAACCTCTCCTTGATGGCGCTCACCATCTCCACCGGCTTCGTGGTGGACGACGCCATTGTGATGATCGAAAACATCAGCCGGTTCCTGGAGGAGGGGATGCCGCCGCTGGAGGCGGCGCTGACCGGGGCCGGGCAGATCGGCTTTACCATCATGTCGCTGACGGTCTCGCTGGTGGCGGTGCTGATACCGCTGCTGTTCATGGGCGACGTGGTGGGGCGGCTGTTCCGCGAGTTCGGCGTTACGCTGGCCGTCACCATCGTGATCTCGGCGTTCGTTTCGCTCACGCTGACGCCGATGATGTGCGCGCGTATTCTGCGCCACACCCCGGAGAACAAGCAATCGAAGTTCTACCGCTCGTCCGAGCACATGTTTAACAGCGTGATCGGCTTCTATGGGCGGACGCTGAAGGTGGTGCTGCGCCATAAGACTTTCACGCTGTTGGTCGCGCTCGGCACCCTGATCCTCACCGTGGTCTTATACATCGCGATCCCCAAGGGCTTCTTCCCGGTGCAGGATACAGGCGTGATCCAGGGCATCTCGCAGGCGACGCAATCCATCTCGTTCGACGCGATGTCGAAGAAGCAGGAAGAGCTGAGCAAAATCATCCTGCAGGACCCGGCGGTGGAAAGCCTGTCGTCGTTCATCGGCGCCGACGGCATCAACACCACGCTGAACAGCGGCCGCATCTCCATCAACCTGAAGCCGATCGAGGAGCGGCGCATCAGCGCCTCCGACGTGATCCGGCGCTTGCAGCGCAGTCTGGCCCAGGTGCAGGGCATCTACCTCTACATGCAGCCGGTGCAGAACATCACGGTGGACGACCGCGTGACCCGCACCCAGTACCAGTACACGCTGGAAGACCCGAACACCGACGAACTGAACCAGTGGGCCGACAAGTTTGTGACCGAGCTGAAGAAGCTGCCCGAGCTTGAAGACGTGGCCACCGACCAGCAGATGGGGGCGCGCGCGGTGCAGCTGACCATCGATCGGGTAACCGCGTCGCGGCTGGGGATTGCGCCCACCACCATCGACAATACGCTGTACGACGCCTTCGGTCAGCGGCAGATCAGCACGCTGTACACGCAGTTGAACCAGTACCACGTGGTGCTGGAGACCGATCCGCGCTGGCAGAAAAACCCTTCCGATCTCGACAATCTCTACATCCAGACCAATGCATCTTCGGGGACCACGGGGGCCAGCGCGGCAACCTCCTACTCCTCCTCGGCGTCTGCCTCGGCGGGCTCGAACGCGCTTACAACATCGGTGCGGTACACGCCGTCGTCAGGCGCGCTGACCGCGCCCAGCAACGTTCTGGCCGGCCGCACGGCGACCGGCACACCGGGAGCGAGGACCACAGCCGTAGCGGCCAGCGCCGTGCCTCTGGGGGCCATCACCCACGCCTCGTCCACCACGGAGGCGCTCTCGATCAATCACCAGGGGCAGTTCCCCAGCGTGACGGTCTCATTCAACCTGGCGTCCAACGCGTCATTGGGAACGGCGATCGACCACATCAACCAGGTGGTGAAGCAGATGAATTTTCCGGCCAGCGTGCAGGCCGGCTTCCAGGGAACCGCTGCCTCGTTCGCGAACTCGCTTTCGAACGAGGCGCTGCTGATTCTGGCCGCGCTGGTCACGGTTTACATTGTGCTGGGCGTTTTGTACGAGAGCTTTATCCACCCCATCACGTTTCTCTCGACGCTGCCTTCGGCCGGGGTGGGCGCGCTGCTGGCCCTTATGGTCACGGGGCACGACCTGGACGCGGTGGGCATTATCGGCATCATCCTGCTCATCGGCATCGTGAACAAGAACGGCATTATGATCGTGGACTTTGCGCTGGAGGCCGAGCGGCAACGCGGCAAGGACTCAGAGGAGGCGATCTACGAAGCCAGCCTGCTGCGATTCCGACCGATCATCATGACCACGATGGCGGCGCTGCTGGGCGGCATTCCGCTGGCGCTGGGCACGGGGCTGGGCTCGGAGCTGCGGCACCCGCTGGGCATCGCCATGGTGGGCGGCCTGCTGCTGAGCCAGGTACTCACGCTGTACACGACGCCGGTGATCTACATCTTCTTCGACCGCCTGGGCCAGAAGATCACGGGGCGGCGGCTTTCGCACACACCGATTCGCAAGGAACCGACGGTTACGGAGGGCGCATGAGCCTTTCGTCTCCCTTCATCTGGCGTCCGGTAGGGACCACGCTGCTGACGCTGGCGGTGGCCATCGCCGGCGCCATCGGCTATGTGGTGCTGCCGGTGGCTCCGCTGCCGCAGGTGGACTTTCCGACGATCAGCGTGAACGCCAGCCTGCCCGGCGCCAGCGCGCAGATCATGGCGGCCTCAGTGGCTACGCCGCTGGAGCGGCAGTTCAGCCACATCGCCGGGGTCACGGAGATGACCTCGTCGAGCACCCTGGGCAGCAGCCACGTAACGCTCCAGTTCGACCTGAGCCGCAATATCGACGGCGCAGCGCGCGACGTGCAGGCGGCCATCAATGCGGCGCGCACCTACCTGCCCGCGAATCTGCCCTCGAACCCCAGCTATCACAAGGTGAATCCGGCCGACGCGCCGATCATGATCCTGGGCCTGACGTCGGACAAATACGATGTGACCAAGATCTACGACCTGGCGTCGACGCTGCTGGAGCAGCGGCTGTCGCAGGTTCCCGGCGTAGGCCAAGTGTATGTGGGCGGCGGCGCCACGCCCTCGGTGCGGGTGGAGGTGAATCCGACCAAGCTGGAGAGCGCCGGCCTCACGCTGAGCAATGTGCAATCGGTGCTGAGCCTGCAGAACTCGCACTCGCCGCGCGGCCAGCTCTCCAACGGCGGCATCACCCAGGACATCATCACCAACGACCAGATCTCGACGGCCGACCAATACAAGCCGCTGATCGTGGGTTACCACAACGGCGAGGCGATTCGACTGTCGGACGTGGCCGACGTGGTGAACTCGGCGCAGAACATTCGCACCGCGGGATTCATGGACGGCCATCGGGCGGTGTTTATCATCATCTTCCGCCAGCCGGGCGCGAACATCATCGACACCGTGGACCGCATCCGCGCGGCGCTGCCGTTCATCAAGGCCACGCTGCCCAACGGCATCAACACGACCATCGTGCTGGACCGCACGACCACCATCCGCGCTTCAGTCGACGTGGTGCAGATGACGCTGATCGGTTCGATCTGCCTGGTGATCCTGGTGGTGTTTTTCTTTCTGCGCAGCCCGCGAGCGACGCTCATCCCCAGCGTCGCGGTCCCGGTATCACTGATAGGCACGTTCGCGGTGATGTATCTGTTTGGATATTCGCTCGACAACCTGTCGCTGATGGCGCTGACCATTGCGACGGGATTCGTGGTGGACGACGCCATCGTGGTGATGGAGAACATCACACGGCATCTCGAGGCGGGCATGGAGCCGTTTGCCGCGGCGCTCAAGGGCGCCAAGGAGATCGGGTTCACGGTTTTTTCAATCAGCATGTCGCTGGTGGCGGTCTTCATTCCCATCCTCATGATGGGCGGCATTGTGGGGCGCCTCTTCCGCGAGTTCGCGGTCACGCTGTCGATCGCCATCCTGCTGTCGATGATGATTTCGCTGACCACCACGCCCTGCATGTGCGCTCACCTGCTGAAGGCGCACACGGTGGAGACACGGCACAACATTTTCTACCGGGCCAGCGAGAGATTTTTCAACGGCCTGATTTTCATCTACCGGCATTCGCTGGAGTGGGCGCTGGACAATTCGCTGCTGATGCTGATCGTGCTGGCCCTCACCGTCGCGCTGAACGTGGTGGTGATCTTCCGCATCCCCAAAGGCTTCTTCCCGCGCCAGGATACCGGATCGATGGTGGGCGGCGTGCAGGGACCGCAGGATGCGTCGTTTCCGTTCATGCGCTTCTCAGTGCTGACGCTGGTAAACGTGATCCAGAAAGATCCGGCGGTGGCCCACGTGAACGCGTATACGGGCGGCCAGGGCTCCAGCAACGGCGGCTTTATGTACATTACGCTCAAGCCGCTGGGTAGTAGCTGCAAGGAAGGGCCGAAGTGCGACGTGCGGCAGACGGGGGCGATGGACGTGATCAACCGTTTACGTCCCAAGCTCGACCACCTGCCAGTGGCCAGTGCGTTTCTGCAGCCGGTGCAGGACCTGCGCATCGGCGGCCGCTCCAGCAATGCGCTTTACCAGTACACCGTGCAGGCCGACGATTTTGCCGACCTGGCGCACTGGGGACCTATTCTGCTGCAGCAGATGAAAAAGCTGCCGGGCCTGGAAGACGTGAACACCGATCAGCAAAACAGCGGCCTGGAAGAATACCTGACATACAACCGCACCAGCGCGGCCCAACTGGGCCAGACGCCGCAGTCGCTCGACCGCGCGCTGTACAGCGCCTTCGGGCAATCCGAGGTCTCGGTCATCTATACACAGCTGAACCAGTACTACGTGATCATGGAGGTGGCCCCGCAATACTGGCAGGATCCCTCCCACCTGAACGATATCTATTTCGCGACGCGGGCCGCATCACCGACGGCGGCCGGCGCGAACTCGATGTCGCCGCTGCTGAACGTGATGCAGCCGCGCACCAGCACCACGCCGCTGGAAGTGGATCACACCGGGCTGTTCCCGTCGATAACGGTCTCGTTCAACCTGGCCAATGGCGTCTCACTGAGCGATGCAACGCGCGAGGTGAGCGAAATGGAGCAGAACATGGGGATGCCGTCTACGGTGCGCGGATCGTTTGCCGGCACCGCCGCGGCGTATCAGCAGTCGCTCTCGAACGAGTGGATACTGGCCATTACCGCGCTTCTCTCGGTCTTCATCGTGCTCGGCATCTTGTACGAGAGCCTGGTGCATCCCATCACTATCATCTCCACGGTGTTCTCGGCGAGCGCTGGCGCGATGCTGGCGCTCATGGTCTTTCACATGGACTTGAACGTCATCTCCATCATCGGCATCATCCTGCTGATTGGAATCGTGAAAAAGAATGCCATCATGATGATCGACTTTGCGCTGCAGGCGGAGCGGCTGGAGGGCAAGAACTCGCGCGAGTCCATCTTCCAGGCGTGCATGCTGCGCTTCCGGCCGATCATGATGACCACCATGTCGGCGATCTTCGGGGCGCTGCCGCTGGCGTTTGGGACCGGAACCGGCTCGGAGCTGCGCCGGCCACTGGGCATTACCATCGTGGGCGGCCTGCTGCTGAGCCAGTTGCTCACGCTCTACACCACGCCGGTGGTTTACCTGGCGATGGATCGCCTGCGCCTGTGGGCGCTGGGCAAATCGCACGACGCGCTGCCCGCGGAAGTCCCGGCAGCTTCGTAAGAAGAGGTTTGAATGAACATGCTCGCTCGAAAATCGCGGTCTTTTCTTTTTCTTGGTTGTGGGTGCCTGCTGATTGGGGCAATGGCCGGCTGCCGCCTGGGACCGGCCTACCACGCTCCCGCTCCACCGGCGATTACCGCGCCGAACTACAAGGAGTCGACGGTTAACTTCCACGACCAGGACGGATGGAAGGTGGCCAGCCCGCAGGACGCGATGATTCGCGGCAACTGGTGGGAGGTGTTTCACGAGCCCGAGTTGAACGATCTCGAGGAGCAGCTCAACGTCAACAACCAGAACATCAAGGTCTCGTTCGAGAACTTCATGGCGGCACGCGCGGTGGTGGCCGAGGCTCGCGCGCAATACTGGCCGACGATCACGCTTGGTCCTTCATTCCGGCGTTCGCGCTCGTCCGCCAACCAAAGCGTGTCTTCGACGGCGACCACGGGCCGCACCTACGGGCTATGGGACGCGCCGATCGATCTCTCGTGGACGCCGGACTTCTGGGGCAAGATTCGCAACCAGGTGCACCAGGCGCAGGCCCAGGCGCAGGTGAGCGCCGCCGATCTCGAGGTGGAAAAGCTGACGGAACAGGCCAGCCTTGCGGAGTACTTCTTTGAGATTCGCGGGCAGGACAACCTGCAGAAGATCCTGGACCAGAGCGTGGCCGCCGACGAGAAATCGCTCGAGTCCGCGCAAGGGGCGTACGAGGCCGGGACCGGCGACCAGATCGCGGTGGTCGAGGCGCAGGCCACGCTGAAGGCGGTGCAGGCTTCGGACGTTGCCGTGGGGGCGCTGCGCGCGCAGTACGAGCACGCGATCGCGATGCTGGTGGGCAAAATCGCATCCGATTTCACGATTCCGGTGCGGCCGATGATTTACACGCCGCCGTCGATTCCCACCGGAGTACCTTCGCAGCTGATCGAGAGGCGGCCGGATGTTGCCGCGGCCGAACGCACACTGGCTGCCGCCAATGCCGAGATCGGCATCGGCTATGGCGCCTTCTTTCCGCAGATCACGATCTCAGGCGACGCGGGATTTGAGTCGGCCACTTTCAAGCACCTTTTCGACTGGCCCAGCCGCATCTGGTCGATCGGGCCGTCGGCTTCGCAGATTGTCTTCGACGGCGGGCTCTACCGCGCCGCGCTGCACCAGTACGCAGCGATCTATAACGCCGACCTGGCCAGCTACCGCCAGAACGTGCTGATCGCATTCCAGCAGGTGGAGGATGCGCTCTCGTCGACGCGCATCGCCTCGCAGGAGATTCTGCGCCAGCAGGAGGCGGTGCAGGCGTCGCAGCAATATCTCGACATGGAGATGGAGCGGTACAACTCCGGCGTGGACCCGTATGTCGACGTCACGATCGCGCAGACCACGCTGCTGAACAGCCAGGCAACGCTGAACTCCGAAGAAGTTTCCGAGATGCTTTCGACCGTACAGCTTGTGCAGGCGCTGGGCGGCGGATGGGACCGCACGCAGCTTCCGACGGCGAAGCAGGTGACCGCGAAGGCCACGGCAGCCGATTACCAGTTGCAGCATTGATCGCACCCGCTTTTACACTGCGCCGCGATCGAGCCGGGTGCATCCTATAAGTAATCCATGGTGAAAGCCGGCAATTCAAATCCAGACGCCGACCACGCGCCAGAGCCGGGCGCAGGCAAGCCAGGCGCGCTGGCCGGGGCGTCGCATGCCTGGCGCGCGCTGCGGCACCGCAACTTCCGGCTGTTCTTCGGCGGCCAGAGCATCTCGCTGATCGGCACGTGGATGACGCGGATCGCCACCGCGTGGCTGGTCTACCGCCTCACCCACAACGCGCTGCTGCTGGGCACGGTGAGCTTTTGCGGGCGGATTCCCACCTTCCTGATTGCGCCGTTTGCCGGGGTCTGGGTGGATCGCCTCGACCGCCGGCAAATTCTGGTCTGGACGCAGGCGCTCTCGATGGTGCAGTCGTTCGCGCTGGCCGCGCTCACGCTGACCAACCGCATTACGATTACCGACATCCTCGCGCTGAGCGTGATGCAGGGGCTCATCAACGGCTTCGACATGCCCGGCCGGCAATCGTTCATGGTGCAGATGATCGAGGACCGCGCCGACCTGGGCAACGCCATCGCCATCAATTCGTCGATGGTGAACATGGCGCGCCTGATCGGCCCGTCGCTGGCCGGGCTGCTCATCGCCGCCACCAGCGAAGGCTGGTGCTTCTTCACCGACGGCGTCAGCTACATTGCCGTCATCGCATCATTGCTTATGATGCGGGTGCGCCCGCAGGCCCAGCGCCGCAAAGAGACGTCGACCTTTGTCGAACTGAAAGAAGGCTGGACCTACGTCTCGCAGTTTTTGCCCATCCGCACCATCCTGCTGCTCTTTGCTGTGGTCAGCCTGATGGGGATGCCGTTCGTGGTGCTGATGCCGATCTTCGCGGCGCGCGTGCTGCACGGCGGGCCGCACACGCTCGGCTTCCTGATGGGGGCCATGGGCGTGGGCGCGTTGATCTCGGCGCTGTCGCTGGCGGCGCGCAAGACCGTGCGCGGCCTGATCCGCATGATTCCCATCGCCGCCGGCGTCTTCGGCCTGGGATTGATCGGCTTCGGGCTGTCGCATTCGTTCTGGCTCTCGATGCTGATGGTGCTTATCGCCGGCATGGGGATGATGCAGGGCATGGCCGCGAGTAACACCATCATCCAGACGCTGGTGAGCGAGGAGATACGCGGCCGCGTAATGAGCTACTACACGATGGCGTTTGTGGGGATGGCGCCGTTCGGCAGCCTGCTGGCCGGCGCCATGGCGCACTCCATTCCGACAACAGTGACGCCGCTTCTGCATGGTGCTTCCATCGTGCTCACCGGCGCGCAGTGGACGGTGATCGTCAACGGGGCGGTCGTGGTGCTGGGCGCGATCTGGTTCTTTCTGCGGTTGCCGGCGCTGCGCGTGGTGGTGCGGCCGATTTACCAGGAGATGGGCATTCTGCCGGCGGCGAAGGAGATGGCGGCGGAGCAGGTGCAGTCTTAAAAAAAGACAGCAAGTTAGCTTCCGCCTGCGGCGGATGTAAGCAAGTCAGCGAGTCAGCGGGCGCGCTGGCAGACTAACGGCCTTGCCCTTCCGAAAGCCAGTTAACATGGAAGTACCGCGTTCCGCTTGCTCATGCCTAATAAGAACCGCCAGCTCCGCATCGTCGCCCGCTCCGCGTCGAAATCCTCACAGAAGCAGACCCAGCCCGGTTCGCAGCCGGCCACGGTCTCGGGGCGATGGCTGCTGGGCGCGCTGGGCATTACGGTGGCCGCCGCTGTCGTCTGCGCGTGGGCGTCGCTGTGCCTGCTGTTCTGGCAGGGAAACTGGCAACTGCTCTATCACCCCAAATCCGCGGTGGCGCGCACGCCAGCGAGCGTGGGCGTGCCGTTCGATGCGATCGGGTTTGCCGCAACGGAGACCGGGCAGCTTCGGTTGCAGGGCTGGTGGATTCCGGCCGCGCCGGATGCGCGATTCAGCCGCTACACGGTGCTCTATCTGCATGGCCAGGACGGCAACCTGGGCGATTGCGTTGACGATCTGGCGCGCATTCATTCCGTTGGCGTCAACATTCTGGCTTTCGATTACCGCGGCTATGGGCAGAGCCAGTTCGCGCGGCCCAGCGAGGCGCGCTGGCGGCAGGATGCGGGCTGGGCGCTTGGGTATCTAACGGAGACGCGGCATATCGATCCGCACACGATTGTGCTGGACGGCGACCAGCTCGGCGCAAACCTGGCGCTGGAGGTGGCGGCTGCGCATCCGGAGCTGGGCGGGGTGGTGCTCGAGTCGCCGCTGGAGGATCCGGTTGGGGCGATCTTCAACGATCCGCGCGCGCGGCTGGTGCCGGCACACGAGCTGGTTCGCGACCGGTACGATGCGAACGCAGCCGCCGCGGCACTGCGCATTCCGTCGCTGTGGATTTTGGCGGAGGGAGCGAGAGAGCCTGCGGAGTATGGGAGCGCGCCTTCGCCGAAGATGCTGGTGTGGATGCGTTCCGGCTCAAATGATCAGAAGGCTTTTACCGATGGTTATTCGCGATGGCTGGACAGCCTATCCGCACGTTAAGGCCTCTCCAGTGCGGCGTTCCGGAAGTATGTATCAAAAAAACCGAGAGGCAACCGCAGATTCTTCGCTTACCACCCCCAAACTGAGGTAGGTTTGGGGCCCCGTGCGCTCAGAATGACATCGGCGATTCTGTCACGAAGTTTTGGGACGGGATACCAGCTCCGCTAACACCGCCGCATCATCGCGGCATGTCGCGATGGAGCGCCTTTACCTCGTAGTCCGCGGCCTTGAGCCGCCGCGCCATCTCTTCGACCATCATGACGCTGCGATGCTGGCCACCGGTGCAGCCGAAGGCGATGGTCAGGTAGCTCTTCCCTTCCTCGACGTAGTGTGGCAGAAGATAAAGCAGCAGGTCAGATACGCGGTCGAGAAACTCGACGGTCTGGGGAAAGCCGCGCACGTACTCGGCCACGCTCGGGTCGAGGCCGGTCTTGTTGCGAAACTCGGGCACAAAGTGCGGATTGGGCAAAAAGCGCACGTCGAAGACCATATCGGCGTCGAGCGGGACGCCGTTTTTGAAACCGAAGCTGAGGCAAGACACCAGCATGCGATGGGCGCCTTCTTCCACGCCGAAACGGGTCTGGATATTGGCGCGCAATTCGTGGACGTTGAAGCTGGAAGTGTCAATGACGGTATCGGCGACATTGCGGATGGGATCGAGAAGCTGCCGCTCTTCGACGATGGAGCGAGAAACCGTCTCGCTGCGGCCCAGCGGGTGGGGGCGGCGGGTCTCGGAATAGCGGCGCACCAGGACGGCGTCCTGCGCGTCGAGAAAGACGACGCGGGTGTGGACCAGTTCTTTGACATGCTTGAGGATATCGGGGAGGCGGTCGAGGGTGACGCCTTCGCGCACGTCCACCACGATGGCGGCGCGGTCCGCATCGGCCCGCTGGCTTACCAGCGCGGCGAAGTCCGGCAATAGCTCCAGCGGCATGTTGTCGACGCAGTGGAAGCCGAGATCTTCAAATGCCTTGAGTGCCGAGGCTTTGCCCGCGCCGGAGATGCCGGTAACGATGACCAGTTCCTTTTGAGGCGCGCTTCCGGACCGGCCGGCGGCCTGCGGCTCGAGTGCGTGGGGCGCCTGATCGAATGGCGTCATGGGCACATCGTACACCGGATGAGGGAACGGGGAACAGGGACCAGGGACCAAGGACCAGGGAATAGGGAATAGGGACCAGGGACCAGGGAGTAGGGACGAGTGCGGGCGTTATCAGCGCTGCGCCACAGAAGGCGAGCGCAACTGGGCCAGGGCGAGCGCCGGGGCCGCGTCGAGCGGCGGGGAAAGCATGGCGCCCTGCCCAGACAGGCAGCCCATGCGGATGAGAGCGTTGATCTGGTCGGGGGTCTCGATTCCCTGCGCCACCACATGGCCACCGAGCATGTGGCCCAAGCCGATGAGCCACTCCAGGACCGCCTGCTGCCGCCCCGCCGATACCGCCGCGGAGGTGAGCTTGCTGTCCAGCTTGACCATGTCGAACGGCAATCGGACGAGATGATTCACCGGGGCCAGGCTGCTGCCGTACTCGTCCATCGCCACGTGCACACCGCAGTCCACGATGCGCTGCAGAATGGCGATCGACGCATCGGGATCCTCGTTGAGCGCCGTTTCCGGAATCTCCAGCACCAGGCGCGCGGGATCTGCGCCGCTGGCCGCCAGCGCCTGCCCCAGCTGGGTTACCAGCATGTTGCTGCTGAACTGCCTGGAGGTCAGGTTCACGGTGAGATAGAGACTGCTTCCAGGAAGCGCGTCGCTCCACGCGCGGAGCTGCGCGCAGGCTGCCTCGAGCACCTCGCTCCCCAAGGTAATCGAGAGGCCGGTCTCTTCGGCCAGGGCCATGAGCTCGCGGACATTTTCGAGCGAGCCGTCCGGCCGCCGCCAGCAAAGGGAGGTTTCAAATCCCTCCAGTATTCCCGTAGCAAGCTGGAAGATGGGGTTGTACTGAACGTCGTACAGGCGATGCTCGAGAATGGAGCGCAGCTCGCGCTCGCGCTCCTGCTGGCTGCTGGCGCAGATTTCCAGATGGCGGTCGAAGATTTCGAAGCGACCGCCGCCGGCCTGCTTGGCACGGTACATGGCAAAATCCGCATCGCGCACCAGGGTCCCGGCAGCCGAATGGTCGGGTCCGGCGATCGCGGCGCCGATGCTGGCGCCGGACTGGATTACATGGCCAAAGATCTCAAACGGCTTATTAAGTTCGTAAAGTACGCGCCGGGCCACGATTTCGAGATCGCCCACGGAGAGAATGTTTTCGACCAGGATGGCGAACTCGTCGCCGCCCAGCCGGGCCGCGGAATCCTGGGGGCGCAGCGCGGCGCGCAAGCGGTCGGCAATTCCTTTGAGGAGCACGTCGCCGGCCGCATGGCCGAGGCCGTCGTTGACTTCCTTGAAGCGATCGAGATCGAGATAGAGCACGCCGCAGCTATGATCGGGCCGGCGCGCACGGCGGCTGAGCGCCAGCGTCAGCCGGTCCATGAAGAGCGCGCGGTTGGGCAGGCCGGTGAGCACATCGTGCATGGCATCGTGCTGGAGCTTTGCCTCAGTCTGCTTGTGCTCGCCGATATCGCGGAAGCTGAAGACGTAGCCGAGCCTGGCGCCGTCCACCAGCAGGGGGGCAATCTGGGCGCTAACGTCGACCAGTTCGCCCGATTTGTTGGCGCGCACCGTTTCGACATGAGCGCGCCCCTGTTCATCGACCGCCTTGAGCAGGGTGACGTGCTCGTTGAGCCGCGTCTCAGGCACAATCAGCTCGCGCACGCTGCCGCCGCAGGCCTCGTCTGCCGAATAGCCGAACATGCGCGTAAATGCGGGATTGCTGTAGAGGATGTGATCGCCGTACTCGATGGCCACGGCCTCGGGAATGCTGGAGAGGACGTCTTCCATGAGCCGAGTCTTGGGCGCCTTTTCGCGGCCGCCGGGATGGGCGATAATCACCGCCTCGCGGGTGGCGGGATTGATCAGGCTGTAGGTGCCTTCCACGGGCTGCAAACGGCCGCTCCCGGCCGGCATGGTGGCATGAAAGGGGCTGCCGCGGCGGGTTCCGGTGAGCAGGGTCTGGGGCTCAGCGGTGCCGGGAAAGAGCCCCCACAGCACCTCCTCGACCGGGCGGGGCATCCACTCGCCCTCGGTCTGCCCCAGCATTTGCCGCGCTTCGCTGTTGGCAAAGACAATTCGCCCCGCGCGCTCCAGAAACACCAGCACCGGCAACGAATCCAGAATTTCGCGCTGCTCTTTAGAGTCCGAGTTTGCGGGAAGATTAACGATCCCTGCCTCCCCCAAAACTGCCGTCCGGTCTTTACGGACAGATTTCCGTACCGGCTCCTGGGTGCTGTTCCACACGGGTGCGGCCATACGGAAATCGTATGTTGCGGTTCGGAGAGCTTCTATCCCCTAAACCGGGTACTCGAAATAACCAAAGTAAGAATGCAGTTGAGCTTGGCGGCGGCAACGCTCCGCACGGCCTGTAACACAGACGGGGAATGCGCCCCGCGGGTGAGCCGCCGCTTCTTCATTTCGTTGCGGCCGACGGTCGACGGCGCCGAAGGCTAGTGTACTGCGCCGTGGGATTCGTGGATTATGTTTTGAGCGGGGCGGGTCTTCTCTAACGCCCGCTTCGCGGGCTGTCGCCGTGACGGGGCCGGAATCCCCGGGCTCGCGCCCGGGGCTACGGTCTTATGCCCGCTTCGCGGGCTTGCCTGTGCTCAAAACATGCTAAATCGGAGACGCAGTGCACTAGGGAATCTCGACCAGTACCATCTGGCCGTCGCGGCGGCGATGCAGGACGAACATTTCGCCGGCGACGGTACGGAAGATGAGCAGGTCGCGATCGCGGAATTCGGCGTCCTTGACCGCTTCCTCAATGGTCATGGGGCGCAGCGCAAAGGCCTCGCCGCTCTTCAAGACGTGCGGTTCCACAACCGTGGCCTTGGCCGGAAACGAATGTACGGCAATGGAGGCGCGCGCCCTGGTTCTGGCCGGTTTGCCTTCGACGCCGTTGTCCTCCGGCTGCGCCGCGCGGGCCTTGGGCCGGGTTACCGGCGGGGCCGTGAGCACCTTCTCTTCCTTGGGCAATCGTTTGGTCACAATCTTGCGGTCCCGATACCGCCGAACCTGGTTCTCGGCGTGCGCCATCGCCTGGCGCAGCGCCGCATCCAGCGTATTGGCCTGGCCGGTCGCGGCGATGGTCTGCAGCCGGGCCTGGATGGTTACTTCGACGATCTGCAGGTGACGCTGGGTGTTGAAGACGATGCTGGCGTGCGCGGTCCGTCCGAGAATCCGGCCGATCCGATCCATTCCCTCCTGCGCCAAATCGCGCAGAGCCTTCGGAACTTTCGCTTGTCTGGCGGTAAACTCCACGTCCATGGGTCAACCTCCGCTTCTCTGCCCAAAGTCCCGTGAAGGGTACCGGGAGCGATGGAGGAGCACAGTATATGACGAATGAGCTCCTAGCTTCTAGCTCCTAGCTCTCAGCTCTCAGCTCTCAGCTTTCAGCTTTCAGGTAGCTCGTAGCCTTCTAACACCGCTAGCGCCGCCAGCAGCGCTAACACCGCTGCCTTTCAAATCTCCCAGCGCAACAGCACCGTACCGACCGTGAAGCCCGCGCCGACGGCGGCCAGCAGCACCAGGTCGCCCTTTTTCAGTTTGCCTTCTTCGACGGCCGTTTCCATGGCCAGCGGGATGGTGCCGGCGGAGGTGTTGCCGTACTTGTCGATGTTGATGATGACGCGGTCCGCCGGCAGGCCCAGCCGCTCGGCGGTGGACTCGATGATGCGCTTGTTGGCCTGGTGCGGGATGAAGCAGCCCAGGTCCTTGCCTTCCACGCCGTTCCGCCTGAGCAGCGTAGCGGTGGCCTCGGCCATCTTACGGACGGCAAACTTGTAGACCGCGGGCCCATCCTGATGGATAAAGTGCATCTTCTTGTCGACGGTTTCGTGGGTGGAGGGATTCAGGCTGCCGCCGGCGGGCAGATTCAGGCTCACGCCGCCTGAGCCATCGATCTCGTTCAGGCCGTCGATAAAGCCGATCTCGCCCTCTTCGGCCGGCTCCAGCAGCACCGCGCCGCCGCCGTCGCCGAAGAGCACGCAGGTGGTGCGGTCGGTGTAGTCGGTCATGCGGGTATTGGCGTCGGCGCCGCAGACCAGAACTTTTTTGTAGGCGCCGCTCTCCACCATCTTGACGCCGGCCTGCAGGGCGTAGACGAAGCCCGAGCAGCCGCCGGAGACGTCGAATCCCCAGGCGCGCGGGGCGCCGATCTTGTTCTGGACGAGGCAGGCGGTGGAGGGAAACATCATGTCCGGCGTGACCGTGCCGACGATAATGACCTCGACCTCTTCCGGCCCGATGCCGCGCGCGGCGAGCACTTTCTTCGCGGCCGCTGTGCAGATGTCGCTCACGCCCTGCCCCTTGGCCAGCACGTGGCGCGTGCGGATGCCGGTGCGCTCCAGAATCCACTGGTCGCTGGTCTCTACCATCTTTTCGAAGTCTTGATTGGTCAGAACATCGGGGGGAACGTAGGTGCCGAGCGCCGTAATCTTCGCGCGCCTGCCCACCACGGGACGAACCGTCAGGCTCAAATCTTTTCTCCTTGCCCGGGATAGCCAGTCGACCGTTGAATCCTGATCCCTGATCCCTGAACGAAAAAGTACCGGGTGACCTACTGCGCCCGTACTAGCCCGTTACCGTTGCTTCCTTCCGGACCTGGCGGGATTGGCGGGATTACGTCGCGTAGGACCCGGCACTGATTGATTTTAACACCTGGAGGGATGCGAAAAATGCGGCCGCTCCGACGGATGCCAAATGGTGCAACCAGCATCGTCAAAAAGCGACCACGGATCCTTCGCATTGCTCCGTCGAAAACCGGGTCAGTTTGCCGCCGCGCGCCCCAGGAACGCGACGTCCTTGCCCATGTACGGCAGGTCGAGCTTCACCTGCTTTCCTTTCAACGGCGACCAGGGCTCGAGGAAATATCCGTGCTCGTTGAAGCCGATGCCGAAGTGCCCGGTGAAGAGCGCATCCACGCCCTGCCAATTCTCGGGCAGATAGCCTTCGCCGCGGCCGCGCGAGCCGTCCCACTCGTAGAACGCGCTGCCTACCGGGTTGCGCTGCTTCTCTCCCGGCAATTCGATGCCGGCGTTGAAGGTTCCCTTCTCGTACGAGCCCATCAGCGGCCAGAGCAGCCGCTCCGCGTCGTCGCGCATTCCGTTCTGGTAAAGCGCCTGGATGAAGTAGTACTCATAGGGCGGCGTGGCGCCGCCATTCATGTAGATCTGCCAGGAGTCCTTGCCGTCGGTCTGCCTGGGCGCGCCGCTGGTATGCGGGAAATAATCCGCCGGGCTCATGGGGACCAGGTTGGTCGGCAGGCCGTACTGGAAGGAGTGGAAACCGATGCTCTGCATTTTGGCGAGCATGGTTTGGAGGATGGGCTTCGCGTGTTCCGGCGGCACCAGGCCCTGGTAGATGGCAAATCCATTCACCCAGGGAAACATGTAGTCGTGCAGCTTGCCGTCGGGGGACTTCCAGCCGGCGAGCACGCCCGTTGCCGGATCGAAAAACGTGTTGAAGTAGACGGTTTTGATTCGGTCGGCGTCGTGGCGATAGCGTTGTGCCAACGCCGCCCGGCCGGCGAGAGCTTCCACGTCGGCCATGCACAGGAAGGCGCGGTAATCCGCCGCATTGGAGAACGCGTCGGGGCCCTGGAAGTCGTACACGTCGAACCACTCCTTGCCCGGCTCGTCGATCAGCCCATTGCGATCGAAGTGCGATTCGATGTGATCGGACAGCGCCTCCATCGGCTTGAGCCACTCGTGCGCCTGGGGCGTGCCGCCGATGGTGCGGATCGCATACCACGCGGAGATGACGAGATATGCCGCTGTCTCGCGTGACGACTTCCACTGCGGTGACTCCACATTCACATTGGGCATCATGTAGCCGCGCCCGCCCTTGAAGTAGCGGTCTACCGAGGCGCCGACCAGCGCCATCGGCGAGATGCCATCCTCGAGATGCGGCGCCCACACCGCCTGCTCAGCGTAAAACAGCATGGACAGCCCGCAGTCGAGGCTCATCACGCTGTTGCTCAGGATGCCGGTATCGGGCCGCCACTGCGTCATGTCCAGCGAGTATTTGGGGAAGCGCGCCAGCCGCGGATCGCCGCCGAGCAACGCTGGCACTGGCTCCGGAG